>Ga0041059_1003375_pt1 | contig 10980 bp, 15 predicted proteins | sample AraColnosormetaG_FD_56232 | JGI IMG/M metagenome (GOLD analysis project Ga0041059, IMG submission 56232) | Arabidopsis roots microbial communities from North Carolina, USA - Col MF nosort | ecosystem: Host-associated > Plants > Roots > Unclassified | place: USA: North Carolina | collected... | reverse complement strand
CACTTTTTGTGATTTTGGCAGGAAAACATTTTTTACGGTTTTGGCAGGAAAACGTGGTTTTACGGTTTTGGCGGAAAAACGTGATTTTCAATTTTTGTGAAAAACACTTTTTGTGATTTTGGCAGGAAAACATTTTTTGTGATTTTAGCAGGAAAACGTGGTTTTACGGTTTTGGCGAGAAAACACTTTTGTGATTTTGGCAAGAAAATATTTTTTGCGATTTTTTTACCGGAAAACGTCGGTTTACGATTTTAATGTATTAACATATTAACATTTTTATTAAAGATAACTAATATAAAAAGAAAAATAAATAGACTTAATTGGGTACCCATTTATTTGGGTGAAACCCCATTTAATAAAAATGTTTAGTTGGGCTAATCCATTTAATCTCATTTAATTTTTTCCCTAAATGGGTCAATTTCTTTTACACATATCCAGTAATTAAATAGGGTTTGAATACCCATATTAACATCACTACTCCTGAATCAAACACTACAACATTTTCAGAGTATGATCGACGAATAACGAAGTCATATACTCCTCGATTTTTCCTTCATCAGGACGGGTAAATCCTTCATATCCATTGTAGGTGACGATGATCATGCGTGCAAAATCCATGGTTTCCCTAAGAACATAATGTGACACGCAAGTGGTGGTCAAGAACTCCTCATTTAATGTCTTATGTGTATTGACAACCATTTTACGAAGCTCCTTAAAAGCTTCCTTTTCAGTAACTCCATATTGCTTCATATAACAATTGACAGCATTCACGACATATCCTCTACTCATGTCATCCTAATCAACATATGTGTAATAAGTTGGTAAGATGGAACAAGAAAGTAGACATACACGAAATGTGAAGAAATGATTTGAGCATTTTTACCTCAAAACCGGCTATATCATTCATAAGACGACCTTTAGTACATAAAGATTGGACGAGTTTTGGCCTAGATTTTAGCCACTCAAAAGCTTCCTTAGTACCCGTCTTTCCCATAGACATTAAAATATATGCAACGGTCACACATGCGGTGATTTCCATCTGTCCAACTTCCATGTACTTCTCAAAGCTAGGTACGTGAGACACTTGTGCCCATTTTGCCAACTCAACGTTAGCTTTCGAAGATGCCTGGAACTGTGCATGCACAAAAGTATTGAGCCGTTACGGCAAGAAAATGTTGTTTTTCAAAAACATTTTGAAATAATGAAGTAGCCATGACCCTTTATTTTATAATATATTATTAACCCATAAAAATCATTTCAAAGCCATGAGACAATATACATTACCCTTCATTAATATATATATATATATAGTTTATACAGTATAGATAATTATGTCCTCGTCTTAACAATACTCAAAAACAAGAGTTTGGTTGGTTACCTCTTCAATTGTGTATTTCACACTGTAAGATCTTCCTTCGGGGCTAAGTTCTTTTTCAAACTCTTGGAAAGTATCTAATATAACCTTCAATACGGATTTCAAATATTCAGGTTGTTTGTCCATGGAATGATCTGGAGCCCACCTGTGCATCATCATCATCATCATCATCATCATCATCATCATAACCGTGAAAGATCATGATCATTGTTTGATATGGAATTTTAATACCTTTTCAAGCTGTTGCCGAGGCTTTCGGCCTCAGAAATAGATGCATATCTGTCGAATGTGTCATCCTGAATCCCCAGAAGGATGAAGCCCTTAGTCAACAACATCCTTGCACTTGAGAGTTGTGGTTCGAAGAACACCGGTAACACAAAGAAATAATTTTCGACGCATCTGTCTTTGAAGTAAGGTGGAAACTTAGATGGAAAATCTAGCTTCTTGTACCATCTTGCATCCAAAGATATAAATATGTGGTTAGAATAACTTTTTAAACGGATTTTAAGTAAAACCATTGAAATTCTAGTAAAAATGAGGAGATTACATACTTTGTAAGGATTTTGAGATCCTGAAGGTATATGAGCTTCAGATACTTGAAACTGAGCTTAGCAAATTTGAGTAGCATCTCGTCATGGTCTTTTTCTTGTTCATAGAATGGTATGAAATCCAGTGGGACTAATACCTCAAAGTTCCAATGCTGACAGATGCTAAGAGCATTTCGTATACGCGCTAAGAGATGAGGTGGGCACGTTCCAGTTGCAACTAATGTCTCCAGGTGGCTCGATGTAAAGATCAATGCTTCGTCCAATATGTAATCTTTTGTTGTCGCCAAATGTGCAGCTTCATACAAGCTCAACATACCCTTGGCGTCTCCGATAAGAGACTCTTTAAAACTTCCATTGCTCCCTTTGAATCTTTGGAATACATCTATTGAACAAAATGGATCAAGTTTTTATTCAAAATAATTAGAGTTAAACGTCAATGATGATTGAAAAAACGTGGGTAGAGACTCTTGTACCTGAAGATATGTAGTGACCATATCTTCTGAAAACCCAAAAGATGATCGAAACTGTGTACAAATCTTCTTCACCGGCCATGATCTTCTCTATATTTTCGAAACCCTCTTTTAGAGTCTCATATATCTCTTCCTCGAAGTGATATGCAAGGCCAAGGCTCACAAACAAATATATCATAAGGATTTTCGTCTTTGTAGAGTCACTGCCTTGGGAAGACATGAATGTGTTTTTCACTTTCGGCTTTAGTTCATCGATCTCTTCTTTAAGTGCATCCATTTCCTAAACAGTATGTACACATGCATTAATCTTCTCCACATCTATATACACACAGATATGTATCATGGACTTACCGAGATATCAAGGGGAATCGAGTGGAAGTAGTGAGTCCATTCAGAAAGTGGTAATTTCTTGAACTTGCGAGTACGTTCTTTATCATCAAATGTCAGAGTATTAGTGGCCTTCAAACGAATACGCTTTATAGGCTTACCGGGAAATGACGTCAGAGGAAAGCCATAGAGTTTTCTTAACGGAAATAAATTGGTCGTAGAAGGAAGAGAAAACTGAGATCCAAGTTTTGGCCTAAAAACTGATGTGGCTTCCATGTTCATTACAAATGATATGGAATCAATTGTCACCATCAAATATATAGGCACGAAAAAAAATATATATATAGGCACAGGTACTAGTTTGCCAGACTACAATATCGTGGTGCTTTTTTTTTCAGCCAAAATATATTAGAATTGTTTATATATACAGAATAAAATAATTCTAGTATATGAGAATTTGTTTTGTTTTTAGCAAATGTCTGCCATGTGACTCGAAAAAGCGAGGAAAAACTATTATTGATTAAGAAATCAAAAGAAAAATACCTTCTCAACATTTGATAACCCTACTTACCTTTTGCTTATGATTCTTCTTTTTTTTACTTGGAAGAAAATTCCGGTAATTTACGGATAAGATTATTGAAGAATATTTTCAAATCTGGGGAATATGAAATTGATTACGGCGATAATGCAAATAGAGGTAAAGATTTTAAGAATACTGTATTTTGAAATGAGTTAAATGGAAATATAATACGTTGTCAAACTTATTGTAGTCTAGTGGTAAATTTGATTGATTATATTGGCTTTTTTTTCTTTTCTGTTTTTCACATTTTGATTATATTGTCTTGAATGTGATTTCCACTAAAAACAAATCTATATATGACATATTTGGTAGGTGAGATTGAGTTTGTTTTGGCTGATGACTAATTTTGTGGGTTGCTTTTTCGATGAATTCCGTTCACTGTGGGATTTTATGTGATGTCAGAATGGTTGTGTTGATCTAGTCCTTGAATTTTAGCAAGTTGAACCTCCTCCTTTCAATTTGATGTGGAAACCATCACCCAAGATACATTGTTTGTTTTTGACATATTTGGATCGATAAGGCATGATCCATAGCCCAATTTATGTCAAAATTTGTTTCTTTGTTAACAATATTAAATTGAAACGGTCCGGGTGCATACTCCGATATTCTATAAATGTAGTGTCATAATCAAGAGTAAAGTCTTGTATTGGAGAGATCAATGGTATTAGCCTTATAATTTATATAAGTGAAATATAAGGAAAATGATTATTTTTTCTACTCTTATACTCTCATTCATGTACATTGCAAAAACATACTAATCTGAAAGGAAAGATGTCAGATTAGTATGCGCCATTAAATAACTTAAGCGCCATTAAATTTTAAAAGATAAAAAGTAAAAAGATTTTAGTATTGTTTATATCAGTAGGTGCAACTCCGTTTGTGCTTTTACGGGTCATCCTATAAGGTTCCTGCTTAAATATATAAATACAGCTATGCTTTCTTGGCCTGAGAATTAAGTGGACACACCTATAATACTCACTCATCATATTGTTTAGATAATTATAGTGTCTCATATCGTGTAACATGTGGTGTTCAATAAAATAATAGGGTCTAATCACATTTGATCGTGGAAGCCCTCTTGATCCATTGGTTGATTAAGGGTTTACTAATACTTCTACACCAAAAAGTTTGGGGTTTGAGTCTTAAGTATTACGATTTATTTTTAGATTTTGGAGGCAAGAGTGCAGGAGACCTCCAACGATGTACAATTATAGTCGTTTGCCAGGATTCTACGCAGATAAAATCATTAAAACCAACCGTCAAGAGCATAGAGAAAGAAAAGGAAGTGTCGTATGTTATGAATCTAATAAGGGTCGGAATAAATTGTCCGTAATACAATCGTCTATGTAACAGTTCTCATAATTTATAACAAATAATAAATTTAAGACGGCAAATAAAAAATCACATTTGATTACACAATAATTAATTTATTACCCAAAAAAAAAAAAACTAATGATATGTGCCTAGAAATCAGGCTAGGACACTTACATGAACCATGAAAGATGTATCATATTATATGTAGATACTTGAGCTCCCATATATGAATAAAGGCAAATTGTTCAATAACCTACCGACACAAAATTATTTGCTAAAGTAGATATACATAACGGACTAACGAAGTGACATGATAAAAAAAACTTGTAGCAAGAGAACATAAATCTTTTGAATTTCAAGAAAATATCACCTACTGACTACAGGTGCGATAATAGTAATACGAACAAAACATACTCCTGCTGATTTAACTCCTAGAAAGACGGATGACTATTAGATATTTATTTCTATATTGTTACCAAAATAGAAACAATATATTGGCAGCACTATAACTATTAGATATTTATTTCATTAAAAAGAATAACAAAAATAAAAAAAAGGAAAAGAAAACTTGTTTTAAGGATACCATTATTAAAGCATTTCACCCAAAATGATAACAAAAACACAGTTATTTTTAGGAAACAAAAAGTAGGCTTAGTGAATTTTAGCCGAGAAGTTGATTCTAGTTGTACACTAAATTGTGAATGAAGCTAAAGATGGAAAGGCAATTAAAGGGAACTTGTGGCAAACTTCCATACCGGTTTGTTTCAGCTAGATAATACTCATCAACCATCATCATCTCCAAGTGGTCTAGTCTCAACTCTCCAGTTGAAGCGGTACACGAAGTTTGCCAATCCCACCTCAATTAACATTGTTGCAAAATCTATGTCAGGACATAACCTTCTTCCCGATCCGAATGGAATGAAGTTGAAATCTTGTCCTTGGAAATTCAGTGGTAGATCCAAATGCCTCTCTGGCTTAAACTCTTCTGCATATGGTCCCCATTTTTCGGTATCTCGATGGATGGCCCAAGCGTTGATGAATACCTACTCAACCAACATATGTGAATGTGATATATATTTTTTCTATATAGTTTACTTATCAAATATGATTGTTTGGTTTCGTGGTTTCGATAATTATCATTGTGCCAGCCGGAATGATCATATCCTTTAGTTTGACATCTTCACTAAGCTGTCTGGGAATTGACAATGGGCCTGGAGGATGTAGACGAAAGACTTCTTTAATCACAGCTTTTAAGTATTTCATGTTCTCAACTTCTTCTTCTGGTACATATAACTTATTCCTGGAATATGTTTGGATCTCTTCTTGGAGTTTTTTCATAGATTCTGGATGTCTTACGACAAGTGTCATTGCCCAATCGATGGCCGTGAAAGTTGTTGTCGTTCCTCCTAGGAAGAATTCCTATAAAATATGCACAAAATTTCATGTTTATTAACATTGTGACTAATTTAAATAGAGTGAGTTTCTAATTCAAAGGATAGTGTTGTTAACTTGTTATGCAAAGGATGATTAGTCTTAATTACCAAAATGATGAGCCTGATGTCGCTTCTTTCAAGCTCAAATTCGTTTGTCTTCTCTAGTTGAATCTTAACAATATATCAACAAAATCAAATGTCTCTTTGTTCTCACCTTCATCTACATGTTCTTGCACCACTCTCTCTAGAAACTCCACAAAAGTTTTGCTTACTTCCTCCATTTTACGATCCAAGCCGCGGACTTTATCTATCCACGCCAAACCCGGTATGTAATCTCCGACAGGAAATGCGCCTAGAAGCTCCATGACTTTTCTCAGTTGATTTTCAAAATCGCTAGTGTTTTCCTCCCGGCTATATTTTCTTCCCACAGCAATTCTACATATCACATCGTTTGACATGTTAAGGAGTAAATCACTTAGATTTACCGGCAAAGAAGAAGAACTTTGTTTCTCAAGCTTCCCCATATCACTGATGTTATCTCTTCTTCTCTTACTTTCTCAAAGGACCTAACCATTTGCCTGCCGAGGAGATGGACAGTGCATAAACTCTTCACTCAAAGCAGGTTTTATGTTTTAAAAAAACAGATCAGTTAAAGAAATTTTAAATTTATTAATAACAAAAAAAAAAGTTTTTACATAGTTTAGCAAATAAATAAGCTGGTAATCAATTACAAAGAAACGGAGAGAGCCAAAAACAGAATTTGAAGATAAAATTATTTGGTGCTTCTTAGGTGAACCCAATAACATCAGTTAATTGAAAAGGTAAATTAGTGTGAAATGTGAGTCTTTTATAATCCACTAGTTTCTAGTATCAATCAGTTTTATAACTGAAAAACCTGACTCATTTCTGGCTTAAATACAAGAAAGGGTTCCAGTTTGTTCCAATGCGAATTTAATCATGGCTGGTCATTATAGAAGCCTCAAATCCTAATCTTAGGTTCATGATCCTTAAAGTGTAATTAATAACATAAATAAATAAATTATATAAAAAAGAGTATAATTAAATAATATACAAAAAAAAATCATACCTTCATCTGTCTCCAATATTCGCCGTAGGAGGAGAAAGCCACATCTCTCCCACCATTAATAATTATATCGACAGCTTTGGTTTTGGGACGGTTGGCAAACTTAAGATCGTGTGTTTTCATGACGTCATGAGCTACGTCAGAGGATGATATATACTTCGAGAATCGAGGGTAGGGACACGACCGAAGTGAAGGAGCATGAGCGGACCATAGGCGGAGGCTGAGGGAACGAAAGGAGCGGTGAGGGTGGAGGCTGAGCTGGTGGAGGTATCCGATAACCGGAAGCCGCCAGGGAGAGGGTGGTTGGTTAGGTTTGGTGGTGGTGGTTCGTTTGAGGAGTGGGTTTAGGAAGAGAAAGGCTAAGAAAGTGGTGAAGCATAGAGAGATCAATATCATTTCGTCCTAACTTCTTTTGGTTGGTAGCAAAATTATAAGAAAAAAAAAAATTGATTGGTTTGATTTGAAAGGTTATTATATAATAAATTTATAGCTTTATTCATAAAATAAAGATAAATAGCGACATTAGTCTACATATGCAAACACACCCAATTACATCATGTAACAACTAACAAGCACACATAGGTTTACTTTTACTTAAGAAGACACCGGATCTATGTAGACCACCAATATCAAATTTTGTTATAGAGGAACACTAAAACAAAGGCCACACTCAATGATCATTCTTCAACAGATGAATTGGACACGCTCTCTGTTTTCTCATCAATGTGTGTGCGCAATTGATGGAAAGACAATGAGAGGAAACTTACGACAAACATCAATACCAGATGCTTCAGCTAGATCAGGCTTATCATCTCCTACTGGTCCGACCTTGAGTCTCCAGTTGAATCGTTTCACAAGGTTGGCTAGTGCCAATTTGGACAAAACCAAAGAAAATCCGATTCCAGGGCAAAGTCTTCTCCCTGCTCCAAATGGAACGAATTTGGAATCAGTACGTTGAAATCCAAATTCGTACCAAAATGTCTCTCCGGTCTATATTCATTGGCATCAAGCCCCCATATCGCAGGGTTTCGTTGGAGTGCCCAAGCATTGATTATGACCTGTGTTCCAAGTCGAGCACATTTTTACATTTAGGTTTACTCTTATAAGAATTTTAAAAAAGAAAGAAAAAAAAAACGTTTACATGTGTCCCTGCAGAAATGTCATATCCCTTTAATTGGACATCTTCACTTGGTAGTCTGAACAATAGTGGACCAGAGGGATGCAACCGTAGCCCCTCCTTAATCACGCAATGTAAATAGTTCATTTTCTCAACTTCTTTCTCCGTTACATTCAAATTATGTGTCGAAAATGAATTAATCTCATCTTGAAGTTTTTTCATACACTCTGGATGTCTCATAAGCTCTGTCATTGTCCATTCTAATTGTGAGGCAGTTGTTGCTGTTCCAGAGAAAAACATATCCTGAAGAATTAACCAAGGAAAAACAAAATTGATTTAGCTATCGATTGATACTTATCAATTTGGTTTTAGTCCAAATTAATAGGACTAATATAAGAAAAACATTTGTTTTAATACAAGTAATTTTTACACTCTATATTGAAAACTTTTTCTATCAGATGTCTCATATGTTTTTTACAAAACAAAAACGGGGGAAAAATTGTTTTTGTTTTACCAAAACATATAATAAATAACTTATTTAAAAACATTTGACATCATGTACTGCAAATTCATTTTTCTGGAAATATACAAAACGAAAAGGGGTGGCTTGTGTTACCTTGAGTATGAGTATTAAGTCACTTCTGTCAAACTTAAACCGTTTGGTTTTATCCTTTTGAATCAGTAGCAACATATCAATAAAATCTGATGGCTCTTTGTGATCGGCATCAACATGTTCTTGCACCATGCTGTCTAAAAAACAATCTAACTTGTTATTTATGTCCTTCATTTTATCATCTATGCCACTGATCCAGTCTATCCATGCCAAACTAGGAATAAAATCTCCAAAAAAGAATTTGCCAAAAAACTCAGAGGATGTCATCACTAAGTTCTTGATATCGATTCCACCTTCCTCTTCGTTATATTTTCTTCCCAAGGTGATTCTGCATATGATATCGTTGGTAAGAGTCATAAGGAGTTTGCTTAGATTTACTGATGAAGAAGATGAAGATGCTTCTTCCAGCTTCTCTGTCATTACTTTGATCTCTTCTTCTCTTAGGTTCTCAAAGGACCTAACCATTTTGTTATTGAGCAGATGTACCACACCCAGACTCTGCAAGCATCACCAGTTGATATATTACAATATATGGAACAAAAATTAGACGTGTAACATTAGAAACACTCTTTTATTACTAAGAAAAAAAATACTCTTTTATCACAAAAAAACAAAAAAATAAATAAAAACAAGGATAACTTCTCTTTAAAAATTTTTTTTTTTTGGGTCAAATTCTCTTCAATATATTCAAAAAAAACTAAGATCATTTTGATGTTTGGAAAAATTCACAGTATTGCTTATATTTATACAACAAAAAAACTGTAAAAATCTATCTAAAAAATATTTCCATTCGTTAAAATATTTATTTCCATTTTTATTCTTATTTAATTTTCTTCTAAATATAAGGTGTCTAGATTTTAAATATATAATTTCATTTTTGAAGAAATCTTAAAATCGCACTACAAATAATATTAAATTTTTAATTAAAATTAAAATCCTTAGATAATACTTATTTAGAATTAATAAAAAAGCTAAAACGACAGTTGTTTTGAAAAGGATAGAGTAATAAAAAAAAATTTAGAAACAATCAACTTCAACTCGTATGAACTTACCATAAACTTTAATACTATATGATACGGTAGGATTTGAAAATTATATATATAGTCTATTTTCTATGATGATCAATCATATAAATTCCTCCCATATAATTTTATCTAAAGGGGAATATTATGCATGCATGGTAATTAATAGAATATTCTATGCAGGAAAAAAACCTTCATACTCTTCCAATCTTCTCCGTAGGGGCCAAAGATTATATCACGGCCACCTTCCATAAATATATTAATAGCTTTTGATTTCGGGCGGTTTGCGAACTTAAGGTCGTGTGTTTTCATGATGTCATTAGTCACGTCAGGACAAGAAACCACAAGCACAGGTACACGGCCGAAATGAAGGAGCATGAGTGGCCCATACCGGAGGCTGAGGGAATGGAGATAGCGGTGAGGGTTGGGACCGAGCTGGTGGAGGTTTCCAATCACCGGAAGCCGCCATGGAGACGGTGGTAACTTAGGTTTGGTGGTGGTGATTCGTTTGAGGAGTGGTTTTAGGAAGAGAAATGCTAATAAGGTGGTTAAGCACAAAGAGATTAATATCATCTCCATATTGTGCTTATTTAGGAATGGTGTGATTTGAGCATATCTCTACTGAGTGTTTTATAGGGTTTAGGATCGCATCGTTTTAGCTGGCAAATCAAATATTAAAATAGATGGTTCTCTTAAGTGGGTTTTGGGTAAGTGGCGAATTTTTAGATTCTCCAAAGATTTTGCGTTATTAAGCCCTATAGTTGAAATCTCGCTTGGGAAGGAGACAAATTTAAAAAAATTCTCGACGGATTTGGCCAAAAACTAGTCCAATAAAAATACTTAAATAGTGACCCAAATCAAGAATAAAAGATGCCCCTTTTATAGTTTTAGCTTTCAAAAATATGTATATTATATTATAATATTTTCTGATAAACATTTTTAGTAAATAAGTAAAAACATCGGTGACCCTTCCTCATATATAATCACTAGCATTATGGCTCCTGCTATGCAGGGACTTAGTTTTAGTATATATTTTAAAAGATAACAAATATCAAATTTAGTTATCTATATACATATATTTGAACAAATATGGATAA
>Ga0041059_1003374_pt1 | contig 10980 bp, 5 predicted proteins | sample AraColnosormetaG_FD_56232 | JGI IMG/M metagenome (GOLD analysis project Ga0041059, IMG submission 56232) | Arabidopsis roots microbial communities from North Carolina, USA - Col MF nosort | ecosystem: Host-associated > Plants > Roots > Unclassified | place: USA: North Carolina | collected 2013-09-02 | reverse complement strand
TTTTTTTTTTTTTTTTTGGGTAACACCGCATCTTCTTGATAATTCTGTTAACGTTTTTACCTTTTAACTGCAGAATTGCAGAGAAGAGCAAGATCCATGGATTTCCCGCGGGTTTGTGCACAAGTGTAGGCATAGGTGGGTATATGACAGGCGGTGGATACGGTACCTTGATGAGGAAGTATGGTCTTGCGGGAGATAATGTTCTAGACGTAAAGATGGTTGATGCAAATGGTAAATTACTCGACAGAGCCGCGATGGGTGAGGACCTATTTTGGGCGATTAGAGGAGGCGGTGGAGCGAGTTTCGGGATAGTTCTAGCATGGAAGATCAAGCTTGTTCCTGTTCCTAAGACTGTTACCGTCTTCACTGTCACCAAAACGTTAGAACAAGACGCAAGATTGAAGACTATTTCTAAGTGGCAACAAATTTCATCCAAGATTATTGAAGAGATACACATCCGAGTGGTACTCAGAGCAGCTGGAAATGATGGAAACAAGACTGTGACAATGACCTACCTAGGTCAGTTTCTTGGCGAGAAAGGCACCTTGCTGAAGGTTATGGAGAAGGCTTTTCCAGAACTAGGGTTAACTCAAAAGGATTGTACTGAAATGAGCTGGATTGAAGCCGCCCTTTTCCATGGTGGATTTCCAACAGGTTCTCCTATTGAAATTTTGCTTCAGCTCAAGTCGCCTCTAGGAAAAGATTACTTCAAAGCAACGTCGGATTTCGTTAAAGAACCTATTCCTGTGATAGGGCTCAAAGGAATATTCAAAAGATTGATTGAAGGAAACACAACATTTCTGAACTGGACTCCTTACGGTGGTATGATGTCGAAAATCCCTGAATCTGCGATCCCATTTCCGCATAGAAACGGAACCCTCTTCAAGATTCTCTATTACGCGAACTGGCTAGAGAATGACAAGACATCGAGTAGAAAAATCAACTGGATCAAAGAGATATACAATTACATGGCGCCTTATGTCTCAAGCAATCCAAGACAAGCATATGTGAACTACAGAGATCTAGACTTCGGACAGAACAAGAACAACGCAAAGGTTAACTTCATTGAAGCTAAAATCTGGGGACCTAAGTACTTCAAAGGCAATTTTGACAGATTGGTGAAGATTAAAACCAAGGTTGATCCAGAGAACTTCTTCAGGCACGAGCAGAGTATCCCACCTATGCCCTACTAGAAGCTAGGTTCATGAAACCAATAACATTATCAAAAATAAGAATAAATGATAATTGTATACAACATGATTCGTCTTTCTTTATTTCAGACAATGTGGACACTACTCTAAATAAAATGTCATTTACCTTACAGTTCGAATTATTGCTTCTTATATACGTCACCAATTAATTTTAAATCCAGTTTTTCTAAAACAACCCTAATCGTTCTTGTTTTCTATCTAGTCGTTGAATAGAATTCAAACAATTTACCTAAATTTAGTAAATCTTGCGTCTTGGATGTTGAAGAGATGCATCCGAATGCAATTCAGAACTCTTGACAACATCATATAGAGGCCATAATTGTCAATTTATATTGCCTTAAAACTATTTCATAACAAAATCACAAGTAAATACTTCTTTTTGGATGTGTTCAATTTGAAACAATTGAACCATACAATTCTTTCAAATTAATTGCATGTCTAATTTTCTAGTTTTCCGATCACACAAGCTAAAACAAAGTCAACGATTCCTAGACACGTGAAAAGTGGCTGTCACATAAGTATTAATCAATATTCATGTATACACATTATGAGACCAAAAAAAAGTCGTAATTCAAGTAAACACTACCAATCTTGTCATAATCACACCATCTCTACGCATTTTAGTTCCATTCCTACTCTCATCAACTTGTATAATTAATGGATCTTGTTTTGTCATAGTCTTTTCATAATCAAAGATTCTTGAAGCCTAATTGTGTGTGTTTGGCTGCAAAGATGGAAATTCTAAAAACCACTCCCTGCAATTTCTTATGTTTCGTTTTTAGCTCTATATTTTTCCGTTTTGTATTTAGTATTTAGGGTTTAAGGTTTGCTTTTTAAATGTTTGATCTATGAGTTATCAAATGGTTGTTTGATCTTATGAATATAAGTTATAAGTAGTAAAAAAAAAATTTAGCTGTTTTATCTATGAATTTAATTCAATTTATGTTTAGTACGTAATCTATAAATTTGACTCAATTTATGTGCCTTACACTAGTCTAAAAATAAAAGAATTACCCACAAATCAAAAAAAATTAAGCTAATTAGATCAAAATTATGATTAAGTAAGTGATTAGAAAAGATAACATTATAATCTCAACATCAAGGTGCTGTGGTGTAGTGGTTATCACGTTTGCCTTACACGCAAAAGGTCTCCAGTTCGATCCTGGGCAGCACCATATTTTTTTATACCTATTCCCCTCTTTTTTTCACCCGTTAATTAATAAAATAAGAAATGGCCGTTACGTGATTTATCTCACGGACATAAAAATATCAGCATCGTCGTCGTTGACCCTAAAAAGCGATCTCCATCATCTTCTTTTGTTTCTTCTAAATTCTTTCACAAACCCTAAAATTCTCCTCCGTCACTGTCGACGACCACTGCGTTTCACACTACTCTCTCTCTCGCTCTCTCCACCGTTAAACTTCAATACCCATTTGTCATTTCCCCCAAATCTCTCCGATTTCTTAAATCTAATTTGGATTTACTTTGCCTGTAAAACCATTCGCATTGTTACGCATCCGATTTTGCAGTTCGAAACTCGAGTTCAACTTCAATTTGAGGTAGATTTCGAGAAAAAGCTGAAGAATTTCGGAACAACTAAGGTAAAGCTTTGTGATTTTGACTTCGGTTTTCGATTTACATTGTGAAGACTGAAGAAGAGATATAGGCAACACATTCCACTGTGTAATTCGGCTGCTTGATGCTTAATTTTAAGATTTCTTCTTGGGTTCTCGTTTCTTTGGTACTTAAGTTTAATTGAAAGAAAGCTTGGATTTTTTGCGTCTGTAAAACGAAATTGAGTCTCTGTGATAACATTGGAATCGTAATTCATTAGGAATTAGGATTGTTGATCCTTCAATTTAGAACCAATATGATTACGTTATGGCTTTTGGGACAAATTCATTTGCTTGATACGAACTTTTACTTCAGATTTATTCTTATTTTTTAAGATCTGTTTATCTTTATCTTTTGATGTCATATTTAGGATATGTTCTTATCTTCTGTGTTGAAGGATTTGACTTAATTTTACTTTCTAGATGCCTTCTTGTATGATTGGAGAAGCGTAAGATTGTGTATTTTTAGGATGCCTAATTGAAAATGGATAAAGTTGTGTTACTTATACCTCTCTCATATATATCTCAACAGAGGAACGTATTGGGTTTGAGTCTATTTTGTTAATGATCAGAGGAGAATTCATCAGTCATATAGAATCGTCCCTGCAAGTTTTGTGTTAACATGTATCACAATAAGCAAATTAAACTGCTTTGAATATGTCATTGCAGATTTTAACGGTGGAATTGGGGAGTCTTGAAGCTTATTTTTCCTCCTGGTCTCTTTTTTCTTATGTGGTGGTGCTTGAGAGGGTTTTTGTATGATATAAATGCTCTAGATCAGAGAAAAGGTCTAACATGAAGTTATCAAATATTCCGCAACGCTATGTAATAGTCTTCTTAACTTTCCTCAGCACATGTGTGTGTTACATAGAGCGTGTTGGCTTCTCTATTGCATATACCGTTGCTGCTGATGCTGCTGGGATCAATCAATCGAGTAAAGGAACCATACTTTCTACATTCTTTGTTGGCTATGCATGTTCTCAAGTCCCTGGAGGTTGGGCAGCTCAGAAAATTGGGGGAAGGAAAGTTCTTCTTCTGTCGTTTGTTTTATGGTCATCGACGTGTTTCTTGGTTCCACTTGATCCAAACAGAGTCGGGCTTTTGGTTGTTGCCCGTTTACTTGTTGGTGTTGCTCAAGGTTTCATCTTTCCCTCTATCCACACAGTTTTGGCTCAGTGGGTTCCTCCTCATGAAAGGTCTAGATTGGTTTCGATAACGACATCAGGAATGTATTTAGGTGCAGCTTTAGGAATGTGGCTTCTCCCTGCTTTAGTTGAGCTTAGAGGTCCGGAATCAGTTTTCTTAGCAGAGGCATTAGCAGGTGTTATATGGTCATTGCTTTGGATTAGGTACGCTACTGACCCACCTCGATCTGAGCATCCAAAAGCTGCTGCTGCTGGATTCGGAGGTGCTCTGTTACCGACTAATGTAAACCACCATAAAGTTACTCATATCCCGTGGAAGAAAATCATGCTCAGTTTACCCGTTTGGGCGATTGTGGTTAACAATTTCACATTCCATTACGCTTTATATGTGTTGATGAACTGGCTTCCAACGTATTTCGAGCTTGGACTCCAGATCAGTCTTCAGGGGATGGATTCATCAAAGATGGTGCCATACCTCAACATGTTTGTATTCTCCATTGTTGGTGGGTTCATCGCAGACTATTTGATCACCAAGAGAATACTCTCGGTAACCAGAACCCGCAAGTTCTTGAACACAGTTGGGTTCCTAATTGCTTCAGCGGCATTGATGGTCTTACCCATGTTTAGAACAGAAAATGGTGTGATCTTATGTTCCTCAGTGGCTCTTGGGTTTTTGGCATTAGGAAGAGCCGGTTTTGCGGTGAACCATATGGATATTGCTCCAAGATATGCAGGAATAGTGATGGGAGTTTCAAATACTGCTGGGACATTAGCTGGAATCATTGGTGTTGATTTGACTGGAAAGCTTCTTGAAGCTTCTAAATTGGTTTACTCAGATTTGTCACATCCAGAGAGCTGGAGAGTTGTGTTCTTCATCCCGGGTTTGCTCTGTATCTTTAGCTCTGTTGTGTTTCTGCTGTTTTCTACTGGAGAAAGGATCTTTGATTGAGGAAAGAAAAAAAGATCAAAACTTTTAGAGAAACCCTTATCAAGATTAGTTAGTAAAAGCCTGAATCGAAGATCGATTGATTCGGTAATTGCGGAATTTTGTGGGAAATGTCGTTTTTGTGTGTGTAGTAAAGATCTTTTGAGTGATGGTTTTGAAATATTGTCTTCAGGCTCATTGGTATTCTTTTTTTGGTGAATAAACTTGATCACACCAAAGAGTATTATTGGTTGATCTTTCAATATATACTATGAATAAAGAATTGAAAATTGTAATCTTAGTACTAGTAGCCCCATTTTTTTTTGTTTTATCAGTTTCGATTTTGTTAGATCGAATGAAGAATAAGCGAGGGGTTTTGTAATTGGATATTGTAAAAGTTTTGAGTTCATTATAAAATGAGTATTTTAACGAGGCCATTGTTAAAATTCATATTGTCTTCAGTTTCATTTTTATTCCATTTTTTCTTGTGGTTCAGTTCGATTACAAAGATCGTAATTTCTTAAAACTTTCTCAAATAGTTTAATCTACGTGTATCTTCACAGTAACAAAAGTAAGAACTCATGCAGTGGGCAAGAGCGATCAGTGGAAGACAACTAGCGACTAAAAAACGTCGACACGTTGCTTTCATGCCGTTGTATTGCAGTAAATTATACATGACGATTGCTTCATTAATTTATTCATTTAATGTTTTAATTATTAGTAATTTGTTTACCAAAAAAAAATGTAGTACAAATATAGAAGTAATGGAAAATGATAATGTAATTACTATCACGTATACAAATTTTGATTATATGATTGTGTGATCAGTGATGCTTATAATTTCATATCAATGATACTTTATTTGATTTTTTCTTTTGATCATAATCAAAATTTGTTATATGTGATTATGTGAGGGTGAAAACTAAATTGAAAATCGATATATCAAAGTTTTATTTTGATTTACGTTAATGCTTTTTTTTTTGAAACGTTTTTGAACACTACAAGTCTACAAATTATAAATGTAAGTAGGTAGGTATTTGCCATATTAACACAATTAGGTGGAAAAAACTATTACTACATATTAGCACAAAATTGTGAATATTTTTCTTCTTCTATGTCTATAAGTAAAATCTTCCAAGACTGATAAGTGATTAAGATGATAATGCATATTATTACAACTCGTTATTTCCATTGTTGGAATACATTACTACTCGAAAAATAAAAACGAAGCCTATGATTTAATGTTCTTTTGTTTCTTTGCAACACAAAATTCCAAAAACAAAATTTTCACTGAAATTTATTTTTATTTTTAATAATTTCTACGTCGGTGTTAGGTGGAACCTAGTTTACTCTTTCTGCAACATCATCAGTTCTTATCAAAATCTCTGATACTCTCTCATCAATCATCACCAGAACAAGAACAAATGCTATATCTCTGTAACTTTAAACACAAGAAAAGCAAAACACTAAAGATGAGAACACTTGAAGCTTTTGCTCTGTCCCTGTTTCTTGTCTTCTTAGTAAAATGGGTCAATTCTGACTCTAGTTCTTCTCCTAGTAAAGATCAATTTCTGAGTTGCATGTCGACACATTCTGATTCCAGCTTCATAAACCCTAAAAGCTTCATCCACAAACCAGATTCAAGAGTCTACACCGATTTCTCGCAGTCTTTAATATCACAAAACTACAGATTTCTGACCTTGAATTTCACAAGCCAGAAGCCGATTCTGATCGTTACACCAAGAACTGATACTGAAATCCAGAGATCATTACTCTGTAGCAGGAAACTTGGGGTGAAAGTAAGAACCAAAAGCGGTGGTCATGACTATGAAGGCCTTTCTTATCTCTCATTACACTCGCCTTTCATCATACTCGATCTCGTTAATGTTCGATCGATCGAGATCAACCTGGCAGATGAAACAGCTTGGGTTGGAGCCGGTGCCACTATCGGTGAGCTTTACTATAAAATTGCCAAATCAAGTAAGATCCATGGCTTCCCTGCAGGAACATGCCCTAGTGTTGGAGTTGGAGGTCATTTTAGCGGAGGAGGGTTTGGTGCAATGATGAGGAAACATGGTTTAGCTGCAGATAACGTTGTGGACGCGCGTTTTGTAGACGCAAATGGGAGGATCTACAACAGTAGGAGAGAAATGGGAGAAGATTTGTTCTGGGCCATTAGAGGAGGTGGAGCAGCTAGCTTTGGTGTTGTACTTTCATGGAAAGTGAAGCTAGTTAGGGTTCCAGAAAAGGTTACGTGCTTCAGAAGGAACCTACCGTTGACACAGAACATGACGAAAATTGTTCATAGATGGCAGCAAATTGCAGCAGAGCTTGACGATAATCTCTTCATCCGAGTCATCGTTTCCATTTCCGGAGGATCAGTTCAAACTACATTCCAAGCAAATTATCTTGGAGGAATCGATAAACTAATTCCTCTGATGAATCAGAAGTTTCCGGAATTAGGGTTAACGTTTCAAGACTGTTCGGAAATGACCTGGATCGATTCAATAATGTACTTCAACTGGAAGAAAGGACAACCACTAGAGACTCTTCTGGATCGAGGACAAAGATACAATGATCTGTATTTCAAAGCCAAATCTGATTTTGTCAAGAACCCTATTCCTGAAATCGGTCTAGAAGGTATATGGACGAGGTTTCACGAGGTCGAATCTCCGATAATGATAATGGAGCCATTAGGTGGTAAAATGTATGAGATTGGTGAAACAGAGACTCCATTCCCACATAGAAGAGGGAATCTATATAATATCCAGTATATGGTTAAATGGAGATTGAAGGACATTGGAGTGATGGAGAAACATGTGACATGGATGAGATTGCTTTATAGGTATATGAGAGTTTATGTCTCTGCATCGCCAAGAGGAGCTTATTTGAATTACCGAGATCTTGATTTAGGTATGAACAGAGGAGTTAATACGAGCTTTGAAGATGCGAAATTATGGGGGTTTAGGTATTTTGGAAGTAATTTCAAGAGATTGGCTATTGTTAAAGGGAAGATTGATCCAACCAATTTCTTCAGGAATGAACAAAGTGTTCCTCCTTTGATTGTCTAAGAGAAAACTAAGATTTGATTCTTAGACAAAACCAATGTTTGTGTGCTTATGTTCTTGGACTTTTATGGCTCTATAGATATTGTGTTGTCCTCATGTAACGTCAGTGTGAAAGTGACCGTGTTGTGTGGTGTTATCTCATAATTCTCATTATAAATATCGTTTTGATTTTTCTCCTTCTTTGTAACCTACACAACGATCAATTAACGATTTCAAACTTCTGACTTCTGAATGAAACCGATAACGTGGAAGTTGGAACATACAAATTTACAAACTCAAATCATGATTTTTAGCCCTCCAAGCTAAACATCGTTTTCATTTATATTAATAATGTTCTAATTTCATGATCATTGATGTATCTTTTTTTGAATTTTTTTAATGATATACATTCTACCGTTACGAGTTTAAAGTTTAAACCTGAATAGTAATACAATGTCGATATAGTCAACTCTACAGCTCAAAACGACATCAAAATGCAAATGGGCTCTTAGACAATAAAGCTCAAACCAAAGCAATTGGCAGCTGAGCTGAGCCCAATGCAAATGGTCACCTGCAAGTCAAGACAAAAACAGAGGATTGGAAGCGCATTCCTTATCGTCATGACGTAGGGAGGTAAACATGAAAAATCGTTTTGAGGCTCTTGAATCTTGTGTCGACGTCACGTGAGAGTTAAAAGACAGCTCAACAAGTTAAAGATACTCTAGGTTAAATATTGTAGCTCTATATATGAGCATTGCGATTGTAATCGAAAACCTAAATTGAAAGCAATAAAATACTATCTTTCCATTTCTCATTTATCTTTCAGATATTAGTACAAATAACAAATCATTCGCCATTTTATACAAGTTGTAGTTTTTTTTTAACAAGGGTTCTCAAATCTTAACAATGTTAAGATTTTATGGCGTCCAAAAACATTACAAACTAAGTATACACTCTTGTATGCTTTTACATATCAAGAAATTACAAGAAAACTTCTATAAATTAATAACGTCGGGACTGTAACATTTTATTAATTTGACGTTATTAATTTATCTAGTAGCGGTTCCAGAACATATTTCTACATGGGGTACAAAATATAAATCATAATAAAATTATTTTAAAAATTATCCAAAAAGAGCCACTATGAGGCAATCGAGCTGTGGGACTGAATATTAGCATGGGGCACCTTCAACTAACTATTAGAAACATTTTATTTGATATCGGTATTTTATCAAATTAATAAATTTGTCTGGGGCACGTTCCCTACCTTTCCTGTACATAGATCCGTCCCTGAATTTATTGATAAAAAAAATTGAGCCAAAAATCTAATTTAGGACCGAAAATATTAATTTATCGAACTATTAATTTGTAGAGTATTAATTTCTAGAGGTTATTACACTAAACATATTTTATTTCATATTTTACTTAGCCCGAACATATTTGAGTGAAAAACCAACCATATTTAGTTAGACGACCTTTTTGCTTCGTTTCTTATTGCACTAATGTCATTTGGGTTATTACTGTCCCATTTAAACCCATCTTTATCATCATTGTTAAACTATATAAATACGAATCTTGGCACAAGTAAATGCTTAATTTAGCATCGTTGTCGCTTTTGTGGAAGAAAGATGTATATAGTAAAAGAACCAATTATGCGTGGCTACTTTATTAGACATTCGTTGATCATTATATTTAATCTCCTATAAACACGTCCGACAGATTTCATATTCACGCATGAGCTATTATTGGTTTAGCTTATCTATCTTTTGACTTTGTTCTTCTCATTAATCCTAACGCTAACTAGTATAACTCGATTATCACGTTTTACTTTTTGGAGCAAGTGATTTTGTTGTCCATAATCAATGTTTCAACAAATACACTCTTGACAAGAAATTTACAATCACAACAATAAACGACCTCATGAATATTGTTAATCAATTTAACTCAAAACTATATCAATCGAAAGCATATTAATTAGCAATTCAAAACTAAGAGACAAAAGTTACAAGTAGGTAAAGACATTTAGATCTAAAGCCTTTAACAAAAAAAAAATGACATTTAGATCTTAATTATATCGTTAACCATTGGATATAATTAAGAAGAAGAATCTATATTTTCTATTGTTACAGTTATTATGCTCATCAGGCCCAAACAATAGAAAATATCTTATGCAAATGTACCACTTAAATATCTTTACAAGACCCTGATATTGCCATACGCAGAGAAGGACACGAATGTCACGAATCCCTTTACAATATCAGCTGAATAGTATAGTAACAAAATTGTCGAATTTTAGATAAACGAAATAAACATATATAACTCAATAAGTTTTATGAGAAATAATCACGAAAATACTAAACAGCTAGTATTATATTAATAGGCGTTTTTTGAGTTATATTTTTAACATATTTATAGCATATAGCTGAACCATTTTTCAGAAACGTAAAAATTTGATGAAATGGCGAAATCACCTTTTCAAAACGTGACCACGTGAAAAAGAGTTTAGTATCATTTATCACCATCATATTACATGCACACATGTAAGCACAAATATTAGTTTGTTACGTTATTTACTGTAGTGTTGGTTCAAAGTAAATACATATGTTTGAAAGATATTTATATAAATTTGATAGAAAGATCTATGATTGTTTAAAAAAAATAAAAAACAAGATCTAAACAATTTTGACATGACTAAAACTTAGTGATAGCCAAAAAAAAGAAGAACTAATTCCTAAGATAGAACACAATTGTATGTTTATTCTTAAAATAAAACATATCTTTTTTTTATTACTCACATGTTTTCGATACTTGTGTAATTACAGTTAACATCCTTTATTAGTTTTAATTAAATATTATTATTAAATTTGTTTTTAACTAAAAAATAAATAAAAAACAATGATTATCCATGTCACCAATCCATGTCATTTAACCTAATCCACGTCATCCGAAACCAAAAATTCCCTTAAAACTTTCGATTTCTCATTTTTTCAGCATATTTCACTGTTCATCCGCGCAAAAAAAAAAAAAAAAAAAAAAAA
>Ga0041059_1003373_pt1 | contig 10981 bp, 18 predicted proteins | sample AraColnosormetaG_FD_56232 | JGI IMG/M metagenome (GOLD analysis project Ga0041059, IMG submission 56232) | Arabidopsis roots microbial communities from North Carolina, USA - Col MF nosort | ecosystem: Host-associated > Plants > Roots > Unclassified | place: USA: North Carolina | collected... | reverse complement strand
AAAAAAAAAAAAAAAAGAGGTCATAGTCAAAAACAAAAAAACACCACATTTGGTAAATTTATGATGTGTTCTCTTTTTAAAAATAAAATAAATTTCATGTAAAAAATCTGTACGTTCAAAATATCTCAGGTGATTAATCTGTAAGTACAAATTTTAATTTTCAACATGAAATTGAATGTTTAACAATAATGAGTAGTTGGAACTTGGATTGAAAACTCAACAACAACTCATTGTTTGGATAAGTAAGTAGAAATCTGGCAATAAACGTATTCTATTTTTGTAACGTAGAAAATTAGAAAAATAATAGTAAGAGGAAAAGGCATGGTTTAGTCTGGTCAAGTTAATGTAAACCAGAGTGGTTAAAAACAAAACGACAAAGCAATTTGGCTTCTTAAAAACCCGCCCATGGAGAAAGCCCTCACGCACCTCTAAACCACAAACAAAAAGAGAGAGAAGAGAACGAGAGAATCATTGAGAAACGAAACAACAATGGCCGTCTCATCATTCCAGTGCCCTACCATCTTCTCCTCCTCCTCAATCTCCGGCTTTCAATGCCGTTCTGATCCAGATCTCGTCGGTTCTCCCGTCGGTGGATCATCTCGCCGTCGTGTCCATGCCTCCGCCGGGATTTCTTCCTCATTCACCGGGGACGCTGGATTATCCTCCAGGATCTTAAGATTTCCTCCTAATTTCGTCCGTCAGCTGAGCATTAAAGCCCGTAGAAACTGTAGCAACATCGGTGTTGCACAGATCGTGGCGGCTAAGTGGTCCAACAACCCATCCTCCGCGTTACCTTCGGCGGCGGCGGCTGCTGCTACCTCGTCTGCATCTGCGGTTTCTTCCGCCGCATCTGCAGCCGCAGCCTCGTCCGCCGCCGCCGCCCCTGTGGCTGCCGCGCCTCCCGTCGTGCTGAAAAGCGTCGATGAGGAGGTTGTGGTGGCCGAGGAGGGGATCAGGGAGAAGATAGGTAGTGTACAGCTGACGGATTCCAAACATTCTTTCTTGAGCTCCGATGGGAGCCTCACTGTTCATGCCGGTACCTCCTAGATCCACCAGATTCAGTCATTTCATATCTGATTTTGTTGTTGGAGATTGATAAATTAGGTTTTACACAGGTGAAAGATTAGGCCGTGGTATAGTGACGGATGCTATCACTACTCCTGTAGTCAACACATCTGCCTACTTCTTCAAGAAAACTGCTGAGCTTATTGACTTCAAGGTCCGTTGATTGATTCAGTCTCTTTCTTTTATGGATTAGAATAACACCTATTAGGTTGAAAGAATCTCTTACTAGTTTTATTGACTTTGTTTATCTTCAAAAAATTGAATTATTGTAGGAGAAAAGGAGTGTGAGTTTCGAGTATGGTCGTTATGGTAACCCTACGACTGTGGTACTTGAAGATAAGATAAGGTTATTATTATTTTATCTTTAATAATGTGTTTTATAATTGCACTTGCCTTTCCTGAAGATTATGTTGTTGATGCTTTTGGATTTGTTTGATTAATATATTGCTGTAGTGCACTTGAAGGGGCTGAATCAACTTTGGTTATGGCATCTGGGATGTGTGCAAGCACTGTTATGCTTTTGGCATTGGTTCCTGCTGGTGGACACATTGTCACTACTACTGATTGCTACAGGAAGACTAGGATCTTCATGGAGAATTTTCTTCCCAAGTTGGGGATCACTGTAAGAAGATTTCCATTGCATCTAAATTTTTTAATTACTGTCTTCCTTTTTCCAATTCCAGTTTTTCAACTTGATTGTTTAACATCATGTTTATGTCCAGGTCACTGTGATTGATCCTGCTGATATCGCAGGGCTTGAAGCTGCAGTGAATGAGTTCAAGGTCAGTTCTGTAACATTATTGTCCTTTTTACAGTTGGAAAGAGAGTATGTGTCTCAAATTTATTCCGACTTGTCTGGCAGGTATCTCTGTTCTTCACTGAGTCCCCGACAAACCCATTCCTTAGATGTGTCGACATTGAGCTAGTTTCAAAAATATGCCACAAGAGGGGAACTCTGGTTTGCATTGATGGCACCTTTGCAACACCTCTGAATCAGAAAGCCCTTGCTCTTGGTGCTGATCTTGTCGTGCACTCTGCTACAAAGTACATTGGAGGACACAATGATGTGAGTAAAACATGTTCCATATATTGTAAAACATCTCAAAAGAGCACTCACTGGTTGTTTAGTTATTAACAAAGATTGTTTCTCGGTGGTTTAGGTTCTTGCTGGATGCATCTGTGGTTCACTGAAGTTGGTTTCAGAAATTCGCAATCTGCATCATGTGTTGGGAGGAACACTTAACCCAGTAAATTACTTGACTGTCTCATTTATCCCTCTTATTATGCTGTTAATTCATGAATTCTCATAAAAGGTTTGTTAACAGAACGCTGCGTACCTAATCATCCGAGGCATGAAGACATTGCATCTTCGTGTACAGCAACAGAATTCGACCGCTTTTAGAATGGCCGAAATTTTAGAGGCACATCCTAAGGTATGCAATATCTCTTTTTTGAGTAAATATCCTGACACTATCCAGGTGAGTCATGTGAGTAAATATCGATGCAATTTTGATTTGCAGGTGAGTCATGTGTACTATCCAGGCCTTCCAAGTCATCCCGAACATGAACTCGCCAAGCGACAAATGACTGGTTTTGGAGGTGTGGTCAGTTTCGAGGTAATATGATCTATCACCAACCTAATCTCTATCTACTCCAGATTAGCATTTAAGTATGATCCTGAACACCTTGATTATCTTTCTTGGGTAGATTGATGGAGACATTGAAACGACAATCAAGTTTGTGGATTCTCTAAAGATTCCTTACATTGCACCATCCTTCGGTGGCTGCGAAAGCATTGTTGACCAACCTGCTATCATGTCCTACTGGTATGTCTTTGGCAAAATCGAACAAAGTTATCTTTGATTCCATATGCTTCCGTCTTTGACAAAATCGAACAAATTTCCGATTTCTAATGGGTGGTTTTGATTTCAGGGATCTGCCGCAAGAGGAGAGACTAAAGTATGGAATCAAAGATAACTTGGTTCGTTTCAGCTTTGGAGTTGAAGACTTTGAAGATGTCAAAGCTGACATTCTTCAAGCTCTCGAAGCCATCTGAAAATGACACATCACACAAAAACGCTGTCGTTTCTTTGTCCTTTATTTATCTCTCTTTGCTGTTTTCAGTCACCGTAATAATGATGTCTTTGAACTATTGTTCCGCGACATTTACGTTCCGAAATAATCGTGTACTATTATGATGTTTGTTGTGCTATATAATAAATTCTGTTTAGTTCGTTTTGCGTCTTAAAGAGGTTAAATTAGATAACTGGTCCCATGTGAACGACCATTGTGGCCATTGCTTTGTGGTAAGAACTCCTTGTGCTTGGAACCTCAAGGTCACGGCTTCGAACAATGGTCATGACCCTCTAGCTTCTGCTTCTTCTTCTCTTTGTTTCAACAACATATAAGGCATTCATAAATGCCTCGTCTTTTTTTGTTTTCTTTCCTTTCAATACGTAGTTCGATTTCGATTTCGATTTGTAGATCTCAGCAAAATCCATGTCTTGAGAGAATGATTAATGGGCCTTTTTAATAAGTCCACTGATAAAGACGAGAGCCCAAAACGTAATTGTATTATTATCTTCTTTATTTGCTTTTAAATTTTAAATTGACATTAAGACAAGACTAACTTTTGCTTGTCAAATCCATGTGTTGTCCAGCGGGTAATCAACCCAAAGTTCCGGATCCGGACCCAACAGTAAGCAACATTTTACGATTCGTTGTTTTTGAATCCCAATGAAAAAAAAGATGGTTATTTTTAAGGAATGGAAAAATCGAGAAAAATGGTATCGTGTCGCATCGAGGACTTATTACGTATGGCGAGAGAGCTCAAACCAAAAGATCACCGCCTCGACTGATTCATCTTTTCTCCTGGTATGTATTTTGGAAAATTCGTCTCTTGCTTTTTATTTGATCCAGATCAGAAAACGTTGTGCAGATTGATTCTGGGTTTATCAGTTCCTTACCACCATAGTACTCTCCATGTTCTTCTCAATTGTAAATTCCTTTCCTTTTTGTGTGTCAATTTACACATATCTGATATCTTCTTCGTGTTGCTCCCAAATTTTGCAGATTCTTGGCAGGCTTCTCTTGGTCTAAGTGAATTTGGAGTTATGCTTCTGTCAGCACTTTTAACTTCAGTGGGAATCAATCTTGGCCTCTGTTTTCTCTTCTTCACTTTGTATTCAATATTGAGAAAGCAGCCTAGTAATGTCACTGTATACGGTCCACGTCTTGTTAAAAAAGATGGCAAGTCTCAGCAGTCAAATGAGTTCAACCTCGAGAGGCTTTTGCCTACTGCTGGTTGGGTCAAAAGAGCATTGGAACCTACCAATGATGAAATCCTCTCCAATCTTGGCTTAGATGCTTTGGTCTTCATTCGTGTCTTTGTCTTCAGGTTGATTGATTCATTGAGCATCTGCTTCAAGTTTGACTTTTTTTTTGTGAAACTTCAATGCTTTTTTGTTTGGCAGCATAAGAGTGTTTAGCTTTGCATCTGTGGTTGGGATCTTCATACTTCTTCCAGTGAATTATATGGGAACAGAGTTTGAAGAGTTTTTCGACCTCCCAAAGAAGTCTATGGATAACTTCAGTATCTCTAATGTTAACGATGGATCAAATAAGTAAAGAACTCGAAGCTATGCTTAAACAGTATCCCGATTTCTACTTGTCCGTAACCGATCTCTTATGCTTGTATGTGTTTTGCTTCAGGCTGTGGATCCACTTTTGCGCAATATACATCTTCACGGCGGTTGTTTGTTCTCTACTTTACTATGTAAGACGCCTTTTGTTTTGTCCATCCATTCTACTTTATATCGCCTATATGGGAACATAAAATAATGTTTGGACTATCTTTGCAGGAGCACAAGTACATTTTAACAAAGCGGATTGCTCATCTTTATTCATCCAAGCCTCAGCCACAAGAATTTACAGTTCTGGTCAGTGGCGTCCCTCTTGTATCCGGGAACAGTATTAGTGAGACAGTAGAAAACTTTTTCAGGGAATATCATTCTTCCTCGTATCTTTCTCATATAGTTGTTCATCGGACAGACAAGTTGAAAGTTCTCATGGTAAGCTTCTACCTACTAAGGATTCTATAAGGCCTTACCTTTTGATATTTCTGGATTTCATATATCTGTTAATATTTGCAGAATGATGCTGAGAAGCTGTACAAGAAGCTTACACGAGTAAAATCCGGAAGCATATCTCGCCAAAAGTCTAGGTGGGGTGGGTTTCTAGGGATGTTTGGGAATAATGTTGATGTGGTTGACCATTACCAAAAGAAGCTTGATAAGTTAGAAGATGACATGAGATTGAAACAGTCTTTATTAGCAGGAGAGGTGAGAATTTGTCTTTTTGTGACTACTTGCATTCTTCAACATATTCATTCCTTTTTTTTTGGCAAACCCTTTTAGGAAGTTCCAGCTGCTTTTGTTTCCTTTAGGACAAGACATGGTGCTGCAATAGCAACAAACATTCAGCAAGGAATAGATCCAACACAATGGCTAACTGAGGCAGCCCCGGAGCCCGAAGATGTTCATTGGCCATTTTTCACTGCATCGTTTGTGAGAAGATGGATCTCCAATGTAGTGGTGCTTGTGGCTTTCGTAGCTCTTTTGATCCTATACATTGTCCCCGTTGTATTGGTTCAAGGTCTTGCTAATCTTCACCAGTTGGAGACTTGGTTCCCTTTTCTAAAAGGAATATTAAATATGTAAGTAAAGCCCTATTTAGATAAAGATGGTTCTTCGTTTCAATTGAACAATTACAAAATCTTCTTTTTTTTCTTATGATTGCAGGAAAATCGTGAGTCAAGTGATTACGGGATATCTTCCGAGTCTCATTTTCCAGCTTTTCCTTCTTATAGTACCACCCATTATGCTTCTACTTTCCTCAATGCAAGGATTCATTTCTCATAGCCAGATTGAGAAATCTGCATGTATCAAGCTTCTAATCTTTACTGTATGGAACAGTTTCTTTGCAAATGTACTGTCCGGATCTGCCCTTTATCGTGTTAATGTGTTCCTTGAACCTAAGACTATTCCTCGTGTGCTTGCTGCAGCTGTGCCAGCACAGGTAAAGAACACAAAATTCAGTATTGAGGTTTCCGGAATTCCCTTTTCGTACCACGAGTCATGTTTATTGTTTAATCTTTGGTGTAGGCATCGTTCTTTGTATCTTATGTTGTGACCTCTGGATGGACTGGTTTATCATCAGAGATCCTCCGTTTGGTTCCTCTTCTTTGGAGTTTCATAACGAAACTTTTCGGCAAGGAAGATGACAAAGAATTTGAGGTTCCTTCAACTCCTTTCTGCCAAGAAATCCCAAGGATTCTATTTTTTGGACTCCTCGGTATAACTTACTTCTTCCTTTCGCCATTGATACTGCCTTTCTTGTTGGTCTACTATTGTCTTGGATATATCATCTACCGCAACCAGGTAACGGAACCAATCTCACTCCTAAGTATAATTCTCTGTTGATCTCTGATAAAATCATATAGGAATCAGCTACACATATTTTCGTTATATGGAATCTCACTTTTATCTTCTCTTTATATGTGATCCCTTTTCTAAATTCTCGAATAGCATCTTTAAACCGAAAGTATTTTTTGGAGCTTCAGTCATGACATAAACGTTACATCAAGAATCCATTTTCTCGTCACATAATTCTTTTTCTTCTTAATGAATCCATTGCAACTTGTTGATAGAAATAACATCACCTTTTTGTGCTGCAGCTCCTAAACGTATATGCGGCCAAGTATGAAACTGGTGGAAAGTTTTGGCCAATAGTTCACAGCTATACTATCTTCTCTTTGGTACTAATGCACATTATTGCAGTCGGATTATTCGGGCTTAAAGAGCTTCCAGTGGCATCTTCTTTAACAATTCCCCTTCCGGTTCTCACGGTCCTTTTCAGCATTTACTGCCAAAGACGGTTTTTACCAAATTTCAAATCTTATCCTACCCAGGTAAAGGCTTTAGAGAAATAGTTACTCATATTTTTGATCCAATGGAAGAAAAATATGGCTAGATAATCTTTTATTCCTAACCTAAACAAAACAAACAGAACATGATGCATAGTCCTTTATTACATTACAGCATCTACTCTAAACCTTTATATGGTGATGATGGATGTTTTACTTTTGCAGTGTCTGGTAAACAAAGATAAAGCAGACGAGAGAGAGCAAAACATGTCTGAATTCTATTCGGAACTCGTTGTTGCTTACCGAGATCCTGCACTTTCGGCATCACAGGACTCGAGAGATATCTCACCTTGAGATCACCTTTTTACTTGAGCTATTGAAGTTTGCTTATGTTGAAGCTGTTGGTTTACTATACCTGGTGCAATCCATGAAAGAACACACTAAACCGGTTGTCTTGTACATTGGGTCTTAACCGAGAATCAAGCGGTTTTTGTCTTGTACATTTGCTTACACTTGGCTTGTGTAAAAAAGAAAAAAAGTTTATGTCAATGTATCTCTCTAAACCGGTTTAAGACGGTACAAACTTTTTGAAAGATGCCAAAACAAAACGGTGGTTAATAATTTTACCACAGAGAATATTTAGCAAAAAGATGATGACTAGATGCCACGTCCGCATGGGGGTATATATTGTAATTAGTCGTAACTCTGGGGGTAATTTAGTTAAAGATTGATCCGTTTATGGAACCAAAAATCAAATAATTTCGTCTTTGATACTTGCTTGCGCCTTATAGGCTACAGGAGCGAGAGCAATGAAAGCGAGAGGAAGAATCTATCAATAATTTCTGGGTTTAAGCTGATCTCTGGATCTTCCTCAATTTTACTTTTTCAGCTCAGAAAATTTTGGGACTTTTTTTTGCTGCATTTTTTGGTTCCGAATTTTCTCCTCCGCCTTTTTTAATTTTTGGTAAGTTTCGATATCTCTCAATTTTCTTATTTCGGAAATAAAAAAAATTCTCGCCCTTTTGCAAATCAATGGATTGATCTTGAAATCGTCATTTCTGAATCGGGTACGAGAGATCCAGTAATCCTCTGCGATTGAATTATTATTAGGGTTCATATTCCGAATTGGGGATAGTCTGAAAATTGCTATTTTAAGCTCTCTTCTTAGTGTTGGTTGGTTTATTCTGGATAATAAAAGGGATCCTAATTCTCGCTAAATTCTCATGTTCAAACGAGTAGATGAGTTTAATTTAGTTTCTTCAACGATCGATCACAGAATCTTCAAAAGTGTAAAAATTACTTGCTTTTTGTTCCTATTACTCTTTTGCAGTTTGTTTTGTGTGTTGTGTACTAGTAGATCTAATATCTCTCTCTCTTTTTTTGTAGAGAATGGATGGATCAGGCACAGGCAGTAGAAGTGGGGTAGAATCGATTCTACCAAATTACAAGCTTGGGAGAACTCTTGGTATTGGTTCCTTTGGTAGGGTGAAGATAGCTGAGCATGCATTGACAGGACATAAGGTTGCTATCAAGATCCTCAATCGTCGCAAAATCAAGAACATGGAGATGGAGGAGAAAGGTACAAGTTTTGTTTTGTGTATCCATTCCACCTTAGTTGTGACTTCACGGTACTCTTGGAATATATAAATATATAGCTTCTTTTTCGTCTTCCTTCCTTTGAACTTATTTGGTCTTTGATGCAGTGAGGAGAGAGATCAAAATCTTGAGACTATTTATGCATCCTCACATCATCCGTCTCTATGAGGTTATAGAGACTCCCACAGATATTTATCTTGTCATGGAGTATGTGAACTCTGGTGAGCTATTTGACTATATTGTTGAGAAGGGTAGATTGCAGGAGGATGAGGCGAGGAACTTTTTTCAGCAGGTATGTTTTTATTTTATTTTATCAACATGTAACTTTCCAAGCAACCATTCGATTTTATATTATATTTGAGAGTTAAGAATTAGCTACTTGGCTTTGATGTAGATAATATCAGGAGTGGAATACTGCCATCGAAACATGGTGGTTCACAGAGACCTCAAGCCTGAAAACTTGCTTTTGGACTCTAAATGCAATGTAAAGATTGCTGATTTTGGCCTGAGCAACATAATGCGAGATGGTCATTTTTTGAAGACAAGTTGTGGAAGTCCAAATTATGCCGCTCCAGAGGTAAGTGCTTCAGCCCTCAGGTATCTGAGGAATACTATAATTAGGCTTGTTTCAAATGATAGGTTATAGTCGAGATCTATAAATTGTTTCAGGTAATTTCGGGCAAGTTATATGCTGGCCCTGAAGTAGATGTCTGGAGCTGTGGTGTGATACTCTACGCTCTTCTCTGTGGGACGCTTCCATTTGATGATGAAAACATTCCCAACCTTTTTAAGAAGATAAAGGTACATTCTATTACTCCTCCTCTTTCGTCTATTTGAACTAATGCTTGAATTTTTTATTTTATTTTTCGTATCACCCTTCGACTGTAACCTTTTTTTTTTCTCTTTTCGTCCTATAGGGAGGGATATACACATTACCTAGCCATTTATCTCCTGGTGCTAGAGATTTGATCCCCCGGATGCTTGTAGTTGACCCCATGAAACGAGTAACCATCCCTGAGATCCGGCAACACCCTTGGTTCCAAGCTCATCTTCCGAGGTATTTAGCTGTTCCTCCTCCAGATACTGTGCAACAGGCAAAAAAGGTAAGCCTAACGTATCTACTCTTATTTTCATTAGAGAAATCTCTATTCCCATTTTTCGATAAAGGCGTAAAAGCGCTGTCTTCATTTGTAGATTGACGAGGAGATTCTCCAAGAAGTTATCAATATGGGATTTGACAGAAACCACCTCATCGAATCGCTCCGCAACCGAACCCAGAATGATGTATGTGTTTCCCACCCACTTGTTCTTTTGCTGTTTCTTTCATTTCAAAGATTAAAAAAAATTCCATCAAAAGATCTTAAATACTGTATTCTTACCGACTGTCTTCCAGGGCACTGTGACGTACTATCTGATACTGGACAATCGTTTCCGTGCCTCTAGTGGTTATCTCGGGGCTGAGTTTCAAGAGACCATGGTTAGTCTTTTTTGTCCTTTTCGACTTTAGCAAAAGATCTTTGACGTAATGCTTCATTGTTTGATTTAATCAGGAAGGTACTCCCCGTATGCATCCAGCAGAAAGCGTTGCTTCACCTGTTAGCCATCGGCTTCCAGGACTGATGGAATATCAAGGAGTTGGCTTGAGATCTCAATACCCTGTTGAGAGAAAATGGGCTCTTGGACTTCAGGTTTTGATATTTTCTGTATTTATGGTATAAAGACTTCAGCTTTTGATATATATGTGATTAATATTGTAACAATTTGATCGCACAGTCTCGGGCTCATCCCCGTGAAATAATGACGGAAGTCCTGAAAGCCCTGCAAGATTTGAATGTATGTTGGAAGAAGATAGGGCACTACAACATGAAGTGCAGATGGGTTCCTAACAGCAGCGCAGATGGTATGCTCAGTAACTCGATGCACGATAACAACTACTTTGGAGACGAGTCCAGCATAATAGAGAACGAAGCAGCTGTTAAGTCGCCCAATGTTGTCAAGTTTGAAATTCAGGTAAATCCTCTTCTCCACTTCATGATACATATCGGTTTCCCGTACGACATTGTTTCTGATGTGTGATTTCGAGTGAAAGAAAGCTTTGTGTATTAGTGTCCATGGCCATTTTTGTAACTGAATTAGAACTAGAGTGAATCTTCATGAATCTAACTATCAATCAATATTTTCTGGGCTTGATGACGTTTGTTATTGTTGATGGTGAAACAGTTGTATAAAACTCGGGACGACAAGTATCTACTGGATTTGCAGAGAGTACAAGGTCCTCAGTTCTTGTTCTTGGATCTGTGTGCTGCTTTTCTTGCTCAGCTCCGAGTCCTCTGAATACTAAACCGGACCTCTTCAAGAATAATCCCCACTTATTCCTTTTTTTTTTTTTTTTTTTTT
>Ga0041059_1003372_pt1 | contig 10984 bp, 12 predicted proteins | sample AraColnosormetaG_FD_56232 | JGI IMG/M metagenome (GOLD analysis project Ga0041059, IMG submission 56232) | Arabidopsis roots microbial communities from North Carolina, USA - Col MF nosort | ecosystem: Host-associated > Plants > Roots > Unclassified | place: USA: North Carolina | collected... | reverse complement strand
AAAAAAAAAAAAAAAAATTACAACACATATGGACTATAAAATCAGTGACCAATGATTATGGGGAAAACAAAAAAAGTACCTTTATGTACAAGAAAAAAAAAACAGAAGATCTTGAATCAAACACTAGTACTAGAACTTGGATGTGTCTCAAAAGAGGGAGGGCTGCGAGAAGATGGTGAGCCGATAGTGCCACGAATCCTGAATATTTCAAGAACAACAAAAGCAAGTAACGTGACTGACAGAACAAATCCATATCCAATTTTCCATCCATCTCCTCCATTATCCGCCATTCGAATTCCAAGAACAATGTTCACTGCTCCAAAAAAGAGAGAGATCCTCCCAATCCAATGATGATACCAATTCCAATATCTCCTCATCTTTGTCTCCTTCTGTGGCCGTGCAAAGAAAGCCAAAACCTGAAGAGTGCTAAGGACTAGAAGAAAGATCCCAATGCCTCGATGCGCAGGTATATCCGGCTGGATCCTATTGTAAAGCTGAATCCCAAGAATAACTGCGGCTAAACCGAAGATAAAGCCCGTGAACTGAAAACCGATATGAAGATAGTACCAAAGAGGGTCTTTATGTCTTAGATATCTTGCTAGGATTGCCCCTACAGGAAGTAAGAAACCCCATCCGAGTATCGCCATTACTCCATGTTTTGTCTTCTCCGTAGAAGTTGTCGTCTTTATGGAGGTTGCTCCACTAGCTGCATTGACCAAGAACATACAACTATTGAACTCTCCCCTGTTTTTAACATGTATAGATTAGACTAGTATATACATTATATTACCTTTGGAAAAATCGACGATGACTGTAGTTTTATCATCATGCTTAGTCAAACGGCCTAGCTTGGAAGGATAAGCAGTGCTAAACGCTAGAATGACAGCTCTCCGAGGAACTCTAACGGCGAATTTCACCTGGAAAGCTAAGTAAATCATTGCTCCGTGAAGAGCCACCACCGGCGGGACTTTTTGTAGTTGCAATTCTCCTTGATCCGGCACAACTTGGTCTCTCTCCGTTCCTTGGAGATAGTATTGTTTGATTTTGGCGTGACCCTTTTTCGAAATCCATCCGATCATCGCGCTTGATCCAACCATTCTTCCTTCTTTCGAGAATCCAATCCCAACCCACCCGGTTGTGTATAAAGCCGATACTATAATCGTCATCACATTGTCTCTGTTTTCTGAGTACTGCAAAACAGAGCAAGCAGCGTTGAAAATCAAAATTATGGGTTTTAGGAAAAGTTGGTTTATGTTTTTCGGTTTACCCGTAAGACGAACGTGTTCCAAAGAGGAGTACAGGGCATGTTATCGGAGATATTGCTGTACGGTGGAGGGAGGAAATCGGATAATCGGTTTGCAAAACAGAGATTCTGGGTCGAATCGTTTATGACATTGACGTCATCTGCAGCTAAGAAAGGCAGATCTTGTCCGATTAAGAAACAGAGGATGTAAAATCCGACCAAAGTTTTCATGGTTGGAATCGAAACAGAGACGAGAAGGAGCGAGGAACAATGGAAGCTTTTTGGGTGATGGTTACTTGAAGAAGAAGAAGAGTGATTGAGTTTGGTGGTGAAAGTGGTTGGAGATGGAGATCAATCATAATCATCAAATTGTTTTAAATCAGCTCCGGTTGGATTTTGAGAAAGATACTTGGAGTTGATGTTTCACTGGTTAAGTATCGGACAATTTATGTCCCCTCTGTCACTAAATCGACACGTGAACCGACAGAAAAATACCAAGATGCTATGAAATTATTGCTTTTTCTTTGCCAGTTAAAACAATTGGCAATTGCTATTTGAGGTTGAGAAATTACGAATAGATTTTTAAGATATGGACAATCTGGAGTTTTTTACTTTGCTTATTTAGGGAAAAAAAGAAGAAGAAGACAGAGATGGGAGCGAGAGAGTGGGGTCGTAAACTGGACCATAGTGGGAAGTGGATCAGTCTTAGTCTGAATCATTACTCATTAGGTATATTTGGTCAGGATAGTGCCACGATCAACATCATCTTTTCTTTTCTTGGAGGAGATATTGGAAGGGAACTTGGAAACAAAGTAAACAATAATAAATTAACCAATGAGTACAGCTTTACAGCTTCCATGAGTACCAATCACACAAACAAACAATTTCATTTGTTCGTTGTAAAACACAAACTCAAATGAGAAAAAAGGTATTGTGTTGCAATTGCAAAATGGTAATGTAAAACAATTTAAACAGTATTACTATTACGCATGGCGGGATCGGTATCAGTCAACGACTAAGCGTTTTATGTAATCGATATCATAATTCAAAATTATTCAACTTTAACATAATAAAAGGGATTAACATAATAAGTTAGCCAATATGGGGATGTAGCTCATATGGTAGAGCGCTCGCTTCGCATGCGAGAGGCACGGGGTTCGATTCCCCGCATCTCCAATTTTGTTGATTTTTTTAATTTTAGTTTGCTCTTCTTCTTCTGTTTGCTCTTCTTCTTCTGTTTGCTTGCTCCTTTTGTTCTCTCTTTCCGGTGGTTTAAAACAGAGAGGAGATCACGTCATATGTTTCTTCAGTCCATGAAATCTATTTATTTTTTGAAAAATAATTTGGTCAACCATATTCTACTGCGCCAACCATCGTCTTACAAAAACTTTTATTCAGAAACAATGATAACTCGAACACCGAATACAATGACAAATGGAAAAAAAAAAGAGACAAAAAAATGTAGAAGGAAACGTATCCTAAAGAAACAAAAAATGGAGTGTGAAGAGAGGGTCTCGTCTCTCTACTTGGACCAAGCAACTGCTTCAATATCCGTTTGAGCACTTCTATACAATTCCAGCCTCTTCGCAATCGAAGTCCTTCGCTGCTGAACCGCAGGATCCTCATCCAACAATTTCGACAATTTGCTCATCTATAATTTTTAACACCAAACCATTTTAACATTCTTACTCGTATCTTATACAATTGTCAATTTGCTCATATAGGTTTTTTAGTATATCTTTATTGTTACCTCTTTCTGGCCAAGTTCGGTGAAGAAGATGTCTAGAAGGCTTCGTTTTGCTTCACGGACTTGACAGTAAACAATGGATTTCGGTATGGAGTTTCTCAAGCCAGCGCAGACCATGTTCACATATGACAACACATTTGAGCCGATTCTTCGGAGATAAGCATCGTTGTATCTGTCGAATATCGAATGTGTCGGATTCCCACCTTTTTCAGAATCTTGCGGGAGTTTCCTGAAGAACTCGACCGTTAAGTAACCAGACTCCATGTCCACTAGTAACAGAGTTGCTTTCCTGCTTTCGTCTCTCATTCGATCCAATGAATCCACGGCTGCACCTGATACTTCTACTCTGAGTGTTGGATATTGCTTCAGTTCCTGTAGTCATGATGAAAACACATAATCATGCTTCAAAACTCATAAGTGTTATTGTTGTTGTTGGGTTTATGACTTTGAGCAGAGATATTCTTACAGATGTTTCGCCCATGGATTTGTGGATAAGATCCTTGAGAATGGAATGAACCGCATCAACAGCTGCTTCAGCAGGGCCTCTAATGGAGACTAAGCATGATTCTATGAGCCGGCGATAACCTTGTTCAGGAGCTATGAGATGAGGTTGATATCCATCTGCTTCAGTGATCAGTTTCCGTACATTGTCCATGGAGAGATGTTTGTCGAATTGCAGTCTTTTAATGGCAGCTGGGAATTGATTGTCGAACACAGAATTTATCTTTTCACCACCTGAACGCCTGTAAGGTTGTTAGTGGTTATCAATTATAAAGCTAGAAAATTGAATTAGCAACAATCCAGAAACATGCGGATGACTTACGTGCCATCCAGGTGTTCTTTAAAAGTTTGATCAAAGGCACGGCAAATTTCCATGATCATATAAAGTTTTCCCTGCATTCAGGAGAATGAGTATTAACGAAGGAGGGATGTGAAATGAGACAAGAAACCGAAGAATGAAAGGCTAAAAGGTCCTTAAGACAGAAGATCCTTACACCAGCATCAGCTGCTACAGGCTTCCCAAGACGGCTTAGCTCTGTCTCTAACTCGGAAATTGTCTTTGTGATAAGAGACTGAAGTCCCGGGATTCTAGACTTGATAACAACTTCCAAATGCTGAAAAGTTATAGCTGGTTTTAGAGCAACTACAAAATCTTTTATGCTAAAATCTTCATACATACCAAGCTCCTCAATTATATACCTTAGAGAGCATCTTTCCTAAATACTCTGAACCCATTCTTTCAGTTAAATGTCTGTACTCTGGGCTAGTCTGGAAGTAATCACGTTCACGCCGACGAGCAGCAATCATATCAACACTTTTATTAATGTCAGCTTGAGACCGGTTTACAACACCAACCCAAGGATACCTTAATTTGTATCCCCTTCCTTCAAGTATCTGAAATCTCCAAACATTTAGAATACTTAGGGACTGTTAAATATTCACTAACCATTCTTTAGTGAGATTCTCATATTTATCTTCATTGTGTCCTTTCATAATGCAGTTAGAGATAGATTGCTTGCAGATTAGACGATAATCTTGACTAATGATATGTAGAATGTATTACTATCATCTGAATGTAAACTTACATCAACAGCATTAGTGCCTTGGTCCATGAGATCAATTTTTGTTAAAACTCCAAAAGTCCTGTCTCCTGATAGCATAAAGTGCAGCGAAGCAAACATTAAACAACAAGAATCAATCAATTCGAAATACTATCATCATCTAAGCATTGATGATGCTAATCAATCATATATACAATGCTCCATAGAACTTAAACCATATTTACCATGTCCTAGTCGCTTATATCTCACAAAAAAGAAGCTCAAAGTGAATTCAGAAAGCAGTTGTATCAAAATATAAAAAAGGAAGAATCTGGCACCTTTGGGATCAACTTCACGAGAGATCTTAATGGCATCAGATGTTGCAAGATCCTGATTTGCAGGGGAAATAGCAAGTATGATGCAGTTGGGCTGTCAAAAGGTGAATGATCAATCTTTGTTATTTGCTTGAACACACGACCTTTAGAGGATAGTAGCATCATCTTTCCACAATTGAATTCTGCTACATACTTGTAATTTCTTTCAAATCATAGTTACCTTCTCAATAAACGATCTGACCATGTTCTCGATGTCTTGAACAATGCTTTCAGGCTGGCCATCTACAACATAATTGGCACCATATTTCATTACTCTTTCACTAAAGAGGACTTGGGGTGTGGGATATCATGGAAAACAAAGACTGTCTCACTTACCAACAGCTACCTTTGTTAGCCCAGGAAGATCGACAAGTGTCAAATTCACAACTACAAACATTTGAAGTAAATAAAATCGTTAAGAGTATGGAGACTGGAAGACAAATGGGAAAGATGGTAGAAAACATAAATTTAAGATTTGATTGAATTTCACACCCTGTGTACAAGAACCTAAGGATCCTAAAGCATGTTTAGTTAATTTCTTAATGCAAATGTAGGAAGTACAAAGGCTTCTCTTACCATTAGGAGAGAAGATACTGAGATGAATTGGGACTGTGGATATTACTTTGCTGCTGCGACCAGTTTCACGATCTGTCTCATCCGAGATCTCCTGCCTCACAGCAGCTACATAACAAGGAAGAAGATGAGAAGAATGTGGGCACGTAAACAACACTACAGATACTGCAAGCAGTCACAGGAAAACTAAGGAGCATAAACTCCTCCCAAACAATACCAAAATCTGTGAACTTCTTCTTTGGAAGATGCATAAACTCTGCATACTCTTTCCCTTCATCAATTCTATGAAGCTGCAGGACAAGAGGTCTGCGTGTAACAATCCCTACACGGAAGACATTGTTGTTCTAAGTAAGTGTTCTTTCAGAAAATAATCTTCAGATATTTTTCTAAGAAAGCTTACCAGCTCCACGAGGTAGAAAATCTTTTCCAACAACACTCTCTAGCACTGAAGACTTTCCAGAACTCTACAATTTCATCAAATCGATCGGATTACACGCATTGCATGAATACTCAACAGTTTTTGATTAAGAACAAAGGATCTCACAACAGAAACATTATCATTAGTTTCGATCAAATCAATGATTCAATGGGAGCCATCAGACGATTCGTTGAAAAATGAGATGAGATTATTTCTACGCAATGCCTATGATCTAAAGATCACCGATTCAAAATTCCATGCCAAAAATCAAGAGAAAGAGACCAAACCTGACCACCGACGACGGCAATTGCAGGCAATGAGTCCCAGAGAGTTGGGAGGGAGCTTCCCTCGCCGTGATCTCCCAGAGCCGTACAGGCTCTCTGAATCTTGTTCACAAGCGCAATCAAACTCTCCATAACGGAATCAAAACTAAGGAGCTCCGATTAATCAACGGATGAATCAATCTTCCGGCGAGATTTGGTCTCCGACGGGTCCGTATGAGCAGGAGAAGAGAACGCAAACGTTATAACCGCGAGAATTGCTATCATTCGGGCGACCGTTGAATTTTTCTCAGAAAATAAAAATATATAAGCTAAAGATTCATAATACCCAAAGTACCCCTATTGAAAAGTCAAACCTTGTAGCAAGCCCAAAGGCCCACTTTATTTGAGCCCAGTTATCCTCTTTTGGACACATTTTTGGTATATTCGAGTCACGATACTCGAATGGTATTTCCGTTATAATTTACGAAAACAATGTCTCTTCTTTTCTCTACAACCACACGATTTCGATGTTAATTACCAAAAAAGTGTGTTTAATTTAGCTAAACTAATTGTTTTCGTTGATTAGGCCCAGTTGGGTTGAAGAAAATCTCCAATCTTTCTTCGCCAAGTCTCCCACAACACTTTGTGTTCTAATCTCTCTGTATGTCGCAAAGTAGCAGCAACTTAATTCTCTCATGGAGTCTCTTACATCAAATCCTTCCTTCGCTTGTTTCTCTAAAACCATTTCTCATTACCCTTCTCGTTTCTCCTTCGTAAAGCTAACCTCTATCCAAAAGTTGGAAGCTTCCAACAACACCTTATCGTTATTCTGCTGTAAATCATCTTCGAATCCTAAACCAGATTGCAATCGTCGTATCAAGTTAAACCCTTTATGTGTATTGCGTCCAATCATTCGAACAATAAAGGGTTTGGTTTCTTCTCAATCCAGGCAATGGATGTCTCGTTTTCGAGCTTACAGAGACGACACGGCGGCGTTTTCTGAGGATTTCGCTGGAGATTTGAAGCATAACGGTGGATTAGGGATTGCCCTTTTGAGCGTTACTGCTTCTGCTAAGATAAAGATTAGCCCTTTCGTTGCGACGCTCTCTGCGAATCCAACTTTCGTTTCAGCTGTAGTCGCGTGGTTCTTTGCGCAATCGAGTAAAATGGTTATCAATTTCTTCATTGAGAGGAAATGGGATTTTCGTCTTCTCTATGCTTCTGGTGGGATGCCTTCGTCTCACTCAGCTTTATGTATGGCTTTGACGACCTCTGTGGCGCTTTGTCATGGAGTTGCAGATTCCTTGTTTCCTGTTTGTTTAGGGTTTAGCTTGATTGTCATGTATGATGCAATTGGTGTTAGACGCCATGCCGGTATGCAAGCTGAGGTAAAAAGTTAAACCAAATCTGCTTCAAGTTTTGAGTTTTGGAGATTTTTACAGAGTTTGACTTTGGTCTTATTAAATGCTTTGTCTATTCTACAAGTTGACTAGATTTTCATGTTGATGAGTGTGTATAGTTTAATGTATTACTATTTCCATGTTGATGAGTGTGTATAGTTTAATGTATTACTAGAATCTGGTGATGGATTCGACTTTCACTACATTGTTGAATTTTTGTGAATGCTTTTATGTGTAAAAGTTGGCGTGCTTGAGTTTTCAATGTGTGCACAATTGAAGTACATCACTAGATTTGGAATTATGGAGAGTTAGATGTTGATTTCTGTTCTTGGTTCTTGAATCTTTTATATGATGGTTTTGCATTGTTGAGAGCGTAATACAAGTTTCTCGAAATTATGGACATTGGGCACATGTTGATGATAGCTGTTATTGGTTGTAGAATGACCTTGATAAAATTGCAGAGAATTAAGAGTTTTGAAAGAGGATTCACACAGAGTCTAAGTCATGTTTGCTCTTGGTTCTTAAATCTTTTAGATGATGGTTTTGCATTGTTGAGAGCACAATACAAGTTTCTCGAAATTATGGATATTAGCCACATATTGATGATAGTTGTTGTTGGTTGTAGAATGATCTTGATAAAATTGCAGAGAATTAAGAGTTTTGAAAGAGGGTCTGTACAGAGTCTAAGTCTAGTTTGTTGTTCTTTGTAAGATAAGATTAACAATGTTTTGTATTTGTTGATGTCAGGTTCTGAACTTGATCATTAGGGACTTGTTCGAAGGACATCCCATCAGTCAAAGAAAGCTTAAGGAACTGCTTGGTCACACTCCTTCGCAGGTTCTTGCTGGAGCATTGGTTGGTATTGTGATTGCTTGCTTTTGTTGCCAAGGCTATCTCGTCTCAGTCTAAGAAGATGTCTTTTATTCCAAGTGATCTGGTTGGTTTTTGATTTGGGTAGCCTAAAAAAACAGAGTGTTTTAAGTATCGCTTAACATTGATTTTGGCTAAGATTCATGTTGTAGTATCATATGTTTTGTTCAGCAATAGAGAAAACTCTTGTTTCTTCTTCCTTGTGGCTTTTATTTTTTTGAGTTTTTGTATTCCCTGAGAATGCAATGAGAGCTTCTTTTGTTTAAAGCGTTTAAAGCAATGCATGACATGTTCAGTGACTGCTGCAGAAACACACACACACACACACACACAAAGTTAACCATAATAACTAAGATTTACGTCATTAGAGCAAGCAACTGAAGTGTTTAGTGGAGAGGATAGCACAGATATACTTGAGATCTAACGGCCAAAAAGCAGTTTCTTAGCTCGGAATGTTCTCCCGTAAGATCTAATAAATCCTAAACCCCTTGATCATTCTGCTCCAATTAGTTTATCGTGTTCGTTTCGTAATCTTCCGTCTCCTTGAAGCGTTAGATCTTGATCTATGCGTTGATTGATGATATATGGTTTCAGACAATAAAGATGGGAGAGATAAGAAGATTTTCGTAGATCTTTATTTTGGGGCGGTTGACAATCCTGCACCATCAAATGTGATGCTAATCATGGGAGACATCTCACAAGAAGATTGCATCATCACGATATGAAAGCGGCAAAGTACAATGTTATCTTAGCACAGCATCAAAACCCATCAGGGTTGTTACTAACCATTCCAAGCTCACTATGGCTTTGGACAAGCCTATCAGCTGGAGACAAGCCTATTGACCAAACCGGAAGAGGACAGCTTAGTGAGGCAAAAGGATTACTGATTTTGTGTAGCCATATGTGTGAATACCTTGAACCTCTCTAAATCTCTTGTTTGTAGAAAACTCTTTAAATTAAGTAAACTCTTTATTTCTTCTTCCTTGAGGGTTCTTTTTTGCGTTTTTTGTATTCCCTGAATATGCAATGAGAGCTTGTTTTTGTTTAAACCAATGCAAATCTTTATGATGATGACATGTTTAGTGACTTAATGCATCAGTAACTTACTGTAACTCTCAAACTGCACAACAGATTAAGCATGTTAGAGACAGACTATCTTAGAACAGATAATCGACAACAACAAATTTTTGTGGGTCTCTTAGAGGGTTTAAGAAGAACTGACTAATACGCTTTGGTGATCCAAGAACTAAAGTAGGATCACATACTCTCTCTCTAACCAACCTATGATCAATCAAAAAGGCAAGGTTTAAAACACACAACATGTGTCTATCATACACGAAAATAGAAGCTATTTATTTGGGGGAGATTGTGGGAATGGGCATTTTGTAAGCCCAAAAAATATGGATTTGAGCCTTTTCAGTCCTTTGGATTTCTTGTGCATAAAAGGGCCCAAATTCGTTGAACGAATTAACATATGTAACGAAGAAAGAAGTAGCCCAAATTCGCTGGACGAATCAACATAACGAACTACGAAAGTACCCTCAGCTATCATTTCTAAGTTTGCCTCCAATCTCTGTTTGCTATAGGCCCTTTGGATTGGTGCCTCAGCTACTTTTCTTGTTAGAATCTTTAAGAGCCTGCTTTGATCGTTTTCTTCTTCGGCCAGTAGGTTTGGTCTTCAGGTTAAAGACACCTTTCATCAACGAGCTTATATCCACAGATCGTTCTCCCATGATCTTATCATGGTACATCTTGCTTCCTATCTCACAGATCTCTTCCTCTACTTCTTCTAATGGCTCGTCAATATTCAACTTCAGTTCTCCTTTCCTAATAACCGTTACACCAAATCCATTCGCCTTGGCTTCTCGATATGCATCCTGTGTAGGTTAAAGAGAACAACTTTGAATTGATAACAGAAACACGTCTAGTTAAAGTTTCTTCATTGGCTAAATTCATTACCTTTGGCGGGCGCGGAACAATGAAAACGTTTCCACTTCGTAGCATATCCAAATGAGCTTGAATAATGTAACAGAGGTTTCGACAGTCTGCAGCGTCCTCGAAAGCAATCACATGATGTGGTTTGGGTTCTAACTCGAGATCTGTTGCCATCTCCAATGTGTAGAACCCTACTTGCTGCTCTCCGTTTTCATCAACTGTGTACAACTCAAGGCACTAAAACATGAAAAGACATATCAGATTTTCAAGGACTTTTGTGTTTCTCCAATGTCAGTCAACTGTTTAGCAGGAAAACATACCAGTACATGCGGAAGGTCCAACCACCATAGATAATCTTCTTCCTTATCTTCTCCATACTCGCGGTATTTGCTCAAAACAGCTTGAGGACCAAACAACTCCATCTCTCTCTTGAGTTTGTTGAGTTTCTTTTCCATGAACTTCTTGTTCCTCTCTGGCAGCTTTTCCATTATATCAGCAGCGTCTTTGATTTCGTCTTCAGTAATCCATCGGTCTAAGTCTTTTCCCATGTCTCTCATAACAGCTTTCACTTCTGGATCAGTCTCTGCATTGTACAACTCAAGGAACCCACGTGACCACTT
>Ga0041059_1003371_pt1 | contig 10987 bp, 8 predicted proteins | sample AraColnosormetaG_FD_56232 | JGI IMG/M metagenome (GOLD analysis project Ga0041059, IMG submission 56232) | Arabidopsis roots microbial communities from North Carolina, USA - Col MF nosort | ecosystem: Host-associated > Plants > Roots > Unclassified | place: USA: North Carolina | collected 2013-09-02 | reverse complement strand
CTTATGAGAAAAAAAAAAAAAGATCAAAACATGTGGTAAGTGAAGTCTTAAAAAGTAAAGACACGGCTCTTAAACGAGAGGTTTAAAGTCGGTTGTTTCACGAGTGGGTCTCTCTCCATTTTTTTTTTTATTGTTTCAATTTTTCGAATTTGTGTGAGAGTTTTCTGTTGGAAATGGTCTGAGACATTTTTTTATTATTATTTTATTAATAAAATAGATAAATGACCATAAATAAAAATAAGAAAAAAATATTTGGATTGAATCAGCTTTTGTATATCTCTAACTAAGCTAAGTAGACTTTTTGTTTGACTTTGGCTTCTTAAAAAGTTTATATCTCATCATCCCGAAAATTTTATAGAACCAAAAGATGCTCACGAGTTGTAATCCTGATCCCATTGCCTGTAAAAAATAAGTCCACATATCATTAAAGTATCATATTCAAATTGAAAATTATGATATACTGAGAGATTAATCGACATAATATATATACTTTAGATGATAAAATCTATATTTTGGTTTGGAGAACAATACTTTTGTGTTACAAAAAAATTCACATATTAACAAAACAAATGGAGAAATTGATGAAATCAAAATATGTAACTAATGTAAAACCAAAGCAAAATTAACATATTATAAAATATGAAGATATCTTGTTGACGAAAATAATATAAACACAATTTCTTGGTAGTTGGGAAAGATGAATGAATAAATAAATACCTTGATGAAGATGGGATTATCAGCTGATAGACTGACGTAAACGAGGAAAGGTCCACACACAATTCTCGCCAATGTGAATATAGTGGCAAAACACACCTATCAATATCATCAGTTAATATAAAGCATGTCGGTGCTTAAGTTTTTAGAAGCTTCCTTCATACAATAAAATAGATTTAACTTTGACTTAATGAAATATTATAAATAAATCTAGAGAAGTAGATTTGGGTTTTACAGGAAGACCTAAACTAATAAATCTTCAACGTCAATTTTTTTTCTTTTTCTTTAATAAAGTGTGAAATTTATAGATCGAAAGATAGGTCTATGTACAAGGTAAAATGTCATAATCTAAAACAGGTATCTAAGCTATTAGAAGCAAAAACAGAACATAACTTAGGGATAATGCAGGTGTGACCATCTCTCCATTAAACAAAACGTCAAAAAAATTTAACAATTGCAATTGAAAGTTGCCATTCAATGGAATTAAAACCATAACGACCATAGACTTTTTTTTTCTTCATATCCAACGGTGGTCCCGGTTTTATACTATCCAACTACATAATAAGTATAGCCGTCATCGAACTAGTGACCTAGTGTAGACAGTTTAAGTCAAAAATACTCGATGATTGTGCATTATTCCATTTTCTAAAAGAATATACAATCGTTCTGTTTGCATTTAACTAGGAGTTGATGATGGAGTAAAGACTACATTAACATGTTTTAATATCTATCCATTTAAAACTTGTTTAGATCACACAAAAAGATGATATATGTATACTCACATCGGCAGCTAGATTGAGTTTGGTGTCTTTGTATCCAATCTCTTTGAGAATCTCCCTAAGGTGGAAAAAAGGACTTGATATCTCTGCTACCCACAGTGTAGCCACGATCTCAGATCCAGACTTCGAAACAATAAATGATACCAAAACTTAGTAACCACAAACTCTCATATATCTTCTAATAGTAATCATTGATTTCGAGACAAAAACAATAAAAATACCTTTTGGTATGCAAGTCCAGCTATAAAACCAAGAATGCTAACGAAATGATGAACCGCGTTATCAATGCTAAACACTTGATCGAAATGACAACATATTAGATCGTAGATCATGTACGACAACGAAAACGCCATCACGTCCATCTGTTGTGTGTTTTGTTTTATCACCAGTTTGGTTACAATGTGCAAAAAGAGTGATTATATATAGTTAAGTGAAGTGATGATGTGATTAATAAGAACCTGTTTATGAGATGGCTTAGAAGCAAGGGGACAAACAGGGCAAGACAAATCTTGAACAGAGAGTGTTGCTAAAGTGACAGCGATAGTCGCGTGAGCCGTGGAGAGAAGACGGTTGCTGAAGCTGAATGAGTAGCTTGAGAAGATTCTCCGGGTGAGAATGAAGGCCACACCCCATGAGATGACTCCAAATACTATTATCTTAATTGCTCTTACTTGTTCTTCCTCCATATGATCACTTGATCTCCTTTTTTCGCAAGCCAAGGCAAAATTTTGTTGTGATGACAAGAGAGATGGAGAGGAATAAAAACATTTCAGTGATGTTAGTAGACCGACATTATTGGTGGTATGTTAGTTGGGAATTTTGGGATTCAATGGTGTGGATCCCATACACATTAATGTTTCTGTTAAAAATTGACCTATAAAGATTTGATCCAAAGATTTTGGAATTATTTCGTCTAGCTCTAATCACCCAAGTTATTTCCTTTAAATGGTGATCATTTTTTTTGTTTCTTAGAGTATCTTAAGTTTTGTCCGAAAAAAAGAAAAAGAAAAAAGTATCGTAAGCAAGAAAAAGAAAAAAGTACCGTAAGCAGTAGACATTATGGGACGATTGGTAAGGGTGACTGTAAAGACTTTAACTTTAAAAATAGTAACTGTAGAAAGTTTGGCTGCAGAGACTTTGAATTTTAAAATCTGATCGGTAACAAAAGCTTTAAAAACTGTTACTGTTATTTATTTATATTTATTACTATTAAATATAAATGATATCAAAATTTAATTATGTTGTAACATAGTGACAAAACAAATATTTTATTAATAGTAAAAAAAATTAAAATACAAAATTTCTTAAATAAATATTCATAACAAACAAAATGCAAATCTATTACTCATTCATTTAAAATTTTAATAACCAAAATTTGCATTAAGAAGTGGGATAAAGTGAGAAAAATTATGGAGCTTCAGGATTATTATGATAAATGTTGTTTTGCTTCGTCAAATTATCCAAACGATTTTTCCCTTGTTTCGAACATAAATTACTTCCAAAATTATTATTAGTATTCTGAAGAATTCTTTCTTTTTGAATAGCACTTAAACCTTTTTTTGTTATTATTCAAATTTTAAATGACCAACATGAACCTTATATTGTTTTTGAAAAATGTTAATTATGTAAACTCTCTTACACTTACATTAATGTTGATGATGAAAATAAAATAATTATTAGTAAAACAGATCTTAAAAGAAAGAGAAAAAACTAATAATAATTAATTTAAGAAAAATGATTTGTGAAAAAAATAAATATAAACTTGTGGAGATTTTTAAATTATCATGGGGAAAAGAAAAAAGAAAGTTTTTAATTTTATTTTGTTTGAAAGCCATGTATTCCAGACTTTACAAAAAAGAAAAGAAAATAAAGAACATACAAAAAACTTAAGGCTATAAGAACTCATTGAAAAACTAAAGTAAAAAAAGCATGATTGGCAAAAATAAAACTTTGAAGACTTTAGAATACTCTCAAACCCTTGAAAGTTCTTGCCAATCACTCCTATGTGTTTATTACATATGGAGTGTGTAAAGAGACTAACGACCAACAACTAACGACCTCAAGACAAAAGCACTGCATATATGTCTTTTCTATAAAATAAGTTGAGGTCAACTAACTGTATTTTTATAAAAGTCGCTATAAGAAATTTGAATTTGTTTTTTTAGGTCGACGGAATTTACTTACTTCCAATTAGATTCTCAATCAAAAGCGGTTTAGAAATATTAAAAATTGACTATACAGTTATTCAAAATATCAAGTTATATTCGTTTTATCTTGTCGTATTGATCCACAACAAACCAAATAATATATTGGGTGAATTAAATTTCACTGCTCAGACGAATGCGAAATTAGGAAAGTATGAGTGATGATTTCATATTTAGTTCTCTCTCCTCCCGACAACAAATTCTGACATATTTGCCCCTACTCAGCAGAGATATTGTTGGATACGTAATGATTGTGCAACATTTAATGCCCCTGAAAAAATTATTGCTAATGTTTCTTACATGGAAATATATCCTTAACATAACTTCAACCCAAGTTGTTAGTGGGTAAGACATGTATATGAATTAGTATAAAAAGAATAATGATACAGTTTAGGATGAACTAAATGTGGCAATAATGTAACCGCTACAGAGCAGTTGGAGTCGCCGAAGCAGGACACAAGTATGAAGATAATTAGGTTAGTCGATAATAAGTTATTTGATATGGTATCATAGATTATATTAGAAGATAGTTGATAGAAGATAAGAATAAATAAGACTATGCCCAATAGTAGAAGACGATAACCAGATAGCAGATAATAAAGTTAATATAGTTGTAGGGCTTCACCACTCGTAATGAAATGTTGAGTTATTACACGTGTAGTGAGAGTACCGCAAAAATTCGTATACGGTAATAAAGTATCCGATAATAAATCCGTTAGGGGTTAAAACTTCAACACGCGCAATAAAATGTCGAGATATTACACAAAGTAAAACAATATGAAATGTCGAGATAATGAGATAGCAGATATTAGAGTTAATATATTCATAATAGAGTTAATATATTCACCGCTCGCAACACGTGAGACGAATTCTGAACCGCAAAAATTCGTGTACGGTAATAAATTATCTGATAACAAACCAATTAGGAGTTAAAACTTCAAAACATGCAATGAAATGTCGAGATAACGAGATAGCAAATAATAGAGTTTATATAGATATAGGTCCTCTCGCAATGAAATGTCGACTTATTACACGTAGGGAGAGTAAATAAAATGTAGAATTCTGAAGCGCAATGTCGGTAATAAAGTATCTGATAATAAATCCGTTAGAGGTTAAAACTTCAACACGCGCAATAAAGTGTCGAGATATTACACAGAGTGAAACAATATAAAATGTCGAGATAACGAGATAGCAGATAATAGAGTTAATATATTCATAACAGAGTTAATATATTCACTACTCGCAACACGTGAGACGAATTTTGAACAGTAAAAACTCGTGTACGGTAATAAATTATCCGATAACAAACCAATTAGGATGAAAGAGACGAAGAAAAAATATGAGGTAAATATAGATTGGACCGAAACGACGCCTCGATTGAAAACTATCAAAATAATATAAAATTTTGATTCACCCACCAAAATATCCAAAACAAGATCTTCTACTATTCACCTGACACAGAGAAATATAAAAGCTACGTTTAGATTTTTACTAGACATAGGGGTACATGCGTCTTTATTTTTGCAACAGTAGCGCCGAAACTTTTGGGAAATTAGAACCTAAATACTGAATCCACTGAGCATACCTAGTGCAATTTCCCTAATATATTTCTATAATTTCAAAATCATATATTTGCCAACAAAAATAATAAATTCCTTGTTGGCTAGCTACAAATTTAGTACAATGAAAAATTAGGAGTGGTTCAATATCTTTTCTCACATTAATGAGATTTAATCAGCAGCAACCAACTTGTTGGAAGAAATAAAAATTATTGCTTATAAGCATTCAACTTTGTGGCATAAGTAAAAGAATTCAAATACAAATTCTTTCACACAACAAAATATTGGATGGAGAAGGATCAAGAATCATGAAGTAGAAACGAGTGCAATCACCAATTATATTTCATGATATGGTTACCTATTTGACAATCTTACTATTAGACATCTCTAGCTTCCCTTCCTATTGCTTAATTGTTGATCATTTATTTTTGTTTCTTAGAATTCCTTTGAGTAGACATTATGTTCTTTTTACATATGGAATGTGTAAAAAGTTACTATATTTAATCGATTTATTTTAAACATTTGAATTTTGTTTTAGGTCGACGGAATGTACTAACTTTCAATTAAATTACCTAGTCAACACTACAACTAGTTTTGACGATACAAAATAGGTTAGCATATATTAAAAATTGACGTTCGGGTTATTCATAATATCAAGTTACATTTGTTCTGTCGGTTTGATTTGATGCACAAAAATCCAAAAAACATAATTTTGTAGAAAAAACCACACATGCTATAATTCTTTCGTTTCCCTACGAATTAATAGTCTGTAATATAATCATTGGGTTAAGTTATTCAAAATCGTTATAATAGTTTTCTCAATTTTAAAAATCGGCTAACAGAAATATGATTAGACTTCGTAGTAATTTAATATTTTTTGCTGTTCAGGTTTAAAAATGTATAGTATCATATTTTGGGTTGGAAAAAGCATCCAACAAATTGTTCTTACTGATTTTGGCCATTTTTCCACACAATGTGCATAGTTTTTTGGTACCATGTCAAAACTATGTACCACATTACCTATATCTAAAATAGGTTTTGGTGATACAATATTGCGTCGCAAATTCAAACAATACAATTCATTAAAACTTGCTATAAAACTTGACAAAATATTTGTAATATCCACTCTATTCATAACTTCATGGAACAAAGTAGGGTGAGTTAAGAATATATACATGGAAGAAGTTTTAATTAAGAATGTATACATGTAGATTTGATATTTGGGTGAGATTAATCTTGCAACACAAATATTCCAACTATACCCCTATAAGTCAGAGATATTTGTAGGCGATTGAAGAAAGATATAGTGCATTAAATGCGTCGACAGAAACGGGACATTAAATTAGCATACCTTTAGCAGCTACATATGTAACTAACGATAACATAACAAAACAAGTAAGCAAAATGTTATCGAACTAAGTTATAATCTAACATGCTGATGATTATCCCCCTATAAAGAAATTTAAAACCAAATTAACAATATTGAAGACAAGCGGGTTACGAAAATGTTACCCGATAATAGTGTGATTAACAATTAACAAGCCACACAAAGACCTTAACCAAAGGTTGTCAACTACACAACCGTTTTAAATATTTATTCAACACACAAACTATCTAACCTGGTCGTTACCGACTGTAGTGTTGTCGCCTCACATATCAATGTCGCCTTACAATAGAAGAGATACAGTCGGAATTGCGAAGCTAAAGAAGGAGTAAAAACTGGATATTTTGTTTGTTGTCGGATATGTATGTTAATAATTAACAATCTGTTTTGTGTTATCGGATATCAGATATTTTGTTATCGGATAAGTATGTTAACAATCGGATATTTTGTTTGTTATCAGATAAGTATGGTAACAGAAGAGATACAGTCGGAATTGCGAAGTTAAAGAAGGAGCAAAAACTGGATATTTTGTTTGTTATCGGATAAGTATGTTAACAATTAACAATTTTTTTTGTTGACAATCATTTATTTTCGTTTCCGAAAAAAATGTATGGACGAAGTGACACTAATCTAACATAACAGGTAAGAAAAATGTTATCGAAATAAGTTACAATCTAACATGCCGATAATCATCCTCCAATAACGAAATTGAAAACCAAATTAACAATATTTTTTCACGGCCGGTTACTAATTTGTTACCCGATAATAGTGTGAATAACAATCATGTTGGACAATGGTATTTCTCATCAATTATGCGGGACAATAATATCTGTTGTCTGACATAATATTAGGCTAAGGGTAATAAAAAAACTTAAAATATAATAGAGGGATACAATAGTATTTATAAACTGAACATAGAAAAGGAAACAGTAGTATAATGAGTGACTTAATTTTACAGTTTTCTGAGTACATATAGTGATAATACCCAACAAAGTATAGTAAAAGTTAATATTTGTTGAAACAAAAAAAATTCACAAATTCTAAAATCTGAAAACATAGATATTGTTACACTTTCTATACAATTTACTATCATGGATAGGTTATAGATAAAGTGAATTGCAAAACTAACCAAATATAATAATTGAATTAAAAATCTCAGACCTATTTGAAATATTAAGAAAGTAACATATATAGTAAGTAAAATGACCAGAGGTGAAAATGGTGGTGGTGGCTTCGGTCCGGTGATGGTGGCTCCGGCAACTGTGTCTCGAAGACAGTGACTCCGGCGGTGGTGAAGATAATAAAAATATAATTGTATTTAAATTGTTTATATATATTGGGTTATATATATGCAAATTTCTATAAAAATCAATTCGTGTTCGGCAAGAGCGTGTAATAAAACATGAGAAATTGTTCAATATCTTTTCAAAGGCAACAAAATAAAACAAAAAGTCAACATCGTGTTGGAAACTATGCCTGAAGCCAAAAAAAATACTAAATTTTATAGACGAATCATTGAACTCAGTTAATACTTTATTTCTGAAATCATTACACTCAATTTTTTTAAGACTCGCGCGTTACTCGCATATAACGGGGGATATATAATATAGGGATATCGTTTTGATCTGATCAACTAATTTAGCAAAATATTATAATCTACTAGACTATAAAATAGTAAGCATTAATCAAGCATAAGATGTATTACACACTTGTTTGTCAAACCAAACAAAAAATAATACATTTTTCCTCTTTGAAGATCGACGAGCTGATCAATGGCGAAATCTCACTACCAGCCTCTGTTTCTTCTCCTTGCATCACTCTTGTTCTTGCCTGCTTTGCATGCCGTCGATTTTAAATACTGCAACGGTACGTATCAATTTTTTAAGTCTTAAGTTACTTTGTGGGATTTTACCGTGTTGATATATAACACCTATTCTTGTTATTTGATCAATCAAAAGATTTAGTTTGCTCCTATCTCTATAGATAAAACACCTACTCCAAATTAATTGACATACCAATTCTCTTTCCATAATATTTTTGTAAACTACGAGAGAAGTCAACCCTGTAGTATCTCGATGTGAATTCCTACCGAGGTTGACCAGATCAGCCAGTAGAATTTATCATATATATATTTGCATAAAAAGATATGTAGACTTGCCATCTTTGCAACTGTTGTAGGTATTGGATACGTCGATAAAATCACTAAAGTGGAGATTTCTCCCGATGATCCCTCAACTGTTATTACAATCTCCGGTCTTACAAGTAGGCAATATATTTTCTAATTTCCGTTTCAAATTTCTAACTCTCTTTTTTTCTAATATATATTTTCTTGATATGATCCTTTTATGCATATATAGGAAGAGGACTCGTCTATGCTGGAACTGTAGTCGTGGCCAGTGGAATTGGCGAATTTAATATCCCTTTTAAATACTACGACTTTTGTCAGTTGTGTAAATGCCCTATGCTAAGTGGCACCAACTTTGTTTTCACTCTTTCTCAAATTCTCATTCCAAAAGCTTTTGCGGTAACTATTCTTAGTTTTTTACCCTTTTCTTAAAGAAACAAATCTGAGATAAAATGCTGAACTAAGCACTCTTTTTCTATTTTCTTGTTTTTATAACATGTGTTCGTAGAGTGACAAGCTTGCTGTTACGTTGAGTTTAATATCTAGAGATCAAACAGAAGGAGTGTGCGTCTACTTCGATTTCCCTACTTCAGCTAACTCTATGCTTAATCAAGCTAGCGAATGAAAATATGTTTTCAAGTCTTTATCTATATTAGTCTCTCTCTCGCTACCCTTAACCGATTTGTTATGTTGTATTGTTGGTTTGGTTTCTATAATCCGGGACGTTATACCCAAGATGAAATTACTTGATGTTATGGCTTCTCTCATCGTTCATAAAATGAATTTTAATTTATTTTCCAAAGAAATATATCGGAAACGAAACCACGATGATCTTTAACAATGGATTGGCTTTCAACATATAAATACTAGATAAAAGTTTGTGTCATGCTTCTGCTTTGATTTTATGAGTAGTTTATATATATATATATATTGTTAAATTATATACATTCGATAAATATAAAATATCATTGTTCTACCTTAAAATAGGTGTGCAGATTCATATAGCTAGATGAAAGGTAAGAAAATGAGGTAGAAAAACAATTTTTATAAAATTATAGTAAAAATGATAATTGTGTTGAATAGCACACTGATGAATCTTCTATTTGTATGATAAAACTTGTATGACTTTTTAGATTATTTCTTCATTATATATATATATATATATATATATATAGAATTTACCATATTATAATAACATGTCCAAACTAGGAAACTTAAAACGGAAACGTACATAGTGCCTTCCAAAGCGAGTAACACCTATACCCGCGATAGAAGGACAATCACAGAGGACATGTAAGATAGTCTCTTCACCTCCTTCACAAACCTGACATGTACTTGTCTCACCAATGTGTCTACGAAACCTTTTTTCATTTGTCATAATCGCTTGGTGACTAACCAACCACAAAAAGCTCGGACTCTCTCTGGTGCAACCACTGTCCATAATCGATCAAAGAAGCTTGACATATTTTGGCTTCGTAACTCATTATCCGTCAAAAGAGAGCATACGCCGATTTGACTGTAAACCATCCATCCGACGTCTCTCCCATGACAATCTATCCTTTGCTCCGGTCACGTTATCAAGGACCACCGCTGCCAGCTCTAATCTAATATTATGTGAAACAAAAGGCACAATGTTTTCTAGAACCCAGCCTGTACCATCTCGCTAGTAGTCCTTGAGCCACACGTCCACATGACCACTAGGTAACTCCCTGGTTGCTCTCTTTACTAATGATATGTTTGATAACCATTTATCAGCCCAAAATCGTATATTCCAACCATCCCCTAGCAACCAACTGCTCCCATGAAATATTACTTCCCGCAGGTCTGTCACTACACTCCGCCAAGTTGATGAGCTTTCACTCTTTTTCAACATCCAGGTCCAGTCTTGTAGATCACCTACCTTATATTTGCTTCTTAATATCTTTGTGAAAGTAAGAGCAAGACGGCTACTTTAGGTAATGTTTGAATGAACTTTCCTTTTGATATTATTTCACTTGAGTTCTAGGTTACATCACAAGTTCCCTTTTATAGCTAAACAATGCTAGGGTTTCAATCATTGTGAACTGACAAATGTCTCAATCTTGTTATGCTACGCATGTCATCAAGCAATCAAATTTGTTCTCTGTGATGATTGGAGCCGTACAACAAGCGCTCCTCTTCTCTGTCATTATTCTGGCTTTGTTCTCTTGCACAGGTGGACTTAGCCGTTGAGAAGATGAAGA
>Ga0041059_1003370_pt1 | contig 10989 bp, 4 predicted proteins | sample AraColnosormetaG_FD_56232 | JGI IMG/M metagenome (GOLD analysis project Ga0041059, IMG submission 56232) | Arabidopsis roots microbial communities from North Carolina, USA - Col MF nosort | ecosystem: Host-associated > Plants > Roots > Unclassified | place: USA: North Carolina | collected 2013-09-02 | reverse complement strand
CCTCATAGCTTCCCAATTTGAGTAGAAGAGAACCTCTTGCATTCCACTCCATTTACCATTGAGGAGTCTTTCTAGTCTTTTTCGTATGTTTTGAGTCATTACAGGTGCAGTTATACATTTGAGAGATATGGAGCATAATGAGGGACTTTGGAAGCTTTTCAGCAATGAAGATTATCAAAGACGTTTTTCACGCGATGGCGTCGATCGACACCACATCTATGTCGATTGACACCCTTATTCGGCTGAGGGAATTCCCAAGTTTTACAAGTCTTTGAGAAGCCCCTGAAGTCTTCCTTATTTGCAAAATAGACCCTACACGTTTTTAGTCGCTTATATACCTAATTTTATGGTCATTGTTTAAACCTAAGCTTGTTTTATTTTAGAGATACATTTTTGGAGAGAAGAATCCAATCCCTTCGGAGAGGATTCTGAACTCTTTTTACTTTTCTTCATATTATTCAATGCAATCTATGCAGACTTTGATTTGTGCTCCTTTGATCATGTCTGAGTAATCACCTTGTTGGGTTTAGGGAGTCTCACTAGGAATTTAGATGGATTAGTAGATCAAAAATACCTTAGGATTATTCTTAAAGTTCTTCATCTATAATTATTCTTACTGCTGGTTTTAGATTGATCACCTAGAACTTGATCTTAGATAATAGATATATCCACCATAGGTATCTGTTTAAGAACTATTATAGATGAGCTTGGTTTATAGGTTTGCAATAAGAATCGGCCTATCTCCTTAGGTGAATTATTCAAACTCGTTTAGCATGCATGTTTAGGATAAGGTTTCACAGAACGCCACTGGGAATCTTAGCTCTAGGCATAGTGAGTTTCGCGGAACGCCACCGGTTATTCTGATATTAGAGTTTGAGTTCGAGAAATGTTCAATAACAATCCTAATAATAGCTAGATCTACAATTTATCTATTTCCTAAGACCATTCCCTAGACCTGACGCTTTAATCTCCTGAATCTACAACTTAATTTACTGTTTTATTGTCTTTTACTTTTACCTACTTTGTCTAGCTTAATATTAATCATCATATAAGTCTATTGTGTGAACATCAAGAGATTAGTGGAATTCGACCCTAAAGTGCTAACGACGATCTTTTATTTCAGGGAGTAAGCTTTAGGCAATTTGAGCTATATCAACCATCCAACGATAATAGTCATCCGCATAATGTAGTCTCGGGGGATGGATTGAGGTGAGATGTGCATGGATGCTTAAACTGTTGTTGGATCTTGGTGGTGGGAGCCACCATCCTTCCCATTACAAGCATCACCCTCCTTTGCATTTAGTGGTATACAACAAGATCGAGGACCATGTGCTCCGAAATTCTTGATAAGAGGACATAAGGGAGTTCAATTATCATGGCATAATTAGTAAGTATTTTTCCCATTGGCGACATTGTTTTCTTTTTATGAAACTTTTATCTATAGTTCTATACTTGATCAAAGATATTCAAGCATTTATAATAGAGTATTCAACTACCCAAAAAGATTTGTTCTTGAGATGATGGTACTTGTGCAAGAAAACCAAAGTGAGTCTTTATTCTCGAAAAATTAGATAAGCATTAAGCACAACGTTTTGTTCCAAACTAAGAATCTCCTTAGCCCCAGTCACCATCTTTTTTTGGGGAGACAAACCTTAGCCCATGAGGCTTTTGATACTTTCCCTGCATCAATGTCACCGGACCATAAATTTGCACACATAGCTTCAATTCTTTTAATGCATCCTTTATATATAGCATAAAAATAGACATCCAGAAGTTAATAGACCCATATATCACTGATGCTATGAATTGAACCTCTTTACAAATTTTTAGCTTTCTCCACATAATTGGTAATCCCAAGTATCAAATAGGGAGAAAGCCAATAGGGAACTATACTTTGCAATAGCAGTGAATTCACATTGGTTCAATCTGCCAGATAGAAGTTTGTTTTATTCTTATTGACCTGGAATTAAGACCAAGAAGCAAAATCTTTTGGAACTTCACTTTTTACATGTAGAGAAGAACTACGATCGTCGTAAAAACCATAACGCCGTTTACAAACATTAAATGGGAGATTGAGAGCTCTTGCATTTTTAGATGATAGTGGATATAACCAGCTTGAAACCTATAGTGCAACAAGGTAGGAACACCTCCATAGCCAGCATAAAGAGGTAGGGAGATAACAGGTCATCCTACCTTAAACCGTGTGTGCTTTGAAAAAAATCTCATGTGATCTCATTTACAAAGACTAGAAAAGTTAGAGTTTAAATGCACTATTGGATACAATTTATGAATACTTTTGGGATTAAGAATTTTTAGTGCCACTATGACAAAGTCCCATCTAGCATAATCAAAGCTTTCATAAGGTATACTTTTGAAATACATATAGACTCAATATTATTGTAGTTGTAACCTTAAACTCTCTGTTGCCATGTTAAATTACATGAGCAAGCAAATTTTGAAGGATGTCAAAAGCTTTGCAATATATGACTTTGTAAAGAGTGTTCAAACAAGAAATTGGAATGAAATATGAAGTTCTTGATGCGTTACCGATCTTGGTGATAAGCACTAGAGTGCAACATTATATTTCTTCAATAAGGTACTAGATAACCACTAGAGTGGTGGCTGTTCTTGCTAGACAAGAAAACTTTTTAGACTTGGTTGTTGATATTGCAAATGAATGATTATAAATGGGAAAAGTCAGTGATTAATCTTTAAGAAAGGAACTATAATCTTAAATAGTTTATCAACATTTCCAGTAACTACTAAACAAAACATATGCTACACAAGATTGTTGAGCAGAAGAAAAATGAAACGTCCCATTCCGGACTGTAAGTCCGACAAGGTTGTTTCCATACGAAAATAACTTAAGTATTCTTGGGACTTAACTGTATTCCTTCTAAGTGAAATTGGCTGCGAATATTCTGAGATTCATAAGTAAAAAGAGACGAATACACATTAGTAAATAAACAAACGAAATTCATTCATAGATATAAGGTTTCAAACGACATGAAAGTTTGCACTTTAGGCTATTACAATCATTCGATCCAATAATTTAATTTAAACACCATCCACTTCCCCAGACAACTATCATTGCCGCTAAGCCAAATTTTCCCACGAACTTGGTTGTCTCCTAAAATCAACAAAAGATAAGATTGCAGTGGTTTACACTTAGCGATCATGCATATGCTAGGATGCTCCCCATGTTTACTCCCACACATATCATATATCGCTCACACATTAATTATAACATAGATAAGTCGCATAAACCGAATTCCCTAGCCATTCTCAAGATCATCTGATCTAAGGCTGGTACGATTATGCATCACCTTGGTCGTACGACCAGTAGTCTCCTAGGGCTGCCCCGGATCCGTTGATCCAGTTCACTCGCCCCTTTAGACATAATCGTATTATCCTCTCAATTTCTCTTTTAAATGTCGCTGGAATTTTGTGTTTGTTGTGTGTGTTTTCCGAAATTGTAACCCAAGGTGTCGCATATATAGGCGTTGGGGTAAGAAAACCGCTGACAACCGCCCTTATGAACGAATGGCTGTGAATTCCCATTGCTTCTGTCCATACATGTGTCGCCCATTTGTGGTCGGGTAACTGTCGGGGTAACCGGTGGGATAACCGCTCGGGTAACCGCCGGAGTAACTATCGGGGTAACTGTAGGGGTAACTGATGAGGTAACCGCGTCACTACCCATTCAACTCGGTTGAGCTAGCGCAGCTAGCTGACACTTCCATTAGCTGATCCAGCTACCCTCCAAGCATGTCGAGCTTCCCATGAGCTGTCCTAGCTTCCCCTTAGCTTCTCGAGCTCCCCTTTCTTAGTTTTGCTTCCTTTTTACCTTGGGTTATTGGGTTTTCGTGCATTTCAGCGACATAGCCAACCCTTTTGGACCATGGGACGAGTATTCTCATTTCCTCTCTCCCAATCTTCTTTATGCTCGTCCTGGGTTCCTTTCCCTCGATCCTAGTTTGGATCGGGGATGTTGCAGAAATAGACACATAATTGAATATATTATTAACTTTGAAAGGTCTTGTAACTTATATAAGAGGTCAAAGTGTGATTTACTAATCGAGAGATCAATTAGTAACATATTTCAAAAACTTCACATCCTATGCTACTTTTACAAAGTGGTGAGGTCGCTCTTCTTTTCCAAAAATTGCTTAATAAAGATATGAACCATCTCTTAATTTCATATATATGTACATAGATTACATATATCTATTAAGAATTTGTTCAAGAGGTCATGAAAATATCATAGTAAAAGCCTTATATATGCTACTGATATGCAAGGTGTACCATTTGAGGCTTGCCTTAAGTTGCCATGTGATTATGTGGGTGGTGTCACAAGTGTAAAGAGGAGAGAGGTATCATGCAACCTGTTATAGCGGGTCTAGACGGTCCACCAACACATATCACCCTACAGCATATCAAAGATGGATTTGATTCTAACGATTGGAAGTTTCCGATAAATCGTGATTTGGTTCTAACTGCAGATTTAGAAGACATCTTTTTTGATCTGCATAAATATAAAAAATTTAACTTTATTTCGAAATTTACCGTAGGTTTATAAAATTCTTGATGACCTTAAAAGCAAACATCATGTGGATTTTGAAACAATAAGGAGAATTTGTCAAAATACCTTTTTATGCCTTTTTGCAAAAATACCCTATTTTATTGTCGATTTTAAAAATATCTCGTTTCATGAATAAATAACTAAATTACTCTTCTTCTAATGAGAAAACGTAATGAAATTGAAATTTCTTGCCAAAATTTATTTTTCCGCCAAATAATTGTTTTTCCTCTAAACCAATTTTTCTAACGGCTATCTGCCAAAAACATTTCCTCCAAAATTTGTATTTAAAATATTTTGTAAATTTTATTATAACCATTTTTAAACCCTTGTAAATCTTTTAAAAACTCTTAAAATGTCCTTGTAAAGTTTTTTAAAATCTTTTAAAACCTTTGTTAAGTTGCTTAAAATACTTGTAAATCATGTTAAAACATCTTTAAATTCTTATTAAGTCTATAAATACACATGTAATACTTTAAAAACCTTTGGAAATATTTTAAAGGGTAAATTGCAAGAATAACGCTTTTGGAAGATGAAATAAAGAATATAGCACCATAAAATGCACAATGTAATGAGTAACACTTGAGTGTATTAAAAAAACAACAAACTCCTTGCAACTTGTCAGTGAAGAGATGGTAGGCGCGTTGGGATGTTAATATGGGCTTATAACTTAGGGTCGGCCCGAGTCCGTTAAAAAAAATGTAAGCCCTAACCCTGATAAAATTAAATAAAAGATTTCGGGCTAAGATAGGGCTATACTCAAATTGTTATGGGCTAAAATAGGGTTGGCCTAAGGCGCGTGGAGCAACAAAAGAAATGATCAAAATATATCCACCCTTTTTAATCTTGTTTACTATGTTAGTTTAACAATATTATTTGGTTAAAGTTAATAATATTATTAAAAAAAACAGATTTTTTTTTTGTTTATTTAACATGATTTGGATTTTAAAAATCAGAAACGAATTTTTCAGAGATGAATAGTGGTACCAAGTTCTATACATATCATCATAGAAAAATAGAATAGTATATATTTGTTCAAACCAAAACGTTTGTTCGGATGAATCCAAATAATCAATTAAATACTTTTTGATGGAAGGATACTAAACCCTAAGGGTATAATATATAGGGAACCCAAAGGTTTTAATCTAAAACAATGACCAAATCACTTAATATCCATAATCAAATCAAACAATTAGTATATTCACAAAATAGAATTGTACAATAGAATACCATCTCTAACAAATCTCCCAAACCCAAAATGACTAATAGGAAATCTCCGATGGAGTTTTGTTAATCATATTTATCACGAGAAATTTTCCAACTAATTAATCCATTTTTTTATGATTCACTTTTGTAAACTAATTTCTTCATTGGCATCAAATTTGATAACTTCTAAATTTCCAATGGAGTTTTTAATTGCTTATAATTAGAGAAAATTAAACCCTAAGTTAGTGTATAAGGAACCCAAGCAACAAATTTTATAGATTTTATGATGAATTTTTGGTTTTAATTTGTGAAATAAATGAAATTATCATTAATGATGAGATTCTAGTGAAAATGTTTGTACATTATGAAATAACATGGAGAAATGCAGAGGAAGATTGAAGACAATATGTTGGCTAGAACATTCTAATTATAGAGGAGACATATGAGAGCTCCTATAGAAGTTGTAAGAGAGAGAGAAAATGGAGGAGGTGGAGAGAGAGGAAGAAAAAAAAACTCGTGAATTTGTGTAATATGGATTAAAGACACAATTACCTCCAAAACATCGTATAAGAGTTCCATATGATATATTGTGTGTAATATGTATTCCTATAAGATGCTTTGGGGGTAATTCTGTTTTAATACATATTACACACAATATATCATATGGATTTGTTTCTTTGGTTAGTTTATTAAATATAGTTTTTTGTTGGTTATATTTCCAAGTTTCCTTATTTTAAAATCGTTGTAAATCTTTTAATACTATTGTAAACAATTTTTAAAGGATTTACAAGAATTTTAAAATCTTTAGAAATTCTTTTAAAATTCTTTTAAAACTCTTATAAAGTCCTTTAAAAAATTTGTAAATTATTTTTCAACTCCTAAAAAATTGTAAATATTTGAAAACATTTTTAAGTCTTTTTAAATCATTTTAAAACTCCTTTGAGACCTCCTTATAAAAGGTGTAAAAAAGATCTACAATAGTTCTTAAAGGATTTTAAAAGAGATTACAAAGGTTTTAAATCTATATCCCGCAAAAAACAAATGTTTTTAGGAGAAATTATTTTTCGAAAAAAGAATTTGGTGGGAATTATTTTTTGACTGGAAAATTATCGTGGAAATATTTTTGGCGGGAAAAATCACTATTTCATTTTGTAACCTAAAATATTTTCAAATAATGGTAAAATGGTCATTAAATTAAAAGAGGGTACAAATAAAAACAAACTATATAAAAGGGTATATTTAAAAATGGGTAGCTAAGGTCATCTTTAATAATTTCTCAATAATAAAAACAAAATTAAAATATAAAAAATTACATTCAAATTTCAAACTAATAATACTTCTAAACCGAACTTTTCTCTCTCTTCTCTCTCTAGAATTTTTTAGAGAGAGAAAGCTCTTCATTTTGTTTTTTGACAAAGTTATTGTCGGATTTTGTTTTCCGGCTAAGTCTGGCTTTGTATTTTCACCTACGTGTGAGTCTATACCCTCTATGGCTATTTTCTCTAGTTTGTTTAGTTTTGTCTTCTGCAATTGCAGATCTTAAATTTCTTCTATCGAAGGGGAAGTAGAAGCCGAGAGTTTATTCAGATTTTCTGGAAGCATCAGCTGCTCGATTCTAGTCAAAATGGGAATGAATCCTTCATACCCCCTACTGGGACCGTAATCGGCTAAGGATGAAGGTATCTCTTTATGATCGTGAATTGTGTTGAGTGGGATTCGGTGGTTCTGGCGCCGGTTCTGGCGCTTCATTAATCTAATGCTTTAGATCTGACCTCTCGCCATATCGCGGGTTATGGCGCTACATTAATCTGATAGTTCAGATTTCTGTTTGTTTACTCTCAGATGGTTGAACAAAAGGTGATGAAATGGTGATAGGAAATAGTAACTGAATTCTAGCAAAATCTTTGGGCAAAAAAAAACTGATCCGCTTGGCGTACAACGGTGGATTTGGTCGGCATTCCTGATCGGTGGAGATGGCGGAGCTGATGAATGAGTCGGTTGCGTTTTTTCTGCCCTCCGTCATGTGTGCCTCCACGTGTACACACATGTTCATTTTTGACCCAACTTGCTCTTACTTTGTAATCAATATATGGGTTAATTGGGCATTAATATTGTGTATGTGGGCTTATTTTCACCATGTAATCCTTTAAGGATTTAATGAAATTGACGAGAAAATAAAATAAAATAATACTTCTAAACCAATTAAAATCCTATGTGAAATCCAATCTTTATAATTAAAATCCAATTAAAATTTTATAACAATGTGGGTATTTTAACCGAACTGAACCGAACCGAACCGACCAAACTAAACTTAAACCTACCCAAACTAAACCTAAGCTTAGATTCAAACCATTTGGTTATGTTTCATCTCAACCAAAATGGTTCGGTTCGGTTCGGTTTTAAACTGAACCGAACCGACAACCCAATGTGTTTATTTAATTAATTAATTAATAATATTGTACATTACTAAATATTTAATTATTTGCACTTTTAATTTCTTTTCATGGTTTATTTGAATTAGTAAACTTAAATTTACAGCTTGAACTTGTTGATTGAGTTAACTATTTTAAACGACAATGAACGAATTTTTTTTGTTTCGTTACATTGATAAGTCTTTTAAAATCGAATTAAAAGCAAATCGAACTAAACCCCAATCGAACCATAGATTAATTCAAACACAAACCAAACCATATTAACTTCGGTTGAGTTTGATTAGAGTTTTACCAAACCCAAATAAACCAAACCAATCCGAATTCAAACCAAACCCGAAGTGAAACTAGAACGCCAGTAAACAATATTCAAATAGTATAAATTAATACAAAAAATAAACATGACACAAAAAAATTACAACATAATTGTTATGTTTGGTTTCCAAATAAATAAAAGTAGGTGGCGGGAAAAGAAGAATATCAGAATATGCGTTAAACCAAACCGGTTTAAATCCGGTTCAAAATCTTTAATTTTCCCAAGTCTCTTATCTCTTATCGACGAAGATGATAAGGTAACAACAACCACCATCATCGTCTCCACTCTCTCATCACCACCATGCTTTCTCTAACTGCAACAACTCTCAGTTCCTCCATTTTCACACAATCCAAAACCCATGGATTCTTCAATACCCGACCCGTTTACCGAAAACCCTTCACCACCATCACCTCCGCTTTAATCCCCGCTTCAAACCGTCAAGCTCCACCAAAACAACAACTCTATCAACCATTCCGTCCACCACCATCACCAATCCCTCCAAAGTTCCGATCACTCGACACCGCCGGAAAAATCGAAGTCCTCGCTGATCGTCTCGGTCTCTGGTTCGAATACGCTCCACTCATTTCCTCCTTATACACTGAAGGATTCACTCCTCCATCAATCGAAGAACTCACCGGAATCTCCGGTGTCGAACAGAACAGTCTCATCGTCGGCGCGCAAGTTCGAGACTCTTTAGTTCAATCCGGTGCCAAACCGGAGCTTATAGCTGCGTTTGACACAAATGGAGCCGAGCTTCTCTACGAGATTCGTCTTTTAAACACAACTCAACGTGTAGCTGCTGCTGAATACATTGTTGATCACGGTTTCGATACGAAAGGAGCTGGAGATCTTGCGAGAGCGATTAAAGATTTTCCGCATCGTCGTGGCGACGTTGGTTTGGGAGACTTTGATTATAACTTACCTGGAGATTGTTTGTCTTTTATGCTTTATAGGAAAAGTAGAGAGCATCGGAGTCCGTCGGAGATTCGAACTACATTACTCGAACAAGCTCTTGAAACCGCGGTAACAGAGAAGGCGAAAAAGGCGGTGTTGAGGGAGTTACATGGAGAGAGTGAAGAAGAGAGAGTTAAAGAAGAGGAGATAAAAATCATTCGTGTTCCTGTAGTGAGATTAAGGTTTGGAGAAGTAGCGGGAGCGAGTTCGGTTGTTGTTTTACCGGTTTGTAAAGCAGAAGAAGGAGAAGAGAAGCTTCTTGAAGCACCAATGGAGTTTGAAAGTGGAGGAGAGTTTGGTGTAGTGGAAGCTGAGAAAGATTGGAGTAGATGGGTGGTTTTACCGGGTTGGGATCCCGTGGTTGCGGTTAGGAAAGGAGTGGCGGTTTCGTTTAGCGATGATAGGGAAGTTTTGCCGTGGAACGGGAAAGGAGAGGCGATAATGGTTGTGATCGATAGGGAAAAGAAGACGGTGGAAGCTGATAATGGATACTACTACCTTGTTGTGGCTGATGGTGGGATGAAGTTGGATAGAGGATTGGTGTTGAAGGAGAAAGGAGTGAATGAGAGCTTAGGAATGGTTGTTTTGGTCGTTAGGCCGCCGAGAGATGATGATGATGAGTGGCAGATAAATGATGAAGATTGGGATTAGAATTCAATTAGAAGAATAGTTAAACAAATACTTATATGCTTTTGGTTTTGGCAAATATGTAATTTTTTTGTTTGATTGCTTTTTATCTCATAAATGTTTCTTTCATTGTTGTGTTTAGTGTCTAGCTACATCAAGATTCTCACCGTAGTTTTTAGTTGAACTATGTTTTGTGTAGTTAAAGAACATTGTATAAGGACTAGGGGATGATGATGAGATTGCAGCTTATAAAAGCCTATTCGGTAACAATGCAATAAACAAAATATTGTACATATGGTCTGATCTAACTTTTTTTTTATTATGTTTAGAGGTTAGTCAGTATTTTCTTTAACTATCATTTTTGAAATACTCTTTTTGTAAAGGGTGATTTAGCTGAATAACCATATTTGATAAACAAATTAAGAATATAGCACCATATGTATAAAAATTAAGAAAATAGCATGTAAGGATAAGGAAAAGATAATTTTAGTGTTGAATTGGAGGTGAGATAATTTAGTAACACTTAGTTTAGTTTTTCACCTATTTGTTTTTTTTTTGCTATATATCTTTTCCAAAAAATAGATTCTAATTATAAAATTTATTAGAAAAAACCCTATGTTTTTTTCTACATACAAAATAGTTTGAATTTTTAAAATCGGATTTAAATTTATAAAATAGTAAATAGTGTTTGTAAGTAAAAACATGTATTATTTTGGATAGAAATAAAATGTTATACTATACTATTTTGGATGTTTAGAAAAACTATACCCTAAGATACAACCTTGGCAACCCAAGCAACCAGATAACATAAGTGGTATCTGAAAAATCTACTTTGTCCTTCTCGTTTGTTTGTTATGTGATACAAAAAAAAAAAAAAG
>Ga0041059_1003369_pt1 | contig 10995 bp, 8 predicted proteins | sample AraColnosormetaG_FD_56232 | JGI IMG/M metagenome (GOLD analysis project Ga0041059, IMG submission 56232) | Arabidopsis roots microbial communities from North Carolina, USA - Col MF nosort | ecosystem: Host-associated > Plants > Roots > Unclassified | place: USA: North Carolina | collected 2013-09-02 | reverse complement strand
CCATATCAAGGGAATAAATTGATGTTCAATACCATACATAATACTGTAACATATTCTACCATATCCACATCAAATTATCAAATTCCACATTTAACAATTTACCTCAAAAATCACTCTTTCAACTACAAAGTCAAACCAAAAATAAAAATGACATTTATATCCAACAATTTGTTCTCTGTAAATCAAAAGACAAGATCCTTTGTATGTTTCTTACAGCATTCTATCCTGAAGATCACTGAATATACTAGAGGCAAATGTTCCCAGCTTATTCTTTGTTTCCTCAGCTAAGTTAGCAATAGATGACATATCTTGCTGCGCCTGTGCCCAATAATAAACAAAGTCAAATAAAAAAACCTTATAAGCAGAGTTAAGAAAAGCTGAAGAATTTGATTCTACTTCAGAACTTTACCTGGAAAGAAATTCGGTTGATGAGATCGCTTGCAGTGATATCGATGTTGGAATCATCTGGTCCGTGGCCAAAAAGATCAGAACTTGAAATAGCTGCTGAACCCTGATAGATTTGTAATCGCATTAGGCATGTATGAACAACGAGACTAAAGAAAACTAGTATAGAGTTTGATCGGTTAAGGACATACCGAGAACTTCTGAAGGGTAGCTTTTGAGTCAAGATCGGCATCTCTGTTCTGATTTCCGAAAAATTGGGCAGAGGAAATCGATTTGGCGTTTGAAAACTTCTTTCTTGCTTCATCTGTTTCTTCAACCTAAGTAAAAAGAAAACAGGTAAACAAAGAGGAATCGAGAATTGATTTCTATCTCTTTCTTCAGTTCTGTTAAAAATGAAACTTTTCTTTACCTGAGCTTTGGATGAGCTTGAGCTTGACTTCTTGGGGAAAGCACTGTCCATTCCAAATTCATTAAAGAAATTTGATGACTTTGGTGGAGCAACATGGCTAAGCACCCGTGTGCCACTTTGCCCACCAGATTGCTCATCATCAAAGTACTCAAATCGAGAGGCAAATGATGATCCAGCTGCTGATGTGTCATTGGTTGGAGAAGCAGCAGGAATCACAGGTACAGGTTCTTCAGGCTTCTGCTCATAGAGGTTATCCTTTGACTACATATACAACAAATACTAATCTAATCAAAACCAAGAACCGAGAAGCTAAGCTATAATTCTTTATAAAAACGAAAAACGTTACCTTAGTAGTAAGCTTACGAGCACCAAGACCACCAGTCTTCCCAGACTTTCGCGAAACAAGAGGTTTCTTAAACGTACTAGCAACAACTTTCTGAGAAGCTTTTGGTGAAGAGACAACAGCTGCTTCTTGCTTCAAAGAACTCTCTTTCGGAGATTCAGAAGTAAACCCATTTTCAGATGATTCCACTGGCTGAGAAGTAGCAACAGAGGATAACGACGGTAAAACAGTTTCTTCAGCCATGGCTTTAGCAACTTCTTTAGCAAGAGTCTGTCTATACATATCAGCAGCTCTTGAAGTATACTTAGCCTCAATCTTACCACCATCATTCCATCCATGTTGCTTAAAAAACACCTGAGCTCGATTGTTCCCTCCAAACATCATTGTTCTTAGCTGCTCAGGACTCCACGAGTCTAAGTTCGTTGACCTGCACAAAAACAATATGATCTTATAATAGATCTACAACAACATGAAATGCTATAAATAGAGTGGTCAACAGGAAAAAATAAGTCAACATCTTCCTAATCACAGCTTAAACCCTAGCCAGAAGGTGAAACATTGCTACAAGTCCATGAAGCTAAAAATTAAGCCTAAAGAGTTCAAATTTGTGTTCCTCAAGATTCAAAGTTTTACCTGACGAAGCTGATATGAACACCTAGACTTCGATGAACAGCAGAACAATCGATGCATAGGAAGATCCCATAAGGAACAGAAGCCCATGTTGGATTCTTCGCACTACAATCAAAGCAAACCTAAAAACCGAAGCAAAATCATAAATCAATTCGGAAGATTTAGGTCGTATAAGCTCCAGATCTGAACGAAATTCAAAATCGAAAATTGAGTAACCCTAACCTTGTTCTCGGATTTTGATTTCAGCTTTCTGAAAACAACATTCTTATCGGTGAGATTCTCAGTCGCCATCGTTGAAGAGTTTAGAGATGTTTCCCCAGAATCTGGAAATCTGAAAGTGGCGATTATGGATCGACTCTTCTTCTTCAAAGCAGAAATTTTTGTTTTTGTTTTTCTGTTATCTTATTTGTTTACGTTTTTTGATTAGAGGATCAATACTAAACTCGATGGGCTTGTATGGCCCAATAATGAATAAGCCCATATTTGTATTTCGTAATTTCGTAGATGTCATTATTTTTATATGAAAGTCACACAATTCTAAATCAAATGTAAACTCTAACCATAGTCTAAATCCTGTAAAAAACTTCTAATTCTTTAATCACAAAACTTAACCATAAAACAGAAAATGAAAAAGGATAAAACCTCATCGCTAAATTTTATCATGATTTTCTCCATCTTGTTATTAGCGCAAAGAGGATCGCTTGAAAGATGAAGACAGAATTGTGAAAAATTGAAAACCAAAATAATTGTTAAATCCAAAAAATCGACTTGTTATGGAAGTACATTAAGGTATTAAATTAGGTTATCTTCACTAATTCCTCTCGAACCTTTTACTTTCTTTCTTTTTTGATAAAGTAAAACTTTTTACTTGATACAATGTTTCTGTGACATGTAACATGTTTATCAATGTCTTGTAAGAAAACTGGCAAGAAGTAGAGATATTTTATTATGTAATGTCAATAATCATATGTTAGTGTACGATTAGTGGGTCTAAAGTCGTTTTGTAATTACATCATCCACGAGAATCACGTGAGCTGGATCATTTTAGCCATCGTGATTAACCATTGAATATTATTGTACATGTTGTCCTTTTCACTGACTACTTTTCTTCTTCTTTCTTTTTTTTTCTGGATATTTTGTTTATAAGTAATGGTTGGCATTATCATGTGTAGTTCTTTGTCAATAATCATGTGTAACTTTGACAAAAAAATCATATGTAACGTTTTAAAAAATTATATACTTTGGTTGGTCATTATAGTTTTAGCCAAACGATAAAAAATTTGATGAAAAAAATGTGGTTAAAGAAAACTTACAGTATACCGTGACAAAAATATGAAGATTGTTAATAAATAGATATGTCAATTATGGTGACAGAAACATGGAAAGCAGACAGACGATGCCTAGACAGAGGACCCAAACAATTAAAGTGGGCTACACAACATAATTCCAATATTTAAAAAAAGAAAAAAACAATTTAAAATGTCTAAGAAAAAATAAATTCGAATATGAATTTTATAGAGAAAATACAAATTTTATACGTTAATTTCTTCCTCTTTCAAAAATTGAACGGAAGTTGCTATGTTGTTGGATACATTATTATTTGAATATATATTACAAATAATTTTTAGGACTAGCAAATCATTTTTTGAGTTTTCTTTTTATGGTTTTCGTAGTCAACTCCACAACCGATAGTTTTACATCGATGCTTGTACAATTTTACAGTTTGACAGATGGTACTGTACTACGACATACGGTTCTATGCACCACACTAAAATCTCTAGATAGAAATCGTTTCCATTAATCTTCAATAATTTGTAATCTATGAAAATCAAACTTCATATATGGTGTGATGAAGTATTAATGGATATTTAGTTAACCATTACACCAAAAAAAAATTTACACCGGATAATTATTTGAAAACGTAAATTTCATATTAACGGTTCAAACTGATTTTTAATAAAATGAACATAATGAAATGATATTTAAAAAAAAAAGATGATTGGAGAAAGAAAACACTTTTAGTTTTTTCATATATATTTATTTTCCTATAACTAACATAAAATCAGTTGAAATATTATTTTAAATTCCTAACTTAATTGATATAAATTGAGTAGAATCTATTTTTTTCCTTTTAAAAATGCAATTCTTTTTTGCAGTTTAAAATATTAATTTATATGAAAAATAAAATTTATATTTTAGATTTCTAACTTATGAAATTTTGAATTATAGCATTGGTCCATATTCGAAACTCTAAGTCACTATATCACCATAAATGGATTATTTATTAGTTTTTTCTCCATAAAACAATAAGTGGCTATGTGATAATAAACGGATCTAAGTTATGTTTCAGACAAAACAGTGTCCAAACGAGAATTATCACTCCATGAATAATTTATTTACGTTTTCGTAACAGTTAACCAAATTATTATCGTTTGGTTTTTGTCATATAATATGTCGCAACTCTCAACAAAAACTTAAGAAAATAAGAAAAAATTATTTACAATTGTTTTAGAAAAACAATAAAAATAAAATATAGTATTGTAGAGAGAATCATCTTCTCCAAACAATCACTAAACGCCATTTGCTTAGCTTTTTCCCTCTTTTGATTTTTCCTCCCTACACGTCACCTCTCTCTTCTTCTCACCGGAAAAAAGTCTTCACCTTTCACCGGAAAATATCACCTTTTCAACCGGCGTATGTTCACATGAACGGCACAACATCATCAATCAACTTCTTGACCTCCGACGATGACGCGTCGGCGGCGGCTATGGAAGCTTTCATTGGAACAAACCACCACTCATCTCTCTTTCCTCCACCACCACAACAACCACCTCAGCCTCAGTTCAACGAAGATACTCTTCAACAACGTCTCCAAGCTTTAATAGAATCCGCCGGAGAAAACTGGACTTACGCTATCTTCTGGCAGATCTCACACGACTTCGATTCATCCACCGGAGATAACACAGTGATCCTCGGCTGGGGAGATGGTTACTACAAAGGAGAGGAAGATAAAGAGAAGAAGAAGAACAACACCAACACGGCGGAGCAAGAGCATCGGAAAAGAGTAATACGTGAGCTTAACTCGTTAATCTCCGGCGGAATTGGGGTTTCCGATGAATCAAACGATGAAGAAGTAACAGATACTGAATGGTTCTTCTTAGTTTCGATGACTCAAAGCTTCGTTAACGGTGTTGGTCTCCCCGGAGAATCTTTCTTAAACTCTCGTGTGATTTGGTTATCCGGGTCTGGTGCTTTAACCGGGTCGGGTTGTGAAAGAGCGGGTCAAGGTCAGATTTACGGGTTAAAGACGATGGTGTGTATCGCGACTCAAAACGGCGTCGTTGAGCTTGGTTCGTCGGAGGTTATAAGTCAAAGCTCAGATCTGATGCATAAAGTTAACAACTTGTTTAATTTCAACAACGGTGGTGGAAACAATGGTGTTGAAGCTTCTTCGTGGGGTTTTAATCTGAATCCAGATCAAGGAGAGAATGATCCAGCTTTGTGGATTAGTGAACCGACGAACACCGGAATCGAATCTCCGGCGAGGGTTAATAATGGTAATAACTCGAATTCTAATTCTAAGTCTGATTCTCATCAAATTTCTAAGCTTGAGAAGAATGATATTAGCTCTGTAGAGAATCAGAATCGTCAAAGTTCGTGTCTTGTCGAGAAAGATTTGACCTTTCAAGGTGGGTTGTTGAAATCTAATGAGACTTTGAGTTTCTGTGGTAATGAGAGTAGTAAGAAGAGAACTTCGGTATCTAAAGGGAGTAATAATGATGAAGGGATGCTTTCGTTTAGTACTGTGGTTAGATCAGCTGCGAATGATTCGGATCATTCTGATCTTGAAGCATCTGTTGTTAAGGAAGCGATTGTTGTTGAGCCACCGGAGAAGAAGCCGAGGAAACGGGGGAGGAAACCGGCGAATGGGAGAGAAGAGCCGTTGAATCATGTTGAAGCAGAGAGGCAGAGAAGAGAGAAGTTAAACCAGAGATTCTACTCTTTGAGAGCTGTTGTTCCTAACGTTTCGAAGATGGATAAAGCTTCGCTTCTCGGAGACGCGATTTCGTATATCAATGAGCTTAAGTCGAAGCTGCAGCAAGCGGAGTCTGATAAAGAGGAGATTCAGAAGAAGCTAGATGGGATGAGTAAGGAAGGGAATAATGGGAAAGGTTGCGGGTCAAGGGCAAAAGAACGGAAAAGTTCGAATCAAGATTCTACGGCGAGTTCTATAGAAATGGAGATTGATGTTAAGATCATAGGTTGGGATGTGATGATACGTGTACAATGCGGCAAGAAAGATCATCCCGGTGCTAGGTTCATGGAAGCACTTAAGGAATTGGATTTGGAAGTGAATCATGCGAGTTTATCCGTTGTGAATGATTTGATGATTCAACAAGCTACGGTGAAGATGGGGAGCCAATTTTTCAATCATGACCAGCTCAAAGTTGCTTTGATGACGAAAGTCGGAGAAAACTATTGAACAAAGTTGGCATATCAAAGAGGGGAAACTAGTGTTTTCATCGATGAAATGGGATCGAATTTAGCGGGTAATGTATGGTCTTTTGTAAAGTAGTAAGTACTCATTTTGCATCACTCGCTTCATGTTGTTAAATGTTGTTGTTCATTAGGAGAACTTGCTTAGTTCTTAGCTTAGTGTTATCATAAGCCTTAAGTGAGAAGGAAGTTGGAGACTAGAAGACCAGAGAGAGTTAGCGAAATAATAAAATCTTTGGTTGTACTTGTATGTATATATATGTATGGAGTAAGATTAAGTGAGATCCTAAATTCTATTGAAGTTTTTTTATTCTATGATTGAATTTTTTTGTTAGTTTGTAACTTTGTAGTGTACATAAAGGTCCAAATTTATGAACTGTAGTGTACCAAAAAGCTGAGGAAAATAAGTGGTTGTAAATGGGTTTTGCCTAGAGATAGTGCTCTTATCTTTGTAAGGGGGTATGAGGAAACTGTTTATAATGCCAAAAATGTGGAGACATGTGTGATTTGTTTGTAAAAGAAACTAAAAGTTAAACCAAAGATTTGTTAGTTTTAAGTAATGAGTAGGAAGTCTTTTAGTGCCTATCTTATCTTATCTTATGTGTGAGTTTGAGTATATCTCTATGTTTAGAGAGCCGTGTGATCTACCTATGTTTCTTAATTCTTATAGTCTTGTGTACATTAGTAACGACTAGTCTTTAAGTAGTTTAGTAACATATATACCGCAAAAATCAAGATTTTCCGAATATTCTTTTTGGAACTGAGTTTGTAGTATCACAATTTGAATTTAAATCCGAAAATTTGCTAGTAGGTTTAGTCTCAAATTTTTGTTTAAACCAAAATGTGAAGGCATTTGATTTTCTGCAAACATGAAGAACATTTACTGCATAATCAACAATGAAAGTTGCCAATAAGCTACTTTTCTCCACCATTGATGAGTTCTAATTAAAAACCACCAACTTAAGTTTTCATAATAAATTGAAAAATACTTTTCATGTAGTACCATAAAGTTGACCCCTCCTCTTTAAAGGATGTTAGAAAATTATAGCCATCTTTCATCTATCTTAGGTATATGTATATTAAATAGTTGTTCACTCATTCGTTCACACTATAATTTTGTAATGAAAATATATATGACAACAACTATTGTTAATTCTTACAAAATTTGTCTTTGATTATAACCAACGACCAAAGACAGAAAACTCTCTCATTTCTATGAAGGTTATAGTTGTTAATTAACGTGTGAGGCGATATCCCTACTTACACATGCAACGTGTGTGTTACCCAAAATCGAATTTACAAATATACACTTTTCACTAAAATTAGATTAGTTCTCGTTAGTCTTTTACTAAAATAAAACAAGAAACATATTACTAACTAAATAAAACCATATAGTCTCTCTTTCTTCTTCCTTGTCTCTCTCTCGCTCATTATTGATCTCCATTGTCGTAAGGAGATCGCAAAAAAGCCATGAGCCTAAATTGTCTATCATGTCAAGCCCTTCCACGAACAGATTCCAACAAAGATGTTGATCTCTCCGGTCCTGGACCACCAAGGGTCGAGATTAACAATGTTCTAGGTAAAACATGTTGTGTAAATCCTATTGGTGGGAGAAATTGGTCAGGGAATTTGAGTCCTAGGATCTATGAGAAGATTGGACGGCCAGGATCGTCTTTAGCGCATAAGATGAAGAAGGTGAAAAAGATTCATCACGTTAGGCTAAGTGGTCCTGTTGGTTCTAGCCCTAGCAATGTACCAACCCGGCCGGAACAACCAAAGCTCGTAAGGAGCACTGGAGTCCGAAGGAATTGGAGTTTTGAGAATTTGAGAGATCAAGGATTAATAGAAGAAAAAAGGAAGATTAACATATGAATATATGATCAATGATTGATCATGATTCTGAGATTTTATATAAATGTGAGAGGATAAAGCTGATTACATATAGTTTCAAATCCAGATTCGTGATTATATAATCGTGATAGAATATGTGAGATGTATAATAGTATTATTTGGACGACAAAACGTTTCCATTGATTTATTACTTGTCACGTTTTGTTCTCTTTGAATATTTGTTTTTATGTTTCTTTTTTGTCTTTGAATGAAAACGTAATTTCATTAAAGTGTTTTGTTTCTTTTCTAAAATCGTTTTCATATCTGTTTTCGAGTTTCTTGCGTAACACGAGAGATCATCCTTATTGGTGGTATACTATTCCATCTAAATAGCCAAATTGCATAAGCAGTAAAGCTTTTGCTATCTTTCAGAAAATTATTAGTAACCAACAAAGCAACAAAAAATCAATCATAAGAGAAACAAGAAAACTTATCTCTAATTCTCTAAGAGTATTATGACTCGACTTAAAAGTTAAGTAAATCATCATTACAATTGGGCCTACTTTCGCACTGCGTAATTTCGAAATAATTAATACACAATTGACATGGCAGATTTTGTTTCGAATCGTCATGACATATACTTTTGTGGTATAGCTTCGTTTCTTTAATCGTTATCCATATCGGCATATCGCTATATAGTACAAACTATACCATTGCAATACAAGATATACGGTTTTAACAATCACACCAATCATAAAGTAATATCAACGTTACTAAAACAATATTCTCAGCTATTTCACATCGCTAGTTTAACGATAAGAGATGTAACAGTTCTACAATTTTTCGACGATCTATTAGATTATCAACACTTGTATAATCAACTTTAGTCTGATCAATCGTAGTAAAACCATGGTATAAAAAATACGACTCCTAAATAATCAACTTTAGTCTTTAGTCATATTATAAACACTAATCCTCAACTTGTTTACGTATGTATCCTAAATTCCTAATTTTAATCCACTTGTTGGTTGTATCTAGTAAAAAATCGAATAGTTATCAGAAACTAGTTTTAAATTAAGATTTAACAACTTAATGGAGAGAAAAAGAGAGACAAAAAGTCAAAGTTTCTTTTTTAAAGCCTCTTGTTTTGTTCTTCTTCTCTTGTTTCTTCTTTTCCAATCTTCATTTTTCCAGTCAAATTCAGAAAACGCGTAAGTTCTCTTTCTCGTTAAAAGGGTTTGTTATAAAACCCTTGATTTTACTTGTTTTAGAGAGGTTCTTGGTTTAAATCTTCTTGTGGTTTAAGTCTTTGTGGTTTCTCTAATATTTTCTTCCCAAGATTTGGATTTGCTCTGTTTTGTTTGTTTGTTTCAGTTTTAATAATGGATGATCAGAGTAATCGTGGTAATGATAATCATAATAATGATCATCATCATCATCATCTTGGTGTGAATAAGATGGGAAAAAACATTCGTAAAGATCCACCAAACCAACAAAATCAACAACAAAACCCTCAAGCTTTGGTTTACAACATCAACAAAACCGATTTCAGATCCATTGTTCAGCAGCTAACCGGACTCGGTTCAACTTCTTCCGTCAATCCTCCGCAAACAAACCATCCAAAACCTCCAAATTCACGGTTGGTTAAAGTTAGACCGGCTCCTTTGACCCAACTCAACCATCCTCCACCTCCACCTCCACCTCCACCGCCGGTTCAATCAGTTCCAATTGCATCTGAACCGGTTCAGCCTGTTAACCAATTTTCGAGTAACCCGGCTGAATCTCCCATCTCGGCCTATATGCGTTACCTAATCGAATCAAGCCCTGTCGGAAACCGAGTGCAGCCACAAAACCAAAACCCGGTTCAACCATCAACCGGTTTATTTCAGTCACATCAAACCGGTCCTAATCCAATGTCGTTCCAGTCTCCAGCTTCACAGTTTGCTTTGTCACCGCAGCCAAGATCACCATTTCCTTTGTTCTCACCCAATTTTGCATTTTCACCTCGGTTTTTAGGCGGTAGTAACGAATCGCTACCACCGCCATCACCGGGTTTTTTCTTTCCATTGCTTAGTCCATTATGGAAAAATCAATAGTTGAATATAGTAGCAGTGTATTAATAATCCTGATGGTGGATTAAGTGCTCCAAGTTGTAAGCATTATGTAATTTGAAATAGCTAGAAAGAAAATTGCTCATTTCATTATGTATTTGACTGTTGATAAACTAAGGCCAATATCGAGATTCAACATCAATGTGTTAATCGTTTTTTTTATCCTCATGATGAGTTTAGATGCAATTTTGTTTGGGTTGGCTGATTTTATAACCATAAACTAATTGCATTCTCAGCTTTTACCTTAACACTTTTTGCCTCTTAAATTTCCACCATAAACTTTGATAATTCTTTAAATTACAACATGTACTTTCAGATTCATCCTTAAACATACATTTCCAATTGAACCAGTCATTAAACCGGGAATAACCACAAATCCGCGTTTACTGTACCGCGATTGCGATTTACTCGATTACTCACCTATATCCGTTAAGAAAAGGGTTGACTGATTTTATAGCCATAAACTAATTGCATTCTCAGCTTTCCCCCCTCCACACTTTTTATTCCTAAAATTTTCACCATAAACTTTGATAATTCTTAAAATTGCAACATGTACTTTCAGATTCATCCTTAAAAATATGATTTCAATTGAACCGGTCATTAAACCGAGATTAACCACAAATCCGCGTTTATTATACCGCTATTGTGATTTACCCGACTAATCCCACACCCGTTAAGAAAACGACGTCGTTTTGTCTTTGTTTTATAATGTGAATCTATCTATATATGTTATGTGTTGTGTTAATTGGTAAGGAAAATGACAAATCGAA
>Ga0041059_1003368_pt1 | contig 10995 bp, 4 predicted proteins | sample AraColnosormetaG_FD_56232 | JGI IMG/M metagenome (GOLD analysis project Ga0041059, IMG submission 56232) | Arabidopsis roots microbial communities from North Carolina, USA - Col MF nosort | ecosystem: Host-associated > Plants > Roots > Unclassified | place: USA: North Carolina | collected 2013-09-02 | reverse complement strand
AAAAAAAAAAAAAAAAAAAAAAAAAAAAAAAAAAAAAAAGGTTTACATTTACTTGAGTAAAACAGAAAACGTGAGTAAATTAAAACTTGATTATTTTTTAACCTTAAACAAAATTATCTACATTTAACTGAATTGTTTCTAATTAGTATATTGTTCCAACATCTATTTGTGAAACAAAACCTAATTGTGTGTCTAATTTGTTAATTTTCTAGATTTGAGGTTTGGTATCGACAATGGTCCTCAAAATTGATAACACGGCTTTTAACCCGTTTTAGCTATTGATTTCTTATGTTTCAGAGAGCATTTGGTGGCATTCTAGAGCCAAGAAGAGGAGAAACACGTATTCTAGGTGCCAAGAAGGTCTTAAGAGTTTTGGAGCTAAAGGTATCAAAAGGCGATGAATTCCAATACTTCAGAAGTTTAGCATCCGGTCGAGGTCTTCCCCATCATGGCAACGAGACATTTCAATATGCATGCAAAGCTAGAATGTTCAAGATTAACGTCAAAGTCGAATCGAAGCAATCCATGAAGTCGTTCAGAAGATATGACCTGAAGAATGAAGACATGTCAAGAAGAGGTCGTTTGGAAATAATAAATCCAAAAAGCATCCGGCCAAGGAGACTTGAACCGGGGCAGCCACGAGAAGCTTGCCACCGACCATTAGGTCACGCCAAAGTCCTTCCCTCTTTGTTGCACCGGCATTTGGCTCCTTCCCTGAAGCCCACGACTCGGCCCGATCACTAACTCACCCAACGGATTGACGTTCTTACCCCTAGACCAAATTCTTGGCCATCAAGTATAAATACTTGTTCTAAGCCCTAATCCTAGGTGTGCCTTCATCACAAGCGAAGCCTAGCCGTCCTCGAGAGCTGCCAACTCGCCGCTGCACCCCTTAAGCTCGAAGATCACCATCTCTCTCTTTTTCTCTTTCGTTTTGTTCAAGATTCTTTAAGGTGGAGCTTTGCCTCTTGTGCTCTACATTCAAAGAAGTAATCTCTAAACCCTTTTTAAGTCTTATTTATCTTTTTATTATTGTTTACTCAACCCAACTTTTGTTTCGCTCCCTGTAGATGTCGGATTTACACACTCAAGTATTTATTTATTTAGTGAGAAGGATTATTCTTAAGGACAAATGTACTAGAAAATGGACTAATAATTATAGAGAAAACTATGAGTTTTGTAAGAAAATGTGTATAGTAAGTTTGCACAAAAATGCGTGTGTCTTTGCATGGTCCTACCCATAATTTATACTCAAAGAATACATTTAATTCTCATTTACACACAATTATTCTATCTTAAATGTATCCGTGTCAGTCTTTGAATTAACTATTCAAAGGTTCGTATTTGAATTGACTCCGAACTTCCTAGGCTTTATCTTCCGGCCCATTTGACTCTCCAATCCGGGCAGCTTTGACCTCGATGTCTTGTTCACCTCGCGGATCGATCACTCCACTTGTACTTTTGCTCAAGGAAGCCCGTAGGCCTTTCCCTTTTTGGGCCTCTCCTACTTACGTGGCAATCTTTGACCGGTCCCGAGCCCATGGTGCGGGATCCGACACCAACACTCCCTTGTCATGAGCGAGTAGATCTCTAGTTGGGTTTGAAGGGGTTTCAAAGGGGAATTCATGGGGACCTTAGATCTGATTTAGGTTGGCGGTTTCTATGGTTTTGTTTGATCGTTTACACTGTTCTTTCTAGCTGAGTTTAATCTTAATGCATGTATGTCCGAAACGTCACCTAGAACATGATCTTAGGTACTTTATATTTGGCAGAATTTCGTATAATTGCTTGAACTAACTCAACTGAATAAGGAGCTATAGCCGTTGCTAACCACCGAGTGATAGGAACTTATGGACTATAACCGAACCTGAACTTAATGCTTTGATCTGTACCTCGTTACCATGTTAGAACCTTCTAGCCGTGTGGGCAACTGAATGGCGAGGTATAGTGAGATTAGCCGACTTTCGACTACTAACCGTTAGGGCTAGCTGGTCTTGAATGAGTATTGTATGTCCAAGAATTTGGAAGTAAAGAAACCTAACCATGTTATCACCTGAATTAGAATCTATACCTTTATTTTGAACCATGATATCCGGAGAAACTCCCAAAAACTTAACGCTGCTCTCTTATTGCTTATTATCTCTTTAGTAACTTGTCTTTTATTTTGCCTATTTACTGCATACAACAACCCATTCTCTTATTATTTGGTCCTAGCTTCACTCTCTTCTAAAGGATTTCTCTGAACTACTTCTCTCCTTGTGGATTTGATCCTAAAGTACTACCTTGATATAATGTGCATGCAGTAGTTGTGTACGTGGTCTTTCAGGTAAAAGTCTAAGGTGAAATAAAACACGCATCAGGCGTGCAATTGTAGCTGCAATAAGAAGACACTTTAATGGTCCATGGTTCAACATATCATTTGTTCCCCATCATGCTATACTCCAATGGCGGGGAGACTTCATTGTAAGTTTGATATCTTTTACCAAATACTTCATATAACTTACTTTATCGTTTTAATTTGTAACCTAAATTGTTTGTTCTCCTTTTGCATCAATCTTTCTATTGAAATCCAACTCATTTGAATGATGTGTATCACCTCTGGTATCATGTAGTTGATGCCCGCCTTAGAGACATGATCTCTAAAGCTAAATCTTCTAGGAATAAACCTGATTGGATAAGTGAGGACACATGGCAGTCTATGTTGGAGTATTGGAGCACTGATGAAGCTAAGAAGAAGAGAAAGACAGCCTCTGCCAATCGACTCTCTGACCGTGACGGGTTTGGGCCACATCGACACACAACAGGTGCTAGATCTTATGAACAACTCTGAAATATAATTGTAAGTGAATTCAAATTTATTACATTTTTGTTATTTTCTTAATAAGTAAACGTGTCCTTAATGTGTTGTACATGTTTTCTACAGCAACAAAAAGAAGGTGTTGAGCCTTTTGATGCTCCACATCCTTAGGGAGACTCATCGTAAAGTTGATAGCACATATGTGGATGAGAAGGCAAAGGCCTTTGATGAAGAAATTCAGAGACAGCTTGACGAGATCGAGATCTCTAGAAACTCATCAGGTCCTTCTGCTGATGATAGCACCAATTCCACAGGCCTCACTCGTCTTGACAAAGACGAGATATACTACAAGGTAACGAGTTTAATTCTTCAATCCTCATGCTATTTTATAGTATTACAATTAAGTGCTTTAGAAATTGAAGTTGTTTATATGGTCCAAACTTATTTAGTTTAGAAACTGAAGTTGTCCTTCTTACAAGCTAGTACTTTAGAAACTGAAGTTATTAATATGGTCTAAAGCTGTTTAGCGACTTTAGAAACTGAAGTTGTTTAGAAACTGAAGTTGTTTAGAAATTGAAGTTGTTTAGAAACTGAAGTTGTTTGCTCCAAACTTATTGGTCCAACTTATTAGAAATTTTAGAAATTGAAGTTGTTTAGAAACTGAAGTTGTTTGGTCCAAACTTATTAGAAGCTTTAGAAACTGAAGTTGTTTAGCACTTTAAGAAACTTTAGAAACTGAAGTTGTTTAGCACTTTAAGAAACTTTAGAAACTGAAGTTGTTTAGAAACTAAAGTTGTTTGGTCCAAAATTATTAGAAACTTTAGAAACCGAAGTTGTTTATATGTTCTAAAGTTGTTTAGCACTTTAAGAAATTGAAGTTGTTAAGAAACTGAAGTTGTTTAGAAACTGAAGTTGTTTATTTGGTCTTTGATTTCTCTACTGCTTATAGCACCTAAATGGAAGGATATTTGGTGTTGGAGGATTCAGTACACGCGAGCAAGGTGAAAACTCAGCAGCTGGTGCTTTCGGTAGAGTCACTCTTGAACGCCAAGTCATAACCCTGCAAGAGTAGCTGACATCTGTTGTGGAGTACATGAAAATACATAACAAATAGTGCGCCAAACTTTGGCTCAACGCGGCGAACACAAGGAACCGACGCTTCAGTGACCAGTCCAGACCGTGCTAACAACAACATGAAGAATGAAGATGCTAATCGGGACCAAGATGGAGCTGACATTGACCCACGTATCCATGTGGATGAGGATGTTGATGAGGCTCTTGATGGTGAGGATGAAGCAGGTGATGCTGTTTTTTAAGTGATCTACTCTTTTTATGGTTTGATTATTGTTTAATTATACTTTTCATCCAATTAATTAAGGCTACAAGACATTAGCCTTGATTTTTTTGCTTTCTGAATTATCCTTGTTTAATTATGTTTTTCATCCTATTAATCATGACTTGTGTGTAAGATATAATTAACTATTTTTATTTATGATATTAATTATGCCTTTCTGAATTCCTATTTTTACATTTTTTTTTTTAATGCAAAATGAATTAATACACCAATTATAATGAATTAAAACGGAATTGGTCATTTGTCAGTGGCAACAAATATAGAAAGTATAGATAATTGTAACTAATAACACCAAAAAAGTCGACACAAGTTTTTGTTAATTGCTACTAGAGCTTGTGGCAGTTTGTAAGTTATAAGTGATAAGAATATCATTACAGATTTGCACATAATTACAGTTAGTCTGAAGGTAATAAGCTGTTGCAATTTACTTCAATGATCTTGTGAGAATTTGTAAGAATTACTTACAGGGTGTCGTGTAACAATTTGTAACAAGTTTGTTATTAACATATATTGTCTCGTCCTTGTAATATTTTATCACATGTTTTTTTGTTGCATTTCAAATCAGTTTTGTTATTACATTTTTGTAACTAAGTGTAACTAAGTGTAACGAATACCTACTATATACTCGTTGCTACTTTGTAGCAATTAGTTTTGAAACTTCTGAAGATAAATGTTACTATTGTACTTCAATTATTTAGGGTAAGTGGTAATAAAGAGTGACAGAGTATGTCCACACTATTTGTAACAAATTTACCATGAGAGTTTTGTCTTCTTTTTTAAGTCTTTATAACAAGATTTTTTGTGGCAACGTTGTGGCAAATTTCTTACCGTTTGTCACACCTTAATATTTTGCGATAAGAACATAGTTACATATTTTATTTTGATGTTTTTCCGTAGCAAATCTATTTTCGTTACAAAATTGTTATTATACCCACTATTATATTTGTAACAATATGGTCCAAAAATTCAAGTGTAGAACCTGAAAGCCCAAGCTGCACGTTTCATCTTAGTCGAAGGAAAACTGTTCAAGTAGCGCTTATCCGGACCACTGATGACCTGTGTAGAGAAAGCAGAGGCTCACAAGGTTATAAAAGAAGTGCACGGCGGCTCGTGGAAATCATTCCAGGAGAAAAGCCCTGGCCATCAAAATAAAACGCCACAGGTACTTCTGGCCAACAATGATTAAAGATTGCGAAAGCTTCTCCAAGGGCTGCGAGAAAATGCCAAAGACTCGCCTTAACAATTCACCAGCCGGCCGAGCTCCTATCGTCCATCGCCTCACAATATCCCTTCATGCTCTGGTCCGTGGATATCATCGGTACTATGCATAACTCGAAGCAGAAAAAATTGGTCCTCGTTCTAACTGGCTACTTCTCTAAGTGGATCGAGGCGGAATCCTACGCTAGCATCAAGGACGCGCAAGTTGAAAACTTTGTCTGGAAAAATATCATGTGTCGCCATGGGATCCCCTATGAAATCGTAACTGACAATGGATCACAATTGATATCAGCTTGATTCCAAGGATTCTGCGATAAGTGGGGAATTTGGCTCAACAAAACCACGCCTCAAGGCCCTCAAGGAAACGGCCAGGCCAAAGCCCTAATAAGAAGATTCTCGACAGTCTCAAAAGCGCCTCGACTCCAAAAGGGCAGATGGGCCGAGGAACTTGAAGGAGTGTTCTGGTCGCACAGAACAACGCCTCGTTGCGCCAGAGGAGAAACTCTATTCACACTAGTTTACGACACGTAATGTATAATCCCGGCTGAGAGGGAAGTGCTTAGCTTGCGCCAACGCCTATCTCCTAAGCATGAGCAAGACAATACTTAGAGAATGCTCGATGGATTAGATCTAATTGATGAAAGAAGAGATCCAGCTTTGGTTCGGTAATTGATACAGAACTATCAGAACGCAACGACTCATAAAGCTCGGGGCAAACTGGGAAGGACCAGATCTGGTCTCTAAAATCATCCAACTGGTGTTGTCGAGATCGCCAACTTTATCGGCAAAGCAATTTAAAGATCTTGGAATGCCATGCACCTAAGGAAATACTATAACTAGATCTAAGGGTACGCAGAAACTTGAACTACGAGGTGGCTTGATCCCTGAAAAGGGTACGTAGTTCAGCTATCCCCCCCCTCCCGATAAAAAGGGGGGGGGAGTGGATCCGTATATCCATACTCCTACTTCAATTTTAAATTTTCGCTTCGGTTTAAACTTGAACTTCATTGCTTTTGCTCAAAACTTGATGATTTTTACTTTGAAATGTTACTACGGGCGACGACTCTTTCATATTCAAAGGTTTATTTACACTGCCTCAATTACAGCGCGCTATATAAGCATACAATATAAGAATCTTCTCGGACATTTTTCTTGAGCACGCTACATATTCTATCTTCTGATACCCGGTTATGCATAACCCAGTGTCCGAACTCGTTTCCAGAAACGCTGGTAGACGATTGAATCAGGTCATGTCGCAACCGATCAGATTGAAATACTTTTCACTAAATTCAAAAAAATGGTTCAAACAAACCACCAACGATTTTGATTCGAAGACAATTCATTTAACTAGAGAAATGGATAAAGTCATCCAGGCATAAGTCTACAAAAATATACGGATAAAGCATCCAAGCACAAGTCTTTATATATATTAAACCAAAGGAAAAAGAAGTTCTGCCTCGGGTCACGAATCATGCTCTTCCACAAGATGCGCCTCTTCGCCTCGCAGATGGGAGCCGGACAGTTCGGTAACACAAACCTCGTACGAAAGGCTTTCAAGCGATCTATGGACCCCCCGCTATTGAGCGCCTTGATCAGCTTGTCATTGGCCCTCGCCTGGGATAAATAAATGAACCGGTCGCTTGCATTCTCGAGGAGTGACATCTTCTCTTCGGCAGTTTTAAGCCTTGTGGTGAAGACTGCCGAAGTTTCCTACCTCGCAGTCTGAGTCACCCGAGCCACCTCACTGTCTCGGAGTCCTATCGCCTTAGCAAGCATGCGTTTGTAGTGGTCAATCTCGAAGTTTAACGGTTGTTCATTACACGGTTGTTTTGAGCTAGTTTGACAGAGTTATCTTTATTAACAATGGCTTTTTCCTTGGTCTTCTCTTTCACAAGCTTCGCCTCGGCAGCCTTGGAAATTGCCTCGTCCCGAGCGCGTTCGGCGGCGACTAATCTCTCCTGGGCCTCGACCAGCTTATTGATGCCCCCATGTTGCCTTAAAAGGCGGAATCATGGGATTGCACCATCCTATTCATCGAGTTAAAGACCTGACAAAATAGCGAAAACAAAAGAATCATACATATAATTTGGCTCCAGAGTAATGAAAGTTGAACATACCCTAAGGAAGTGTGACGCCGTATCAGCGTATAGCTCAAACTCCAGCAAAGTATCTGGAGGAGGAAGAAGAAGGCTTGCACAAGCGCCGATGAGATTTGCCGAAGCGGCTTTGTCTGTAAAAATCAGCTCATCCATCTTCCGACTCGCCTCTTGATCCGCCTGCTTCTTCTTCTTCTTTTTGTTCTTTGCCTTGGGTTCGGAGATCCTCTAACGTTTCCTTGAAGCCTTGGAGCGGTCACGAGTAGGCAACACAAAGAAGAAGTGGACCACAAAGAAGGAGATCTTCGGGAATAGTAGCATCATCAAGGGCCACAAAGAAGAAGTAGTTAGTGTACGACTCATTCTTCCTCGGGAATCCCCAGATAATCTTCCTGTCTTTCGCAGGAGAGGTATAATATCTGTTTACCGTTGACTTCTGGATTCGGCGGATCTCCAAGCAGTTCCTAAGATGCGTGAGCATGAGATCGGTTTCTCTCTCGTAACTTCACACCAAAATCTCAATGAGATGCATCAGGGCACGCGTAGTAAGCTAGGTGAGTGTGATTTGATACGATGTCACGTACTCTAAAATCAACCTCGGGATAGGGAACCAGAGGAAACAGAAATAGAAGAACCCCTCGTATAAGGTTAAGAAGCCCTCAGGAGGATTGTCGGCTCTTTTGCTTGGCGTTGGAAGACAAAGAGTGACGCCTTCACTTAAGTTGAACCGAGCCGCCAGATCTCGGAGAGATTGCTCAATATAGAAGGTCGAACTAGGTGGGTCGGGTATCACCCTTTTCGTCCATTTTTTCTCCTTCTTCTTGCTGCTCAGAAAATGGCTTCCATTTTGTTCGGCCCAAAGAAAAGGTGCTCTTCAACTTTTACCTAGAGTAGCGAAGGTTCGGGCATATCCTGCCAGTTTAATGTCCCGGCTTCATTCGTAGCTGGGGCGCGACTCCTTCGAACGAGAGATGGCTCGGTTTCCTTAGGAAGATCTAGTTCCCAAGCCATGTATGTGGTGGTATCCCCCCGAGCCACGAAAGGGGTTGGCTCCTCATGACGCCGCGTCACTTTCATGCCTCGAAATGTTCGGCTCGGCGTCATTGGGTGAACTCCAGACCATTTTTCTTTTGCAGATAGGGAGAAGGTCGTCGGGATGTGCTGAATCACTCGAGTCTTAAAGGCTCATTACTGACTCGGAAGTATGTGACGAGATAAGGATCGGAAGAAAAATATTTTCTAACCGGAATAATCAAACCTACCTAAAACACGGCGGAGCTTCGACGGGCAAAGAGAGAAAATAAAGAAATCAAGATCAGAGAGAAGAGAGCGAACTTTAGTTTTTTCGTCATAAACTTTGAAAGTGATTCTTTCGAGGGCTTGGCTCGATATTTATAGAATTTTCAAGGCGCGTTGGGTCCGTGAAGGCTAAGTAGGTCGCATCGGGAGTGCGTCACCTCGGTAAAACGCGTCGTATCCGCGTGAACCTCGTGTATAAGCAAAAACGTATCCGCTTCTCAAGAAAACAAGCGGTTGCACGCATAGGAAGTTTGACCGTTTTGGAAAATGAAGCGCTAGAGGTTACAATTGAGACAAACAATTAGTCGGCTCGAGTGTTAATTCTGGAAACGAATCCCAAGCCGGACGAAGGAACACTTCGGGAGTTCAGAAAGATCGCCTTGAACATTCATAGTTGGATCGGTTGTTAGTCTAGGTAACACATCTCGAGCCAAGTTCGAGAACACCTCTAGAATTATCTGTACCGCTTTGGGAGATAGTCAGCGGCATCTTCCGACATTCCCCTAGCCGAAAAGTAGTTTGACCCAAAGACTCCTATAAACGTCTACCGAGCCCTGAAGATTGCCCAAGGAAAAGACTTGTGGAAATCTGATGATAACCGAAGTAGTATTTCCGGGGAAACCGGACCATTTTCTGAAATCGTGGAAATGATATTGGAGAATCTTAAAGGACATTGTCGAATCGAGAAGTTTTCCCAAGCCCAAGAAGAATAAGGAAACTATCCTTAAGATGACTATCCTCTGCAGGCGACTTAAAGATAAATGGAAATCTTCTGAGAATATCGTCATAAAGGCGGATTAAGAATCCTATATAAAGCGCCTCAACGACTTCGCATAAAGGGGACACAAAAAAAACGCTCTCAACTTCGGACAACCAGAAAGCTCTGATTTTGAAGGCTAAACACTTTTCTCATTACTTTTCTAAACAATTATACGATCAAATCATCGTTTGTTATTAATAATATCAAGAACACCATTCGTGGTTATCCAAAAACTATGTTTTTCTTTGAGATTCTCGCAAAGACGGTTTCTTTGGAAGAACCCTCAAAATTCAAATTCTATTGTGTGAGTTTCGAATCTCACAAATGGTCACACAAAAGTTGTGGAAAGGCCTTTGATTTACCGATCTTAAACTCGTCGTTGGATATTACACACCAAAGAGAAGAATAAGAGATTGATCTAACTAAAAAGGTTTTTTTATTGAGAAGATAGATGAGATACAAAGAGGAAATACAAGAGTTTAAGTAGAGAATAATAGAAGGGGAAGATTTAGTCTTGGAACAAGCTCCAAGACAACTCGGAAATGACGAAATCATAAATGAAAGTTTGAACATAAACCCACCCTTCGCCTTTGATATATCCCTATTTTCATTGATTTTATCTATGTTTTAGGTATAAGATTTTGAGTCTTTTTGTTTTTAGACCTAAGTTTTCTTTTATCAAGTTCTTTGCAGAACTCATTTTCAGAGCTATAAGCTATTCATCCCATGTTCTTCAAAGATTCATTCAATTTTCAATACAGTGAAGAGATCCTTTCTAACTCTTATCTTCTTAGCTGTGTTTATGCTTTCTATATCAAATATGTTGTTTGCTTCAATCAATATGTCTGAGTAGTTTTCTTGTTAGGAATAGGGTTTCTCATTAGGGATTCATATGGTTTAGTAGATCGCCCCCATGTTAGGTTATCTATAGAATTCTTCATCTTTGATTGTTATTAATGCTAGATTTAGAGTAATTAACTAGATCTTGAATCCACACAATAGATATGCCCACCATAGGTATCTGTAGTTGGATCTATTATTTGATGAGCCTGGTTTATAGGTGTGTAATAAGAATCGGCTTATCTACTAAGGTTAACAATTAAACTCGTTTAGAATACATGTTTAGGTTAAAGATTTCTCGGCTTCTCCAGTTATTCTTAGCTATAAACATAGAGAGTTTCGAGGAACACCACTGGTTATTCCATAGTTAGAGTTTGAGTTTAGGAATGGTTCGATAACAACCTAGCTTTCATTAGATCTACTAACCAATAAGATCCTGAGAATTCCCTGTTCCTAGCTCTTTATTTAATCGTTTACAATACTATCAATTTGCTGTCTATTTACTTTGTTCTCATTTTATTTCGATCATCACCTGCTAGCTTAATCTCGACATTCAACTCATTGTTTGAACAAAAGAACTTTGTGGAAATCGATCCTTAAATACTGCAATTGATCTCTTATTTGAGAGAGT
>Ga0041059_1003367_pt1 | contig 10996 bp, 9 predicted proteins | sample AraColnosormetaG_FD_56232 | JGI IMG/M metagenome (GOLD analysis project Ga0041059, IMG submission 56232) | Arabidopsis roots microbial communities from North Carolina, USA - Col MF nosort | ecosystem: Host-associated > Plants > Roots > Unclassified | place: USA: North Carolina | collected 2013-09-02 | reverse complement strand
CTTTATTGTTTTTTTTTTTTTTCTATTCTTGTGGGTTCAGATTTGTTCTTAAAAGTTGTTTGTAACTTTGCATTGAAAATATCATAAAGCATTTGCAGGTACTGAAATTCTCTTCCTCTTCTAAAACTCAAGACCCAAATGGCCAAATCCAATTATGTATAGTTGAATAATACACAAATATTGACTAACCAATGATTCATTCAATAGTACAGTGTACAAAGAACATGAAGCAGCCAAAAAGCAAGGACTAGACAGTGCCAGTCAGAAACTGATTCCCAGGATCTGATGGTCTCATATCCTTAATCATGCCTTATAATTGATTATTTATTCATGTACGTAGACTCAGTTATGGGACCAAACCCAATCAAGATTTGTTTCTGTTATAGTTTATCATATTTTTAAAATAGTTAAATCATAATCTTGATAAACAAAAACTATAGGTTATTTATTGGATATGAGGGGATCAATTAAAGCCATCCCATGATGGTGGGTTCATTAGCTGGCATGTTTCTGATCTGTTTCTATAAAAGTCATACCCCTATAAAAATTAAAAAGTCGTCCTAATTATTACTTTATTTATGTTATAAAAGTTATGAATCCCATTAATAATAACAAGGCATATTTCAAACTAGTATTTTTGAAATAGTTGAATAAAATTTATGTCATTGTTGCTAAAACAGTGAACCTGAACATTAATTCTAAGGTGCATTCAATCAGAAGAATCAACGATTAAAAACAAAACAAAATTTGTTTGGAAATACGTTGACTCTGTTTTCTATGTTGACCATAAGAACAAGAAAATGTAATCATTGACCCATAAAACTCCACACTTCCACGTCTATCTACTCTAAACGGGCCACAACCTTTACAGGCCGGCCCATTGTACAACAATTTTTTTTGCAGATTTTGGATTTCGTGGAGAAGCTTGATAATAATAATATATTGTAACAAAAGCTTAGAGATGTCTTACGATAAAAGAGGCCAATGTTTGCAACAAGAACTGAAAATCTAAAGCTACATCAATAAAACCTGTTTGGATACAAGACATTGTGCTGAATACGACCAAAAGGTCAAGGATTCGGGTGCCTGCAACCCAAAAGAAAAAGACAGCACAATTGTCAATGTAAGAGACTTGAGAGACTTGAGCGTTTAACAGAGAACATGAAGAAGGTTTCTAAGAGTGAAGTTAACCTGAAATGATGTACGTCTGACGCATTCAATGTTTGTGCATAAGTCATAGTGGCACTAGGCCACTCTGTATAAGAAGGTGCCGTCATAGCTGGGTTTAAGGGGTGTCCATAGTTTAGGCTGGCTTGAGTTCTTGGCATCTGTGGGAAAATTGCGTCATGGAACGGAAGCGGAATCGGTATCGGATTGAAGTTTTGTACCGGTGGCGCAACCCTCACATACCTGCAACACCGCAAAACTGTTAATATTGATGAAGAAACCATGGCGTACAGATATTAGAGGCAACAGAGGGATTAGTTTAACCTGTTACGGTCATAATCAGGATCATAACGATCCTTCTCTCTATCTCTAATAATGGCAACCCGAGAAGTCCGCCCTGAGTCTCTGATAACACCATTCCTCTCTACATCAACAGGATTACTATTATAATTAACCACCACTTCAGTCTCATTTCTACTCGGACATGCAGTATTATGTTTTGAGTCGAGACGAGGATAGGGAGGAGGAGGAGCTCGTGTTGAAGAATCTTCAGAGTCTGAACTGCTAGGGCTGTTGAAGATACGAGCCCGAGCTTTATCATACTCTTCTTTTCTCTCCTCAACGCTTCTCAAAAGATTCTTCTCTACTCCTGATCCACTACCACTCCCACCAGCTCCTCTGTTAGGCCTAGGCTTGATGGCGATTTTGAAACCCTCAGGCCTACCATGAATCTCAGGTTGCTTTACAGGAATCTCAGACAAACAGACGTAAGGGTATCTACTTTCAACCGTTTTGGTCGCCAGGATTCTGTTCCCTGAGCCATCAACACCACCACCTTCTAAAGCAGTGGTAAATAGCCCGTAATGCTGAGCAACACGGTGAGCAATAAGACGAAGATAAGATGTAGGCAAAGGCTGGAACTCATATTGTTGCTGCTCTGGACTTTGAAAGAACTTCTGTATATCAAGCTCCATACGCAAAACTAGCATACCAAGAAAAAAAACAGAGATAAGGAACATTAACATCCATTGACCATGATACAGAACATATTAAACAAACTGAACATAAGAGTCTTCTCAATTCAGCTGAAACAATAGCCATGGATCTAATCATCAAGTACGAAAGCCAAACCCTAATTCATAAAGAAATAGACCAAAACCCTAAACAAGTCACAAAATTCGAGAAACCAAGAATTCAACAAGTCAATAACGAACTCTATAGAAGACGACTACATAACCATAATCAGATCAAATCATAAAAATAAACATGGAATTAAAGGACTTGCAAGAGAATTGACTTACTGGTGAGACGATGACGAGGGTTCTGAAGAGCCTCGACCAAAAAAGGATCCACCATAGCTTCCTTGTCGCTCATAGCGGCCATCGATGGATGGATGCTTTCTCTCTCAAAATTCTCCTTTTCTCGATCTTAATTATCTTAGAAATCACCAAGGAAAATATAAAAAGGATTGAAATTTCCAGAGGAGAATCGAATTGGAGAGATTGAGAAGCAAATCGATGAGATGAGGAAATCGAAATCCAAATCGAAATCCAAATCCCAGAGAGGTCAAGGAAACGGAAAAAGACCTTATCGACCCTTTATCTCTCTCTCTCTCTCTCTCTCTCTCTCTCTCTCTCTGTCTCGGACACAAAACTAGTGGGGAGAATAAAATAAAGTTGTAGCCTTTAATTTTTCTTTTAACCCAACAAAACGTTTCCAATTTGAAATTTCCCCAAAGTTGTTGTCTTTGGGGCCAAATACTAAAGAAGACAACTTTCCCTTTTGAAGACATGAGAATAGTTTAGTTTAGTTATCACATTCTCATGATTTGGTGTGGTCGGTTTTGACTCTAGATTTAACCTTTTTTTCAAACACGCATAATCATATCATATTTGTAACTTTTACATATGTGAAGTCATGTATTTATTTACAAGAAACCTTGTTTAAAGCCAAACAATCACCATGTTTATTTTCACTACATAGCAGTATTTAGTATACTATATACTATAAAGGATCCATTCACACATGGCACACAACCCAAAAGCTATCTGCAACTTCTACTCATACTTGCCGGTTTGATCCTTCATCACTTCTACCATGAACTTCTCCAGTTTGTTGCCCCTCTCTAGCTTCAGCAGCAGTTCGAATTTCACACGCTCTTCAACCACCTGCTCGTAAAAATATCATTCCTTTACTTAATTAGGTGCCTGCCTGGGTTTGGTGATTACGAAAGAAACTGATAGTGAATATAATAAGCACAATAACTCAACCTTTGCCCTGGCTAGGATTATATCTATGAGTTTATAGGGGAACAGTGAGTTTGATTTCTGTTGAAGTGATTTCATGGCGTGCTTCGCTGCTTCTTGGACTTCAGGGTTATTTGTTGATACTGATCTCCAGTCAAATCCATTGCCATCTGCCTCAAACAGAGCAAAGATATCAAAAAACATTAAAAACTTGTTATGATCAAAGATCGAAAAGGAAACAGTTTTATGCACAAAAATCGGTGGCTGTGACTAAACCAGAGACGGTGATTACCTGGTTTGAAGCCAAGGTCAGAGATAGTGAAGGAGGGGATAATATTCTTGAACTCCTGAAGCTGCTTAAAGTTCATCCATGGCTTCACCCAAACTTTAGCTTCATAAATCTTTTTCTCACCAGCTTCAATAACTTCAAGAGTAAGACGGTATAGCTTGCCAGCAACCACCTGCTCTGTTGCCTTCAATACTCTAGCAAGCTCAAGAACAGCATTCTACGCATAAAATCCAAAAGCTATTAGACCACATATAGAGATAAACACCGTGAACAGAGAAATCATAAAATTCATCACTAAATACTAATACAAAATCCTTAATCTCTAATCTTCAGACTATAAATCAAGAACACTCAGACACGCAAATTACTTGAATTTACGCTAAAAGTTTTAGAATCCTAACCCTAATTGCAGAGAATATACAAATTAGGTTGGAGGAAATCAAACCTCTCGTCTGTTGTGCTCTTGAACAGCGAAGAGTGCAATATCATCGATCTCTTTTCCACCGTTCCAATCGTTCTTGGAATCGCTAAATCCACCAAGCTTCATCTTTACGACGTTGTCGTTGTACGTTCCTTTTTCTTCACTGCAGATCACAAACTGGCCAAAACCCGAAAGGAGAACCAAGGAGACGCAAATTAACATCATACACATCGAAGCACGTCTCATATCCATTGTTCTCAGTGAGCTTCTCCGATTCCCAAGTTTCTGATCTAAACGCCGATGAGAATTTTCTTAACAGTCAGAGGGTGGTTTCTTTCGCCGGTTAAAGACTCTTTCCGTTTAAGAGAAGCAAACAAATATTATGGGCCATTAAATATGATTTTTAAGCCCATTTTATGGACTCATCTGAAAGCCCATTTTAAATCAATGTTGTTAATCCTTTGAAAAAAAAATATGCAAAAGATCAGTTTTCTTTTCTCAACCTCAAAGATCAGTTTGGTGCTGCTTCTCAATATGTGTTTGGTACTTATGCTCAGTCTTTGGCATTTGGTCAAATTTGTCTTGGGAAGCAGAAGTGGAGAGGTTGTTCACACAAACATTACTTTGTTTTTTGTATGGTTAATTTGGCTATTATCTAAAATTTTGTTTCTTATATAGAACACAAATCATTACAATATTTTATTTTTGATTGTAGAAATCATATAAAATGTTCAAAAATGTGTTTTTTTAGTAATTTGATATAGAGATTAAATGAATAAAACAATATAGAATGTTTTCTTTGTTCTATACCATTTCATGTTATATGTTCTATGTAAACAAAACCATTTACTCAAAACGATCAAAGACGCACTTTCTTAATTTTCCATAGTACAGTGTCATAAGCTTCGTTTTATTATCGAACTAGGTCATTGCTGCAAGTGACCCTTCAAAAATTGCACTAGGAAGAAGCCTAGGTGACTCAGAAGCGCAAATTGCAAAATGCAAAAGATTGCACTAGAGATTTTACCTCTAATTACAAGAGAGATTTAAAAGGCAAAGAGAAAATCTGAAAGCCGTGGTTAAGTTATTCATTAAGACAATCCATCAAAGAAACCATGAGTTTCAGTTGCGAAAGTGTGTTGGACAGCCTCAGGTACCAGTTGCGATTTACGAAATGTGTTGAAAGTGTGTTATAGTCCCCTTTTTCCTTCTCAGGTAGCTAATAACCAATCAATATCTTTGCTTTTGAAGGAAAGACAGGTCGTCGCACCATCCAATCTACGTGCTTCAGATCTTCTCTGGTGACGGATTCGTGCTCCTTCTCAATCCTCATCAACTTGTTTAACGTGTGCGCTATTCCCTCCGGCTCAGTGAGAGATTGCAGTTTCTCGAACATGCATGATTCTCTTCTTCTCCATCCTCCTATTTTCCACTTTTGTCTTCGCAAGTACATCAACCCTGATCGATGTCGGAGCATACTCCGTTGTACAGACCCTTTTCAAGAGATGGCTACTAGAACCAATGATACGGCGGAAGTTCATCGTCAATCCAAGCTCTCAAAGTTCACTAACCCTAATTATAATACATATAGCTTTCTTCTTATCTCCAATTAATGTGCTATTTATAAAAATGTTTACAAAGTTTATAAACCTTGATTACATAGATGTTCAATATCATAAGTTTAATCCAATCTGTATATTTTAATGCTGAAAAGATAGCTAAGAAACTATATAGATTTTAATTTGGTATGTTAGAGTTGAATATCTTGTTTAAACCTTGACTATACATAGATGTTCATTATCTTAAGTTTAATCCAATCTGTCATACTAAGCCATGTATATCACAAGAAAGTCTGAAAATGTGCTATATGTCATAGTAAAATTATTAAGTTAATGCTTTTTTGATGTGAGAATCAGCATTATAGATTTGATGGTAAAATGCTTCCATCAGTTTCTCTACTCTTATTAAAAGGTAGCCAAATTTAGTTTAATTACTTACTTTTAATATATATTTTCATTATGTTGATATGAAAATAATTTTATTTTTATTACCTCCAAAGTGATGTATATGAAAATAAATAAAATTGCAAGCAATGGAAAACAATAGAAAACTTAAAGGTAAATATTTTATTTAAGAGTTGAGATAATTATGTACTAAAAGTTTACTACATAATGACACTAATTAAATCTTTAATTCTTGTTTTCTAAAGTTGACTACATTAAGATCTACTAATTAACTCTTTAAACTCTTCTAAATAATTTTGTTTTCAACTATATCTCAAATTTAATAGGGCAAAACCAAAATCTCCCTACTCACTTTGGAAATCAGTAATGTTTGGAACTAATTTTGACTAAATATGCTAAATGCAACAAGTATTAATTCAGAAACAAATTTACTACGCAAATTCGGCAAATGTAAAATGTCAAATATATATAGTAATTAAACATGTTATGTGTGAGTTGTCGAAATGATAAACTAGTTTGTTAAGTACTTCAGTTAGTCTTTGTTCTTCATCATGTTTCTCTATAACTAAGTCCCTTTCCATATTTCATCAATATGCATTTATCTTATTCAAACATCATAACATTACAACATATAACTTTCCTTGATATTAAAAGTGCATACAAAGTATTAAATCTTTAAATACCTATCCGGGTGCAATAACATATTCAAGCCATCAAACCTAATTTCTAAAAGCCCGATCCGATCGACAACGAAATGTTGTCCTCGGACTCGAATTACGCTAGTGATATTAGCGACGATGCCTCCGCCACCGGATCGATAGAGAATCCTATATACAAATGCAAGTATTGTCCTAGGAAGTTCGATAAAACACAAGCATTAGGTGGTCATCAAAATGCACACAGAAAGGAGAGAGAGGTCGAAAAACAACAAAAAGCATTTTTGGCGCATTTGAACCGACCAGAACCAGATCTTTACGCGTACTCGTATTCGTATCATCATTCATTTCCTAACCAATACGCACTCCCACCGGGATTTGAACAGCCTCAGTACAAAGTTGATAGATCATACAAGATGTCCATGGTCTACAACCAATATGTGGGATCCTCAAGCTCTAGCTTTGCAGGACTACAAAGTGACCCAAGTCAAGGAATGAACCAGGATTGGACCTTTACCGGGATCCCATTCCTACCCCAATCTCAACCTCAACCACTATCGTCACCAATATGTTTGGATCTTTGCCTTGGCATTGGTAGCTCCCAAACCCAACCACAACCTCAAGAACCAAATGATGCAACAGAAGAGATGGATGCTGAGAAAGAAAATGATGGTTCTTCCCTTTCTCTCTCACTCAAACTGTGAAATTGTAATCTTTCCCTTTTAAGTATTTCTTAAACTTTCATTCCTCACCTTTGTTTTCTTGCATAGTATTATCGGCTTGTGTCAAATCAGTACTTGTGCACTTGAACATTGTAATAAACTTGGTTGTTATTTGCATTTGAATTTCATATAATAATAAAAACTTGATATTGTTCTGACTTTGGGGTGTCAAATTCTATTTATAAGAATTTGAGATGCAAATCTCAATTTTAGTTACTTTATGATACCAATATAAAAAAAAAAACCACTCTTTCGAAAGGATGCGGGTTTTGAAATACTTTCGAGCTCCTTCTTCTCTCCGTCATCGTTCCTCTCCCATGGCTCAGTTTCTTCGACGCTTCTCTTCCTCTCCCATGGCGAACGAAGACGAATTCCAATCTCCGGTGGAACCATCACAGCAGCAATCTCAGGACTGTGTTTCGGAGTCTTATCTGATAGGGTTTGTTATCGCGAACATAGTAGGGTTAAAGTACTATTCCGGCCGAATCAACGGTCGAGAGATGGTGGGTCTGGTTCGAGAACCCTTGAACGTATATGACAATAATGCAATCAGAGTACTCAACACGCGATCTGAGCAAGTGGGTCACATCGAGCGTACAGTAGCAGCCGTTCTCGCGCCGATGATTGATTCTCACACGATCGTCGTCGAGGGTATTGTACCCAATACTCGTTCTAACTCCAATAGGTACAGAATCCCTTGTCAAATTCATGTATTTGCAAAGTTAGAAGCGTCCTCTACTGTGAAATCGACGATTTCTAGAGGTGGGTTAGTATTGATTTCGGAGTCAGATACATCGTTTGGGTTATCTGAGGCTGTTGTGGTTAAGGAACAGATGGGAAATGGAGATAAGAGGAGTGTTGATAAGATTTTTAAACTTGTTGATGAGAATGTGAAGTTAATGGGGAAATTGGTAGCGGCTGAGCCACCTAGGGAAGTGATAAAGTCTGAACTTTTTGCTCATCAGAAGGAAGGATTAGGCTGGTTACTCCATAGAGAGAAATCTGGAGAATTGCCTCCGTTTTGGGAGGAGAAAGATGGAGAATTTTTGAATACTTTGACGAATTACCGCTCGGATAAGCGGCCTGATCCTTTGCGTGGAGGGGTGTTTGCTGATGATATGGGGTTGGGTAAGACCCTTACTTTGCTTTCCCTGATAGCTTTTGATAGATATGGCAATGCATCCACCAGTACGCCAACCGAAGAGCCTTTGGATGGTGAAGGAGACAAGATTGAAAAGAAGGGTAAAAAGAGAGGAAGAGGCAAGAGCAGTGAAAGTGTAACTCGAAAGAAGCTTAAAACTGATGATGTTGTTGGCATGAATGTGTCTCAAAAGACAACGTTGATCGTTTGTCCACCTTCTGTGATTTCAGCATGGATAACACAGTTAGAGGAGCATACTGTACCGGGAATCTTGAAGGTGTATATGTATCATGGTGGCGAAAGGACAGACGATGTTAATGAGCTTATGAAGTATGACATAGTGTTGACTACTTACGGCACTTTAGCTGTTGAGGAATCGTGGGAAGATTCTCCTGTAAAGAAAATGGAGTGGCTGAGAATAATTCTTGATGAGGCACACACCATTAAGAATGCAAATGCTCAACAGAGCCGAGTAGTTTGTAAGTTGAAGGCTTCCCGCAGATGGGCTGTCACAGGAACTCCTATTCAGAATGGTTCATTTGATTTGTACTCTTTGATGGCCTTTCTCCGGTTTGAGCCATTTTCGATTAAGAGTTATTGGCAAAGTTTGATACAACGCCCGCTTGGCCAAGGGAATAAAAAGGGTCTTTCACGTCTGCAGGTAATAATAATACATTACTTACATGTCTGCCTGTTTTTTGTTTTGCTCTTTGGTGAAAAGTTATTTAATGACACGCTTTTCAGGTTTTAATGGCGACAATTTCGTTAAGAAGAACAAAAGAAAAGAGTTTGATTGGTTTACCGCCTAAGACTGTTGAAACTTGTTATGTTGAGCTTTCTCCGGAAGAACGTCAGTTATATGATCACATGGAAGGAGAAGCGAAAGGTGTTGTGCAGAATCTTATAAATAATGGAAGCTTGATGCGCAACTACTCAACAGTTTTGAGTATAATCTTACGGCTTAGACAGCTTTGCGATGACATGTCTCTATGCCCTCCAGAATTAAGATCTTTTACCACTTCTACATCTGTAGAAGGTAATAATAACAAAACCGGTACATATTCTTACTTCTGGTTGCATAGCTTATATCTTTGTGCGTTTGTGAAACAGATGTGACTGATAAGCCAGAGCTACTGCAAAAGCTGGTTGCAGCATTGCAAGATGGCGAAGATTTTGACTGTCCAATCTGCATTTCGCCACCAACAAACATCATCATCACTCGATGTGCCCACATCTTTTGCAGGGCTTGTATCCTTCAAACTCTTCAAAGAAGTAAACCATTGTGCCCTCTTTGCCGTGGCTCCCTTACCCAATCTGATCTCTACAATGCTCCGCCTCCTCCTCCGGATTCTTCCAATACCGATGGAGAAGACGCTAAATCTTCAACCAAATCCTCAAAGGTCTCAGCTTTACTATCCCTGCTCATGGCATCGAGACAAGAAAACCCCAACACAAAGTCTGTTGTGTTCTCTCAATTCAGGAAGATGCTGCTTTTACTAGAAACTCCACTAAAAGCTGCGGGTTTCACCATCTTGCGCTTGGATGGAGCAATGACTGTGAAGAAACGGACCCAAGTCATTGGAGAATTTGGGAATCCAGAGTTAACCGGACCTGTGGTGTTGCTTGCGAGCCTCAAGGCCTCTGGTACTGGCATAAACCTAACTGCAGCCTCAAGGGTTTACTTGTTTGACCCGTGGTGGAACCCTGCAGTTGAAGAACAGGCCATGGACAGGATTCATAGGATCGGGCAGAAACAAGAGGTTAAAATGATAAGGATGATTGCGAGAAACAGTATCGAAGAGAGGGTCCTTGAGCTTCAGCAGAAGAAGAAGAATCTAGCAAACGAAGCTTTTAAAAGAAGGCAAAAGAAAGATGAAAGAGAGGTTAACGTTGAAGACGTGGTTGCTCTCATGTCTCTCTGAAACTATCAATCATTGCTTAGCTCCTTAACCGTTTTTTTAAGATACATTAACCGGTAATTTACTGCTTTTGGTACGTAACCTCAACCGATGTTTTTGTTGCCTTATCAAGTATCAACTAGACTTCTGTCTCGATTAGTTTAGTTTAATCAAGGGTTAGCTTGTAAATGCGTTTTCTGGTTTCAGGCCGGTTTACTGTGGATCGGTTTAGTTTGGTTTAATTTGACCAAAGTTAAAAGAAAAGATAAGGGTGAACGACCTGTGTCCCCTTAAAAAGTTTCGTATAGTACCGTAACTACATCGAATTCGGAACTCAACCCCAATCCACACAAACTTGAAGTTAAACTCCAGTTTCCCCCTAAATTGAAAGTTCGAATGCTTAATCCCCATTATTTCGATTTTGGTGGTTTATATTTGGTTTACTGTGCCGAAATCACCATTAACCATTGTAACAACAAAACTAAACCGGAT
>Ga0041059_1003366_pt1 | contig 11000 bp, 11 predicted proteins | sample AraColnosormetaG_FD_56232 | JGI IMG/M metagenome (GOLD analysis project Ga0041059, IMG submission 56232) | Arabidopsis roots microbial communities from North Carolina, USA - Col MF nosort | ecosystem: Host-associated > Plants > Roots > Unclassified | place: USA: North Carolina | collected... | reverse complement strand
ATATATATATATATATATATATATATATATATATATAATTGGTTTATTTATCCCAAGCATAACAAATATCATATTTTCCAGTATGTGAATTAAGAGCACAAGGTCCATTCCTTCTGATGGACCAAAAACAGTGTCTGCACTGATATTTGTCAATATTATCTCTGATATCTTTATAAAGAGAAAAACGATGTATTTGTGTTTCATCTCCAAATCTAAATTCACAATGATAGCGAGTTCGTCCCCAGTAAGTTTTCCTGAATTCAGCGAATATTTTCATACTCCCTGGAAAAAAGTCTCTAATACGACGATACCCATTTCTGCTAGTATAACAACCAGAATGTAGCACCAAACCACCTCCGATATCGTTTGTGATGTATACAGATATCATTGGAAAAAATTCCCATTTGAATATACTCTTACCCATCACTACACCGTATTGAGATAATGCTACTTTCATGAGCAACGACGATAGTATCACAACCATTATCAGTTTTCTTTGGGAAGCCATCTTTTATTCTTTATTTTATGGTTTGCAATGTTTCGTTACGAGTATTTATATTGTGAATGTATGTTTTTAGACCATGCTAAGTAGTAACCGACTGTGCGTTAACTCTAACATTGGCTAGCTTGGTGGTTTCTAAAACCATTAGTATTATTCACCTGTTTTATGATCTAATAACCGTTTTGTATTCTCTTGAAACACACATCATTGTTAATGCTACATTAAAAGATCTAATATCATTGTTAAAGGGTTAAAGCGACTTGATTTGATATTCTAGAAAGAGGGTCAAGGCTTATATGTTAAACCCAAGAAACAATCAAGTACTTTCCTTCATCCGTTACAAATGTATAACAAAGGAGAGTGGCTACATGATGATCATGATCCCTAAACCCTACAACATGCCAAAAATATACTACTCATTGAGAAGCAAAACATGATGGTGCATGAATTTTACACTCAACGGAATTGCAACATTTCTAACTTACTTTCTGAGTTCCCTCGAACGTGCTCAGTCCGATTTGATCCGGCCGAGACTCTCAGACACTGATCTCATCCTCGGACGAACCTCTGGATCCATTTCCGTGCAGTTCAAGGCGACATGAATGGCTGCAATAACTTGCTTATCTGCGTGACCTTTGTTCAGAATCTCCGGGTCTAAAATCTCACTCAACGGCTTCTCTTCCTTGACCCAGTTCCTCACAACACGCACGAGTTCTTCGCCATTGTTTTTAGAGGAAGCATTGGGCAAACGGCCAGTCAACAACTCCATTAGGACAACCCCAAACGAATAGACATCGCACTTCTGAGATAATTTGCAACCAGAAGAAGCCCGAGCCTCAGGTGCAAGGTAAGCAACAGTGGGAGCTGTGATTCTTGTCACCGTTGTAGCAGAGGTTAAGTAGGTTTGGTCTAAGCTTTGCCTTGTGGCGGATAGCGAACCGATGAGTTTGGAGTAACCTGATACCAAACGTGTAAGACCGAAGCCTGAGATGCGAGGCAGTAATTCATCATCAAGCAGGATTTTGGTTGATTTCAGGTTGCCATGAACGTACTTTCTTGGGCTGTACTCATGTATATACATCAAGCCACGAGCTGTTCCTTGTGCAATAAGTAATCTTTCAGGCCAAGAGAGTGAAGGCAGAGTATTCGAGGGTCCACCTACAAAAAAATCAAAACCCTCTTCTCAAATCAATGATCACAAACAACAAACAAATTCTGGAAAAAAATCTCAACTCTATGCTCATATCTTAATCTGACCTCTGCTTGTTTCTGTCTCATTAAACACGACCTTAATACCAATCTTAACCTCTTAAACGTAACCAACAATATTCTCTCATCAAGCTAAGACAAATAGAATCTTTGCACCACCTTCTACATTGCTCTATCCTAATCCAAAACTGTCGCAAAAACAGAATTTACGTTGTTGTTTTCGACGAGAAGAAAAATCCAAGTTTCTCTGGAACCATAACAGTTACCAAACATGTGATTTTGAAACAGAAAAGACCAAGAAGAAGACGCCAACAAATTTTCTATTATCATACAATCTAATATAGACAAAAAAAAAACTCTATCTATACAGATTCACCAATCAACTGGTTCAAGAGCACAAACTCCAAAACAAACCTCTCTTTTTTGTCAACACCAAGATTCATAAAACAAAATTGAGATTAGTCTCATAATTAGTGGTTGATTAATGAAGATTAGTAAATTACCATGTAAGGCAGAGTACAAGCTGCCGTTGCGTATGTAATCAGTGATCAAGAGCCTCTCGTCCTCAGCATAGTAATAAGCTCTTAGCCGTACGATATTTGGATGTTGGACTCTACTTATAGCCTCCACTTCATTTTCGAAATCCTTCCGCCGCCACGTGGCATCTCCGTCGCTTAGCCTTCTCACAGCAACGACGGTGGATGACGTAAACGTAGCCGCCACTGTACCTGATCCCATTCCGGCCACTACTCTGTACACAATCCCACTTCTGCTCTTTCCGACGACGTAAGCCGATGCTCTCAGCAAATCCTCGAGCTCGAGCTCGAATCCTTCGTCCATCACCACGAATTTACCTTCCTTCTCCTCCTCATCCGCCGCATCATCCAATGGCGCCGCCGTGTTGTTTTTTTCCGGTGTACTCACAGTGGAGCTTAATTTTCTTCGAATCAGCCATACGGAGATAGAAACTGCTCCGATTACGATTGAGACTCCGGAGATGAGAGAAACCGTTACGGATCCGGTGATCGGTTTATTCTTTCTTCCGTCCTTGTCGATGAAGCTAGGGTTTGGTTTCTTCGGGAGGATTTGCGAGCCTTCTGGTTTTGGAGCGACGAGCTTAGGGTTCGTACCTTCATCTTTACACAGCTTCTGTAATGGGAAACCACAGAGCTCAGAGTTTCCGGCGAACGCTGTTGGTCCTTGGTTTAAGAGAGAGCCAATCTGAGGTATTTTTCCGGTGAGATTATTGTGGCCGAGATCTAAGCTGACAAAGACTGGAAAACGGCCATACGACGGCGGAATTTCGCCGGAGAAACTGTTGTAAGAGAGATTGAGTGTGCCGACTAAGCTTCCGAGTTGAGTGAGTGACTGAGGGAGTGAACCGTTGAGTAGATTGGAGGAGAAATCAATGTGAGTGAGATTCTTGAGGGATTGGATTTGGGCCGGAATTGGGCCGGAGATTGAGTTGTGAGAGAGATCAATGTAACGGAGATTAACGGCGTTGAAGAGACGAGTCGGCACTGGTTTTGAGAAATTGTTACGAGCAAGGTCGAGTTTTATGAGTGAGTCGAGTAGACCGAGTTTAGAGGGTATGTAACCTGAGAGTCTTCTTCCGGAGAGAACGAGTGAGGTGACTCGGCCATGTGTGCAGATGATTCCAGGCCAGTGACATGGAGTCGGGTCGGACTCAGACCAGGAAGTCATTACACGTGTCGGGTCTCGTAAGATTGCGGATTTGAGAGCAAGTAGAGACAACCCATCTGGATTCAGTGAGGAGGAGAAGTTGATGAAGAAGAAGAAGTAGGAAGAAACAAGAAGTGTAAGAAGTCGAAGAAACTGCATATTTGTCTAGAGAATCAGAATCTTGCAAAAGACTTTGTTTAATATCTACAGATTATGTTTCAATGTAAAGTGATGCAACGAGGAGTTGCGGAGAGAGAGAGACGAGGGAAGAAGAAGACGAAAGAGAGGAATTAGGGTGATGGGGTTCCAAAGTAGCAACGTGGTTGTAATGTAGACATAGGAAAGTTTTTTGAATTCTTGTGGGAGCTTAAAAAGTGTTGGAAGATGTATTTGGTAATGGATATAAATTTGAAATACTAATAAAATAATGTGTTGTTGCTCTGTGACAGTTTAGTTATTTTGATTGATAAATCCAAAGTTTTTAGTTATTGACTGATGCAGGTGTGTTGCTCTGTGCTTTTTAATTGTTTGTTTAAAAAATTCTAAATTTTGTTGGTGTTAAGATGGTGATGTAGATGATTATTGGTTTTGGTTTTTGTTGGAAAATGAGCACGAGTTAGGCTTTTTATTACTTGGAAACCGAGTCTGACGACAAGATTTTGAATTTGCATTTGTAGTAGGAGACATGAACCTAAACAACACTAATTACTAAACTTAGCTGGTGAACATTACTTGGCTTGATCAGCAAACAGAACATCTTTGAAGTATTGTTTTTAGTTTTTTTCATTTTTCAGTTAAAAAAAAAAATCATTTCATTTCAAGCACAGTGGCCTGACCAACAACACTACTTATATCACACTGACCATATCTTTTGAGTGCCCACAAATATTATGAACTTTGTAGTTTGTATTATCACGATTTTGACAATGTGTGGCACACAAGCTATGATTTTGAAACGACCAAATTATTTGAAATTTTATTCAAATTAAAGGGTATATGGTACTTGAAAGGTAACATTTTATAAGACATACTATAGATTGTGGTGGCTGTGTCANAAACANAAAAAAAAAAAAAATATATCACCACCTGACAAAAAGTCACCAATTACAAAGATGCATGTGAATATCCCACTTATGTCCCCAACAACAACCGTACCGGATGGCATTCATACCGGTTCAAAACAAGCATATCCATCCTTTACTTTTGGATTGAAGTTTTGCTTAACATGAATCAAAAAGGCAGTGTAGTGACCAAAACCATGGGATATAGGACTTTAATCTGATCTCCTTTACTTTTCACCCTAACTTGCGATATATACTAACTTTCTTGTGCTTCATATATACTGTGATTAGCAACCTATAATCATCAAAGAACAAATACACTAACCTTGTACTTTCACAGTTTAGATTTAGTTACTCTTCTTTCTTTGTCTCTATAGAAGCTATGACAATATCTGCTCTACACTGATTTTTGAGTTTTTGCTTGAGGTGGGTTTATCAGATTGGCGATAAGATCATAAGGAAGAGGATCCATGTTCTTGTGGAGCATGTGCAGCAGTCAAGATGTGCTGTGGAGTTCAAGCTGAGGAAGAAGAAAAATGATGAGCTCAAGGCTGCATCCAAAGCCAGAGGAGAAACCATTAGCACAAAGAGGTAGCCTAAAGGACCCAAACTAGGATTCATGGTCGAAGGTATGACCTTGGAGACTATCACTCCCATCCCATACGATGTCGTCAACGACTTCAAGGGTGACCAATAGTTCTCTAGTCCGACATTTTTACACTTTTCTTAGCTACAATGTCTCTAGTGTGTAATCCACTCAATTCTATGAAGTAGAACTAACTTTTGTCACGTTTGGGACCATTTTAAATCATTATTCAACTTTTCAACCACAATGGCCTGATATCACACTGACCACATATACTCTTTTCGAGTATCTACAATAAGCTTTGTATCTATCCAGAAGCTAAGATTTTGAAGCGAGCATATCATTTGAAACTGAAAATTTTTATTCAAAGTAAAAGGTAAAAAAAGGTTACATTCTACAAGGCATACAGATAGTGGTTGTGTCAGTAAACAAAAACATCATCAACACCTGACAAAAGTCAAAGATGCAAAACTAAGTATACTAAAGTTTAGATTTTGGAATCGAAGCTTTACTCTCGTGAAGCAAAAGGGCATCGTAATGACCAAAACCATGGTATAGGACTCGGATTGGGTCGTCTTTACCGTATTCTTGACCATATTCTGCAATACTTATCAGTCCTCCAGCTTTATCGTCTTTCATATACACTGTGATTGGCATCCTATGATCACAATTTCGGAGTTTGTTAGATTTCAATCTAGATTGTGTATGAGAAACTGAAATCATGAACGTTAAGGAACCAAAAAGAACAGAGAGGATGAGGTTATTTACTGGAGAACGTGTGAAGCCATGAAGAGTTCAGGTTCACCTCCCCACACGTGTGGATCCCGAATTTGTCTGACGTAGGTGTCGAAATCTCCTTCCACGAACCTGATGAGAATCATCAGAATGAGTAGATGCAAAGAAAAAGCTGCTAGTAGTTCGTAATTAATAAGAGATCAACAAATGTGATGTATAAGTTTAAGAGTAGTCCATAGCCAGTGAATGAAGTTGAAAATTGGTCTGAAAGCATGAAAAACTCACCATTCTGTTTCCTGTCTTCTTTGGATAAACTCATCAGCAACCTATCACATTCAAAGATAACACATAGATAGGAACTTTGATAGATGAAATTAAGACCTAGGCTTTGCTGAAGCAGAGAGAAAAAGTACTAACGATGCCATATGAATCCAATTCAACAGTTACTTTGATCTTTGGTGGCAAAGTATGACAGATAAAAACTCTTAACCATAGATACTTACCCTGGTACGTAATTCGTCAGCGAGTTCTCTCTGCATCTTCTCGCCTGGAGCTAGTTTCCCAGAGCGTAAGCAGAATCCGTGAGCTACAGAACGAAACAAACATCTGCCATCCCCCGGAATACCTAAAAAACCATTGTCATTTTCTGATCAAACAACGGTCGACATAAGACTAAGATGAGCAACAATATTATTGGACACTTACCAATGATAGAGTAATCAGTATAAACTCTTTTCCCATTGTGGAATTTACCATCAGACGAATGATGATGCACGTTGTTAGCATCTTTATCCCTTGAAGAATCTGCGTACGCTGATTGGGAAGTCGAAGAATAACAAACAAGCAAGCTAACAATCACACCTGTATATGCAAATCTTGAATAACAATAGAGATTTCTCATGTTAGATTCTATCTTCGAGCATTTCATATTAGCCTCAGGGGACAAGAAAGAAACTTCAAGCTTTTCCTTAGGAGCAACAGTTGGTCGATTGATCAATACTGACCCAAAAAGTCCTTTATCGTGCCAACTAGAAGGTCTATTAGAGACCGATACACGAAAACCGGTATAATGTCTTCTTGAAAGTCCTGATAAAAGACTGTAGCAGGAGAATTTAGATGATCCGTGAGCCACAACGCCGTAGAGGCGAGAGCCTAAATGCCTCTTGATACTGATAGCATTCCTAGAACATGTTGTAATTGGAGAGTAACAAATCATCATATCTTTTATAATAAGAGTCCCCCAATTTCAGATACCTACACAAAGAACAACAACGCAATTTCCAAGTCTTTTACATTGATAGATCCAATGAGGCAATGGTATAGTAAACAAAATCATAACTAGATAACAAAATATACCTTAAGGATCGCTAAAAGAGCAAGCTATCTAGTTAAGAACTGCAAATTTGCAGGTAATGTTTCAACTAAATTTCTAATATCAGAAAAATGAAACCAACACACAATCCAAACGTATTGAAATCGAAGAAACGAAGAAGGAAAGATAAAATTGCGTACGGGTATCAGAGAATTATCAAGAGAGAAACACGTGAAGAGAGTGAATGGAGGATTACCAAGGTGGACAAGCAAAGAATGTCGTGAAGGGTGTTTATTATACTCAACTCTGATTTCCCGACAAACGCAAGAAATAAACCGTTGTTTTGGACTCTGTCCGGGGTGAGGTGAGAATTGAACAAAACAAAGCCGAAACTGTTCTTCTAGCGCAAGGTCTTGTTGGACCGACGAAGCTACGAAACAATAACAAGTCGAGAAGCTTCGACTGTTGCACCGTGAAATCGCTTTACTCAATCTAATTAGCAAACGCTGCCGTTTTAAGTTCGCAGCAAACTTTAGCTTTATTGGGCCGTATAAGCGGGCATCATTTTGGGCTGGAGTTTTGTTTCAGGTTACCCAACCCGTTTTTATGTTTGCCAGTTATTTTGCATGAGAAATGTTTTTTTTTTTTAAACTAGTACATATTTGATCGTATTGAAATTTTGTACTTTTTTCACTTAAGAATACTGAACTGGTTGGTTACTACATACGATAATTTTCGAAATGAATTATTTATACGTTCGTCCAGATTAAACTAATAATATCTTGATACTTGGAATGGGAAACCCAACAAAAAGTTAGTCTGTGTCAGAAAACTTTTCCGGAAACTGGCAATAGTCTCGAACAGCTTGCCGTTAGTACTACAATCTACAAACAACACAAAGGACTCTGGCAAAGCAATGAATAAGTTGGGCCCATCGTTTTCGCGGCCCATTTAGACCCAAACAGAACACATCACTCGCCGTGCAACTTGGTCAGTGGGTCCCCCCCATCATTTTTGGCCTTCGGGTATTCACAGGGGATCATCGACGATGGGCCCAACTTTATCACAAGTCCTTTTTTTTGGGTACTTCTTTTATGGGCCCACTTTGTTTCGTCCTTGTCTCCTGGGCCCTTCGTATGTTCCGGTCTTTATCATCATCACTATATTTTCTTCTACCTTATCAATTTTAATTTTTCTTTCATTGTGTGTGTATGCGAGACTCTTATTTCTAATCCATGTCTACGCATCAACTTATAATGTTATATGATCACATTGTTACGATGAGGTATTGTTTTACAATGGATCTTAAACAAACCATTAAGGTACAAACAATGACGATTTGTTGTATTTCTTTGTGTTCAGATTTTGTGGCACTCATTTCTGACATCAATTCGTTTTTTTTTTAATCAGACACATATAACAAAGTATCTTTGCAAATGAGCAAATTAATGCTATCTTACAATTAATGCATTTGAAAGTAGAATTTCATTCTTTAAGTTGAATGTATATATAATGAATTATAAGAAAATCGGTTGAATCCAACGAAACTAACATGTGAACAATGATCGATAGAAGTGTTTCGACTTGCATCACTCATTACCTATAACGTATTTACTATTTACTATTACACAACACTGTATCAGTATCGATCATTGTGCCAAATATGTATATACATGTACGTGTATTTAAATGTACGACGAATTCTATACGTGTAAACGTATAACGTAGAAAATTTAGAGACGTCTCCTTCGTAATCATTTAAGTATATATATATATATACACTTGGACAGTTCAATGTTATTGACGATTTATAATCATTACGACGCTAACCAAATTTAGCACTGGACTTAGACTTCTTATTTTGGGAGGTGAAGTGCATTCATGATGTTTGATATGTTTCAAAATATTATACGACTAAATAATCCAAACAATCTTTTGATGAAAATAAAAATGTTATAGTTGACGATAGAAACGAGCAATGCTTCATATAACGTGGAACAATTGCATTACATAGACAATTGCTTGTGGACATTCGTACTCTACATAAAATTAGTCGAAGTTAGCAAAATTCACCTAAGATATTGAATCGTTTGTGATACATTGCTTCTTCCTTTTGGGGGTTTGATATTAAATGCTTTTACAACTATATTTCCATTGACAATCTACCTTTATAATGATTATTAGCTAAACCAACTTACAAACAACGTTTTGACAACCATAATTGTTATGCACTTTTCAATAGTCTTAACTCTGCTTACGGATGTCGTTTGCTCAGCAATTTGGGAAATGGGAATAACTCATATAAAGAGATATGTGTGTTGTTGTGTGGATCCCATGCATGTCAGGTTTGTAACAGCTGTCGAATAATGCAAGCTACATAGAAAAATAAAACATTTTCATTAAAACACAAAAAGAAGAAGGTTAGAGAGAGCTATTCATTTATTCATCGAAACATTTTAATATGGGAAGAAGGGAATTCCCACACCACTCCACTACGAAGAGAGGCTTCTTGGGCCAGTGTCACGTGATTAACACGCGGATCCAGACCCACTCATATATAAACGAATTATCTATAATATTTTCTAAACATATTTCTTTATTCATCGCACATTTTTTTTTTTCATGCTTCACGTATACATCCGAAAAATCTTTGTGGTCTCGCCCATATCTATCCTTTTAAATCCATCATGATCCCAATGTGATACGTTAATAAGACCATCTGCAATGGTTGTCTCTATTTTTTTTTTGTAAATATAGAAGAGAAAATAGAGATTTCTATTTTTACTCCAATAATTCTTCAAAAATAGAAATCTCTATTTGTTAGAAAGAAAAATAGGGGAAAAAAATAGAGATCCATATTTTTGTTTCTATATATAGAGAAAAAAATAGAGATCTCTATAATGGAAGTGAGAATAGAGATGAGTTGGAGTGTAATAAAAGCAAAAATAGAGTGTAGAGACAAAAATAGAGATGTGTTGGAGATGCCGTAAGTATTGTGAAGATAATCCTCACAGCTTTCTCAGCAATAAAAGAAAATATATCTCTTTAATTTTTTATAAAGGTTTTATGTGTGAATATTAAAAACTTTAGTCTCATATGAGTTCGAGACTGTGCTCGGGAACAAATTTTATAAAGATAAATCATCTAAAATTGAACTGCGTTTATAATGGCAAAGACTTTGCATAATTAGAATGTTTCTTATTGATAAAGACTTTGCATGTTTCATACTCATTTTGACATCTAATTGAATAAAAACAGAAAAGAGCCGTATAGCTTCAAAATCTTTATATTTAGAATAAAGTGTATATATGTGAAAGAGTAACACATATGTACGTAGGAATTAGGTTGGTTAAAGAATTGGCCACATCAATATCTGAGACACCAAAGAAGTAATGGACGTTGGGAGAGTAAGTAACGTTGCCAAATTGGAAATGCCAAAAAAAGATTGTACCTTTCCTCTCTTTGATTGAGACTTTACTACTACACCAAACCTTACATCACCAATCGCTGAAAGTGAAACCGATATTTTAGCACATTTATATTCCACTTCTACACCTTTTTACTAAATTTCAGTTTTGAGATTTACTTACATGAAGAAGAAATTGGCTAATCAAAATAATCAAGCAACGATGATTTGTTGCAATGAAATGGAAATTGGGATTTGGGCTCAGATTATTAGAGCATAAGTGGATTTCCTGTTCGGCCCATTGTGTGAAACAGGTTATTCCACTGGACCCATCTGTTCATCTTTGTCCTCAAATTTTCCTCTCTATCCCCAAAACACCCTTTTAAAGAAGTAACATTAATTGTTTTTTTTTTTCCTTTTAATAAATTTATAAGATATTTTGAATTAATATTATTAGTACGTCTCAATTTTTATTTTATTTTTGCCTTTTATACTCTAAAGTTTTT
>Ga0041059_1003365_pt1 | contig 11001 bp, 8 predicted proteins | sample AraColnosormetaG_FD_56232 | JGI IMG/M metagenome (GOLD analysis project Ga0041059, IMG submission 56232) | Arabidopsis roots microbial communities from North Carolina, USA - Col MF nosort | ecosystem: Host-associated > Plants > Roots > Unclassified | place: USA: North Carolina | collected 2013-09-02 | reverse complement strand
TTTTTTTTTTTTTTTTTTAAAGTTTTATAAATACTAAATTAATATGACGTTGTGAAATCTAACCGGATTTTGGATCCCGCCATTTAACCTTGGTCATTAGCGATTTCACAAATCCAACATGTTTTTCACATCTTCATGTATATTTAACATTTATTTATTTTTTTAAAAATTCAACTCTTTTTTTAAAGGGTTATATAAATATTAAATTAATATGATGTCGTGAAATCTAACCGGATTTTGGATCCCGCCATTGAACCGTGGTTATTAGCGATTCCACAAATCCAACATGTTTTTCATATTTTCATATATATTTAGCATTTATTTTTTATTTTCTTTTCTTAAAAGGTTTTCAACTCTTTTTTTTTGTTTTAAGGTTTTATAAATACTAAATTAATATGACGTTGTGAAATCTAACCGGATTTTGGATCCTACCATTTAACCGTGGTCATTAGTGATTCCATAAATCCAACATGTTTTCACATCTTCATGTATATTTAACGAATAAATTGTTAAATTTTTAGATTTTGGTGTAAACAAATAAGACACAACATCCAAACCCCTAAGAAGTGTCCTTGGTTCAATATAGCTTACATATAATTTAGTAAACTAAAAACAAATTATTTAAAATTACTAAAAAATGTATTTATTTTTATACGATTTTAAAATTATATATTCATATTGTATATATTTGGATAAGTGTTAAATTTTTTGATTTCATTTAAACAAATTGGACGCAACATCAAAACTCCTAAGAGATGTCCTCGGTTCAATATAGTTTACATATAATTTAAATTTTTAACAATTGTTTTTATTTTTCTAAAAGTTATTTTTAAAATTATATATATATATATATATATTGCTATTAAACTATAAGGTTTTTTTGGATAAGTGTTAACATTTTAAATTTTGTGTAAACAAATTGGACATAACATCCTAACCCTTAAGATGTGTCATAGGTTCAATATGGTTTAGATGTTAAATTTGTAACCCTTATTTTATTTTATTAAAAATGATTTTAAAATTATATTTTTATATTACTATTAAGACTAGATTTTTTTGGATAAGTTTTAAATTTTTAAATTTTGTGTATGGTTTACACATAATTTTAAATTTGAACACTTGTTTTTCTTTTTAAAAAAATGTTTTGAAATTATATTTTTATATTACTAATTAAAGTAATAATTCTAAAAAGAAAAATTTTAAAGAAAAAAAAAACTAGCAGAAGTTTTGATTATATGATTTGAATTTTGATCATTATGGATATTCACGTTTTTTAGTACATAGGTGATAGGACTAGAAACACCTAAAACACTTATGATTAATTAAAGATCATGGTATGTTTTATATTAGTCTTTCATTTATCTTTATTATGCTTTTTTATTATTATTCAATTAATATTTGTTCAAATTTGAGTGAGACTGATAATAAAGAGATTCAAGCAGAAGAAAATAAAGTCAAACAAAAATGGCGGAGAAAAAGAGAGTCAAGTACTTCATTGTTGATGCATTCGCTGAATCTGCCTTCAAAGGGAATCCAGCTGCTGTTTGCTTTCTAGAAGACGATAACGAGAGAGACGACGCGTGGCTTCAGTCTCTTGCCACCGAGTTCAATATCTCCGAGACTTGTTTCCTCACTCCGATCATCGGAGACTTGCCTCGCTTCCGTCTCCGTTGGTTCACTCCAGTCGCTGAGGTTTCCGTGTTTTCTTTTGGTTTTGGAATTCGGAATTGTTCGGTTGACTTGTTATCATTGACTTGATAGATCCTGATAACTAGAACTTGTACTCATTCACTGGCTCTTGTGAATCTCTCTTTGCTTTGCTGTTATTGTGCAGGTGGATTTGTGTGGTCATGCAACTTTAGCATCTGCTCACGTTCTCTTCTCAACTGGTTTGGTTGGTTCAGAGACAGTTGAGTTCGACACATTATCAGGGATTCTAACAGCTAAACATCTCAAAAATGATGATGATGGAGAAGAATCAAGTATCGAATTGGATTTCCCTGTTGTTCCAACATATGAAGTCAACTACATTGATGATGATCTCTCTTTGTTCTCCAAAGCCTTGAATGGAGCTACCATTCTTGATGTCAAAGCCACAAAGAAAGACCTCCTCGTAACTATATTTCACCAACTGTCTCCATTTTTCCTATTCTTGCTATGGGAACCAAAATCTCGATTCTTTTCGAATGGTTTGCAGGTTGTGCTTTCATCTTGGGAAGCTGTTATTGATTTGAAGCCAAGATTAGATGAGATATCGAAATGCCCTTGTGAAGGAATGATGGTGACTGCCGCTGCTTCTGATGGATCTACTTATGATTTCTGTAGTCGCTACTTTGCCCCGAGATTCGGAATCAATGAGGTTATCATTTAGTCTTTTGCTCTTAGAAGATTAAGAGCGAGTGGTCAAAACAGCAAAAACGTGACCTCTTTTGCTTTCTTTTTACTGTGTGGCTCTTCAGGACCCTGTTACTGGAAGTGCTCATTGTGCTTTAGCTCATTACTGGAGCCTCAGGATGAACAAGTGTGATTTCTTCGCCTACCAGGTTCTCTCTCTCTTTCTCTCCACGCAGACACTTAAAAGACAAATTCTGAAGTGATTCGTATAAAGTTACCTGAAGAAAGATTTGGTTATTATTGGAATGTGTTTAGGCTTCAAGCAGAGGAGGAACGTTGAAGGTGCACCTGGACAAAGAGAAGCAGAGGGTTCTACTGAGAGGCAAAGCAGTCACTGTTATGGAAGGTTATGTCTTAGTGTGATTTTGGCTATGATGAAAATTCAGGCTCTTGTAAACGATGAAATTAATAAAAGATTCCATATATTCTCGGATATATATAATTGTATCCATTAATAAATACTCGTTTTTTAAGTAACGGATAGTTTCATATTTTCACGCTTGAGGAGTAATCCAAAATTTAAAAGAAAACGTTACCTAATTTCTTGTTGTCCATATCGGACCAAAGATATGGCTAATGCGACCCATAAAGCCTCCTGCGAACTCCATATCCGGAAAGTATTTGAAGATGTCGACCCATTCAAACACACCCAAAATGCCTCTAAGGAAGTAGAAAACTACGAGCTCGATCATATAGATTTTATCTCCAGCTATGAGGATTCTGTAGTTTCTCACATACATGAACGTTGCAACATTCGAGGCTATCACAAGGATGTGTATCACAATGTCGTAGATTGCGGATTTGCTCTTCTTGCATTCACCAGGCAAGTTAACCACATCGATTGATATATATCTCTAAGAACGTAAGCAAACAAAAACAAAAAAAGTTCGTTGATATATAAGACTCACCACTATGGATGATGCCTACTTCGAAATCCAACAAATAGCCTATTGATTGTGATTCAATAAACCCTATTTGATAAAACTCAGCAGTTATCCGGTAACTAGCGCCCATCAAGATTTTTGTATAAAAAGAAAAGCTACTTTATAGTACAGTAAAACCTCTATAAATTAATAGTATTGAGACCAAAAAAATTGATTAATTTAGAGAGATATTAATTTATCGATAAACTAATAAAATTGTACAAATTTGTAAATTCTTACCAAAATTCTATAAAAAGTGTAGTTTTTTCTTTATAATCAATAGTAATTACAAGTAAAAAGCAATTATTAAATTTAAAAAACAATACAATTTTTTTTTATGTTGTAAAATACTAGAATTGAACACTATAAAAAATTAATAAAAATTGAAGAAAACAATTAGTACAGCCATATTTTACATATGATATTTATAATATATATTAGTAAATTTATAAAATTATTAATTTATACTATTGATGGGAGCATATATTTATATAAGATTTTCAATAAAAATATTATCTTATTAGTTTATCGATTTATATCAATTTTTATATTGGTCTCAACTCTGCACCAAAAAAAATTATTAATTTATAAAAATTATTAATTTATCGAATATTAATTTATAAAGATTTTACTGTATAGTATTATTATAAAAGCGAAAGAAACATATATCATCCCAAAAATTCTGGTTGTCGTTACCCGGTCCTTCTTCTTGGCATCCTCTAGGTACTTCCTCTCGTGACCTCCATAAAAAACCATGAGGATAGATGTTAAGTTTTAAATTTTCTCTATATTGCCAATCTAACATCAAGGGACCTAACTTTTATATATGTAGTTATAAAACCCCATTACTAACTCAAATCACAAAATAACCCAAAGCGATGAAATTGGATAAACATGGGCTTTTGTAATGATATAGGCCGTAATTTTTTGTATATTAAATCATAATGGGTCTTTTTCATGAGCCTCTTCTGTAGATGGGCTTCATTTATCAGATATTTATTTTAACGCCTGTAACTATCTCATAATTGCAAAATTCGACCACGATTTCGAGAACAACCCCGGCCACTTGTTTCTTCCATCTGAGACGCTTATCTTGAAAACGTTTAGAAATTAACCAAACGGATGTTGATTGTTTGACTGTTAAATAAGAGACAAAAAACAAAATATAATAGTCTATGTGACTACGATATAAGCTAATAACGTGTTTATGTTTTTCACCTTTATATCCATTTATTAATGCGACCCCAAAATCAGTGCTCCGTGTAAATGTATTTGTCAGTTTATTCACATGATATTACCCCTTCTACACCAATCAATAAAATATACTACCGCTTTATCTTTAAGTATCTTAAATAATGTTAATTCTGTTCATTTCATATGAATAATAATGACCAAAAAATATAGTTATCCTAATGGTTTCTACTAGTATTTCAACATTATAGTCTAAATAATAAGGGATGAAACATATAAACAAAAATTCGGATAAACAAATCCATGTCTATTCCGATATATTTTTATAATCTGGATTAGTAATTCGAAAAATGATGATAAAAGAATATAATAGTATGTATTTTTTTAAGTTTTTTATATATGCTGTCATGACCCCTTATCTTATTCAAGGAGAGTGGTATGGGTAACACAGGATTCAAAAACCGTGGATTTTTCGATATTGATAAAGAGATGATATCAATACATTAAAGATTTTCTTTAGTATTAAAAAAGATTAAAGATGATCGTTAAAAGAAGGAATCAACGGACGTGTCGGGGTAAAAAATATATTCAATCGAGACTGACAAATTCTTAATTAAATGAAAGCAATCCAGAAAACAAACAAAAAAGAAGAAAAGTCAAGAAAGGCACCCCCACGCCCACCTGGGTATTCTATGACCCACTCTTTAATGACCTCTTTATTTATTTTAATTAATCACGTACGAACGATTCATTCATCAATTGAGTTACTTAACAGTAACACACTATCATTCTTAATCAACCCTTACATATAAAAGTTACATAAGTTGATTAAGATTACCTGATATATTTCATACGGAAATCTAAATTTATAAACACAAACGAACATGTTATTTATATAGTAAGACAATAACTTTATCTCTAACCCAAAAGAATGAAAGAAACTAGATCTGCTTTGTGTCATTTTCACATAAATGAGAAGCAAAATCACGAAACCATAAGAGTGTCGTATGAATTTTGAAAGTCAAAATAACGTCACACACCATTATCCAATTATTCAAAATTAGCCGACAAAAAAACTAAACAAATCTCAAAACCTTGTCTATAAATACACTCAATCCTCTTCTTCAAACTCAACATCGTCATCTCTAACAATGGCGCCTTCTCCGATCATCTTCTCCGTTCTTCTTCTCTTCATCTTCTCACTCTCATCATCTGCTCAAACACCTTTCCGTCCCAAAGCTCTCCTTCTCCCAGTAACAAAAGACCAATCTACCCTCCAGTACACAACCGTCATCAACCAACGCACACCTCTCGTCCCCGCTTCCGTCGTCTTCGACCTCGGTGGTCGAGAACTCTGGGTCGACTGCGACAAAGGCTACGTCTCCTCCACTTACCAGTCTCCTCGCTGCAACTCCGCCGTCTGCTCACGTGCCGGCTCCACAAGCTGCGGCACATGCTTCTCCCCTCCGAGACCTGGCTGTAGTAACAACACTTGCGGCGGCATTCCGGATAACACCGTTACCGGTACCGCAACTTCCGGCGAATTTGCTTTAGACGTTGTGTCTATCCAGTCCACTAACGGATCCAATCCGGGCAGGGTCGTTAAAATCCCAAATTTGATCTTCGATTGTGGAGCAACGTTTCTTCTTAAAGGACTCGCTAAAGGAACCGTTGGTATGGCGGGAATGGGACGTCACAACATCGGTTTACCGTCGCAATTCGCCGCCGCGTTTAGCTTCCACCGTAAATTCGCCGTCTGTCTAACTTCCGGTAAAGGCGTCGCCTTCTTCGGCAACGGACCTTACGTTTTCCTTCCCGGAATCCAGATCTCAAGTCTCCAAACGACGCCCCTTCTCATCAATCCGGTCAGCACTGCTTCTGCGTTTTCACAAGGTGAGAAATCCTCAGAGTACTTTATCGGCGTGACGGCGATTCAAATCGTCGAGAAAACAGTTCCGATCAATCCAACGCTATTGAAGATTAACGCAAGTACCGGTATCGGAGGAACCAAAATCAGCTCCGTCAATCCTTACACGGTGTTGGAGTCATCGATCTACAATGCTTTTACGTCGGAGTTCGTTAAACAAGCAGCGGCGAGGAGCATCAAGAGAGTAGCGTCGGTGAAACCGTTCGGCGCGTGTTTCAGCACGAAGAACGTCGGCGTGACGCGCCTAGGATACGCCGTGCCGGAGATTGAGCTTGTGCTTCATAGCAAAGACGTCGTTTGGAGGATATTTGGAGCCAACTCGATGGTGAGTGTCAGTGATGACGTCATCTGTTTGGGTTTCGTTGACGGAGGAGTCAACGCAAGAACCTCTGTTGTGATTGGAGGGTTTCAGTTGGAGGATAATTTGATCGAATTTGATTTGGCGAGTAACAAATTTGGGTTTAGTTCCACGTTATTGGGCCGTCAAACTAACTGCGCCAACTTCAATTTCACTTCCACTGCTTGATTAAATTAGTTGATCCGTTTTCTTTTTTTAAAACTGTTTTTTAGTGGTTATTATATTATGTTTGATGTGATTAATAAAGAGCCAATGGAATCATTATTTGGCATTTGTTATCAACTGATTTGAATAAATTATGTAACGAGTGAATTTTATTTGATAAATCTTTAAACTTTAGCGCAGGATTAAAATTATATCTATATGATCATCTATAATATAATGTCCAAATCATTTCACATTAGTCATCCGGTTTATAAAATATCGGAAAAGACATTGAATTGTTTATCCCAACTTTTGTTTATGTTTCGAGTGTATTTTTTTTGTCACAAAAATGTTTATTTAAGCCAAAACAGAGTCAGTGTAAGAGTGGAAGAAGCCACACAAACAAAAGGGTAACTTAAGAACTAAAGAAGACAAGATTATCAAAAAGGAGCGTGACAATCACTAAAACAGAATCCAGAAAAAACTTTATCTGTTTTAGAATCCTTATTCAACTAATCAAACTTAAGTAAACCTGTAATAGGAACAATTAATTATCTCTTTTTAGGAAGCTTCAGATTCAGAATTCCTCCTCTCTCTTCAGCTTGTAGCTTGTGCATTTGGTTCCTATTATTCAAGTGTGAACTAGGACGTCTAGACGATTCACCAACCTCAAAATATCTTGGCATTCTTGAAGTGATATCTTCTTCATTTAAGGGAAATATTAGACCATGTGGAAGAAAGGCTGTCTTCTCCATGAAGCAATATAGTATTATTCAATCGAGACTGACAAATTCTGAAATAGTGATAATGGAAGCAATCGAGAAAGACAGAAGAATAGTCAAGAAAGGCACTCCCACGCCCACATGGCATTTCTTTTATCCTCCTCTCTTCATATTTTTGTAGAGTATTAATGATCAATTAATAAGAGCAACTCCGATGGTTTAGAATCAATTGGTTTTTAATTTTCATTTTTAACCTTATTTTATATTAAAATGTTGTTTTTACAAAGTTAAAAAAAATTAGAAAAAACTTAATTTATTTCTACTCCAATGATTAAGAACTATTGGGTTCTTAAAAAATAACTTGGATACCCACTCAATACACAACACATGTCCTCTTCTTAATATTAAGAAAACATCTTAATTAAGATATAAATCTTAGCTAAGATTTGTTGTTTGTATTATATTTAATCAGTTTAATAGATAAGAATTAGTTAAGAATTATCTAAGAACCAAGGTTGGAGTTGCTCTAAGTTACAGTGTTACACACTATTATTCTTAATCAATCCAAAATCTAAATTTCCATAAACATGTATTTTATTTCAAATACCTACAAATATTGAACTAAAACTAAAACTAAATTTATTTCATTTAACAAAGACGAATGCAAAAAAACTTAGTGCACAGTAATCATAGTAATTAAACAAAGACAGATGCCAACAAAAGAAAAACTAAAACACAGTAAACAAAGACCGGTGCCAAAAAAAGAAGAAAATGCTATCTTTTAAAGAGGAAACAACTAGATTTGATTTGTTTCACTTTCACATAAAAAATGAAAGTCAAAAACGTCCTACACCATTATCCAATTATTCAAATTAGCCGAGACACAAAATCTTCTCTATAAATAATAACACTCACACACACACCAATCCTCTTCATAAAACTCATCATTCCTCATTCATCTCTAACAATGGCGTCTTCTCGAATCATCATCTTCTCCGTTCTTCTTCTCTCCATCTTCTCACTCTCATCATCTGCCCAACCATCTTTCCGCCCCAAAGCTCTCCTTCTCCCAGTAACAAAAGACCCATCTACCCTCCAGTACACAACCGTCATCAACCAACGCACACCTCTCGTCCCCGCTTCCGTCGTATTCGACCTCGGTGGTCGAGAATTCTGGGTCGACTGTGACCAAGGCTACGTCTCCACCACTTACCGCTCTCCTCGCTGCAACTCCGCTGTCTGCTCACGCGCCGGCTCCATCGCCTGCGGCACATGCTTCTCTCCTCCGAGACCTGGCTGTAGTAACAACACTTGCGGCGCTTTTCCAGATAACTCCATCACCGGATGGGCAACCTCGGGCGAATTTGCTTTAGACGTTGTGTCTATCCAGTCCACTAACGGATCCAATCCGGGTCGGTTCGTTAAAATCCCCAATCTAATATTCAGTTGCGGATCAACGTCTCTTCTTAAAGGACTCGCTAAAGGAGCCGTTGGTATGGCTGGAATGGGACGTCACAACATCGGCTTACCGTTGCAGTTCGCCGCCGCGTTTAGCTTCAACCGCAAATTCGCCGTGTGTCTTACTTCCGGTAGAGGCGTCGCCTTCTTCGGCAACGGACCTTACGTTTTCCTCCCCGGGATCCAGATCTCAAGGCTTCAAAAGACACCGCTTCTCATCAATCCAGGGACCACTGTTTTTGAGTTTTCAAAAGGCGAGAAGTCGCCGGAGTATTTTATCGGCGTGACGGCGATTAAGATCGTCGAGAAAACACTTCCAATCGATCCAACGCTTTTGAAGATAAACGCAAGTACTGGAATAGGAGGAACCAAAATCAGCTCCGTCAATCCTTACACGGTGTTGGAGTCATCGATCTACAAAGCTTTTACGTCGGAGTTTATTAGACAAGCAGCGGCGAGGAGCATCAAGAGAGTAGCGTCGGTGAAACCGTTCGGCGCGTGTTTCAGCACGAAGAACGTTGGCGTCACGCGCCTAGGATACGCCGTACCGGAGATTCAGCTCGTGCTTCATAGCAAAGACGTCGTTTGGAGAATCTTTGGAGCTAACTCGATGGTGAGTGTCAGTGATGACGTCATCTGTTTGGGTTTCGTTGACGGAGGAGTCAACCCAGGAGCCTCTGTGGTGATCGGAGGGTTCCAGTTGGAGGATAATTTGATCGAATTTGATTTGGCGAGTAACAAATTTGGGTTTAGTTCCACGTTATTGGGCCGTCAAACTAACTGCGCCAACTTTAATTTCACTTCCACTGCTTGATTAAATTTAGTTGATGCACTTTCTCCAAAATAAATGTGTTTCAGTAACACTAAATAAATGTATTGTATTATGTTTAATTTGATCAGGAGCCAATGGAATCATTTCTAAGCATTTTTATCACTTGATCTGAATAATTATGTAATGAGTGAGTATTTGATTTTAAAAATTTAAATTTAGCTAAATCTTAATTTATACTACGGTGAAATATATAAAATCATGTTAAACTTTTTGACACTAATTAGAAGAAATTTTTTTGACTAAGTTCAGTTTGTTTTAAAAGATGTATATACATGAAGATGTGAAAAACATGTTGGATTTGTGGAATCGCTAATGACCACGGTTAAATGGCGGGATCCAAAATCCGGTTATATTTCACAACGTTGTATTAATTTAGTACTTGTAGAACTTTTTTTAAAAAATAATCAAAAAAGAAAGAGGTGAAAACCTTTTAAGAAAAGAAAGTAAAAAAAATATTAAGCTAAATATATATGAAGATGTGAAAAACATGTTGGATTTGTAGAATCGCTAATGACCACGATTAAATGGCGAGATCCAAAATCCGGTTAGATTTCACAACGTAATATTAATTTAGTACTTATAAAACGTTTTTAAAAAAAAATCCAAAAAGCAAGAGTTGAATACTTATTAAGAAAAGAAAGTAAAAAAATACTAAACTAAATATATATGAAGATGTGAAAAACATGTTGGATTTGTGGAATCGCTAATGACCACGGTTAAATGGCGGGATCCAAAATCCGGTTAGATTTCACAATGTCATATTAATTTAATATTATAGAAAAAAAAAACAAAAGAGAGAGTTGAAAACCATTAAAAATTTTTTTTTTGAGAAATATATTTTGTTTTGAAAAATCAAAAGTATAAAAACCTTTTTTGTAATTAACCTATCTATAAGATTATAGATTATAAACAAGGTAGGGATGAAAATTAACCTGACCGAATGGGATGATACATTGTCTCTGTAGAATTATCCGTCTTTCACACGCTACGATATCACAGATGAAAAAAGCTCCGAAGTTGCAACCACATCTACATACAAAGAAGAAATAATT
>Ga0041059_1003364_pt1 | contig 11003 bp, 8 predicted proteins | sample AraColnosormetaG_FD_56232 | JGI IMG/M metagenome (GOLD analysis project Ga0041059, IMG submission 56232) | Arabidopsis roots microbial communities from North Carolina, USA - Col MF nosort | ecosystem: Host-associated > Plants > Roots > Unclassified | place: USA: North Carolina | collected 2013-09-02 | reverse complement strand
AAAAAAAAAAAAAAAAAAACAATTTATCTAATTTTCTCCTTCTTCCTTCCTTCCATTATTTGCTTATTACTTAATTAGAGTCTTGGACCAATCTTTGGAAGTCGGATACCAAATAATTGATTAATTTCGTCTGTATCATATTTGAATGCCGTACATGTAACCTTTCGAAATTTTTAAGATAGAGATGAACATGAACAAAACTTATTTTATACTCGAACGGATAATATATTTCACCGTTCGCAATATTTCGACTCACACCCAACGTATTTTAGAAATTAGAGGTTTTTGGCAAGAGCAATCGAACTCTCATCACCTTACTATTATTTTAGTTTCCCTTGGCAACTACTCTTGTTTGGGTCGCCACACTCTCCAACATAAAATATTAGAAACTTGTAAATGTCCATATCAATCCGCATTCCGAAAATAAAATTTAACAACACATATATACAAGCACTACAATGTTTTCAATTTTTTTTTTTTTGACAGAAACACTAGATGATGTCTCTCACGCCATATGGTTGTAGATTGCAAATGATGTCTAATCTAGATTTTAGTTCGATTTGAGTTCAGATTTTTCGGTTTCTGAATGGTTTAAATTAACATGGATGATTTGATATGGTTTGGTTTCAGTTTGTATTCAAATATTTTAAAGTTGAAATTTAGTTTGGACACAAGCAAATGAAAATGAAGGCCCATATCAAGGAAATGCAGGGCACAAAGCACAAGGCCCAATGGAAATTATTGTAATTGCAGTGCTACTGCACTACTGGACATTGTCACGCGTATCTCGTCAATAAAGCATGTACCATCGCCAAATAATGCTCAAATTTTTGTATATGTTGTTGGATCAATATAACCACAGAAAGGTTGCAAAAAGGAGAAAGAAAAAAGTTACTTCTTAGTTCTTAGGGAATATTATATATGTACGTATATGTAATTAATTATCTACTGTATCATGTAGCTCTCTAATTAATTGGAAGAGGTCCTAGCTAATTTCCCTAATCACTATACGACCCCATACCAAAAAAATACACACAAATCCACCCCCCAACCAATTAAACCATCTATATTTGATTTAAATCAACTTATCCGTGGCCTCCGATCTAATGTGTTCGATTCTCCGGCGTAACCTTCTCCGGTGATCGTGAATTTTCCACAGCCCATGCCCTAATATGACCGCCGAGTATATACCATGCGTCATCATCGGTGCTAATATATTATCCGTCTGAAAATTTGAATAAATTTTGAATTAATCAAGCGGTTTGGTTTTTCAGCAAATTATTGCATACCAAACCGAACAAAAACAAAAACCGAACCGAGAATTTACCTGAACCCATTCAATACCGAGATAGAGGGCTAAGAGTCCTTCAAGGAGTGGAGAGTAAATCTTCTTCATCTGTCTCTTCTCATACCAAGCTGCACAAAGCAAATGACAAAGAGGATTTCATGAGTAACAGAACAAACCGGTTTATATTTCCTTGTTCTCTAAGCTATTCTATTAGTTTATCTTTCATATTCTTTCTCAAAACAAATATGATCAGACCAAGAAGAGAACAAGTACCTGACAAAAGCTTCTTAAAATCATCTCGCCGTGACCTTAAAACCGGGGCAACTATGTATGTCGGGTCTGAAAACGAAAACAAGAATCAGAAAGAATGTAATCAACTAAGACACTAGGCAATTAACAGATCAAGTACATGATCAAATCCTAACCTTTTGGAGACGCAGCAAGAAAGTAGAGAGAGCCTGTGAGAGTCGCGGTGATTACAGCTGCAAAGACTTCAGCAAATGGGACAAATGGAGGAAACACTCCGGTCTAGAGGTAACAACAACAAACAATATCAAGTCTATGAGAAGATATGGGAGAATCTAAACATAGAATAAATGTGAAGGGTAGAGATTAAATTTACCAGAGATGCCATGCCTCTAGAATCTGTCATCAACTGTGTTCCTTTCAAGAATATATCAGACAGAGCACCCTGTGAGAATCAGACATTACAAGAGATCAATCAGTGATAACTCAATCAAAGATTCTATACTTTGCGAAGTTAAATGAAACCAAACCTGTACAGCAACACGGTAAAAGAGCTCTTCTCCTATTGAACTGGCCGCGACAATGAGTATAAACTGGAGAAAATAACTAAAACCTCAAAACCAAGATTCAATACCGATAGGTTTCAAAAACAAAGAAGAAACTAAAATGAGCACCTGCCATGGGGACATTCCGAAGAAAAAGCTTCTTAGTTCTTCATCTTCCACATCTCTAATGGCCCGAGCATGCGGTGATAGCTTCACAACTTCATCCTAAAACACAGAAAAAATATAATTCTTTTAAAACCAATTCTAAAGAAACCAGAGGAATCAAAAGATGATTAAGAGATTATATTGGTTACGTCGAGTATGAAGAGAAGAGCCATGATTGGTGGTGTTGCATAGCCAAGTCCAGCAAGTAGTGCATCAAGAGAAGGATCAAATCCACCAGATGAATCAATTCCAGTCACTGAACATATAAATCTTCCTGCTACAGCCATTGCTCCATATATTCCTAATGATTCAATCACACATTTTAACTTTTCATCCACACAAAAATTACTAATGACACCACAAAGGTAAAATTTCAAGTTTCACATATCAGAGGAGTGAAACAGAAGACATTTAATGTAAATCTACTCACCGATTCCATAAGTAAGTCTAACGACGGCGCCGATTTTGTCCCAGATCGGAAAATCAACGGTGGTGGAGTTAGCAAAACCACGATCAAGTGTAGTAACCTCCATGGCAGTACCAGCAAATCTGCCTGCTCCTCCTCCTCCTCCGCCACCGACGGTGTCTGTTGTCTTCTCAATCCCTTCACTGCTCCGTTCAGCGGAAGCTATAACGCTTCGTGACCTTTCTCCACCATTGAATCTCAATTTTAAACTCCGTCTTCTCTCCGGAAACTCATAGATACTAGTTGAGGAGGAAGAAGAAGAAGAGCATAAGCCTGTCCGTGAAAACGACGCGGAGCTAGCATACGAGAGTAACGGAAGCTCCATTGAAGGTTATTCGAAGTAACCGGAAACTACAACACTTATTGGTGATCTCTGGCCGGTGAATTCTCAGTGTGCTTCGTCTTCTTCATTTGCTCTGCTAAGTGCTTGTGCTTTTTGTTTGGTTTTGGGTTCTTTGAATTTATACGAGATCTAAAACTGGAGAGATAAGGTTTATTCTGGTCCGTTGGATTTTTATCGTACGGTTAGGAGGATATCTGGTTTAGATGAAGCATATCTCTGCGACCAATATTTATTTGACACGTGGAGATAACATTGGCGGGATCAGAAAATCTGTTCCCAACGGGGTAACTGCCATCTCATAAACTTTTTATTTATTATATTATCTTAAGATATTATTAATATAAAGTTTAATTTTAATAATTGTGAAATCCAGGGAAAAAGAATGACAATGGTTTTCATTTATGTTGTATTCAATTTCTTTTGAATAGATTACCCTTTTTTGATTCAATTTCTTTTTAATGTTTTGATTTTATTTTTGAATATATGTATACTCGAAAAACAGTAAAATTAACACTTTAAGCAATGATATTTCGTTAATATTTTAATCTAAATCATTATCTTAAACAATAATTGGCATAAGAAGTAAATAGAAAATGTGACAAAGATATTTAAATTAAAAAATAATATTTTTAGATTTTCATAAACTTTGGTGGTTATTTTGACTATTTTAAAGTTATTTTAGGAATCTCTTTATTGAAAGATACGTATGAAAGTATTTTGAATAACTTTGAAACTTTTTTGGTATGTTATGTTTACATATGGGAAACTAAAAGCCATGTATCCATATTTCCCTATATATACACTTGAACGTTGACCAAAAAATATATACATATGTTAATTTTGGTAAAACATTAAAAACACAATTAATATGAATAGTTTAGATAGTCTTTGACTCGAATTCGTTTATTTATACTGAAAAGTATCATTGATATAAACTAGGTAAACTAAAAATAACTTAGCAATGGCATTACGTCTAGCTTTAAGTCTATGTGTTTATCTGCTGTTTACACAAGGTGCACAGGGAAACACTGATGTGAGACCCTTGCTTATGCTTGTTTGTTCTATCCTCTAAAGATTTCCATTCTTATATTTAGAATTTTTCTCTAATTTGTGTGTTCAACCAATTTTATAGGATTTTGATTGTGTGGAAATATACAAACAACCAGCTTTCCAACATCCATTGTTGAAAGATCACAAGATCCAGGTAACGTAGCATATATCGTTGGGCAAAATATTTGAGTTTCGAAATCTAATCCGACCTAGAAATTATCTAGATTTTTTCATATTAGAATTAGATCTCGCATATTCTATTTATTTTATAAAAGTAGAGTTCAAAGTTTATGTATGATAAGTAACTTTTGTTATAGTCAAGGATGGGTATTCCTAAGAAACTTTTGGATGAATATGTTAATGTTAGTTTATAAATTTATAAAATGTGAATAAAATAGTTGTGGTTAATCAAATATGAAAATAGGACTTCGGGAGACATCAAAACTGACGAATCTTATTCTTCCTTTGTTACTTGTGGTATAATGTAGGAAACATTCAGCCTAGATGGAAAAATTGAAAGAAGCAACAAATATAATACAAAAGAGCATTGTCCAAAAGGAACCGTTGCAATTTTGAGACAAAGAAATGTATCCAAGGGCGTTCATTTGAATACCGCCGAGTATTCTGGTCAACATGTATGTCTTCTCCTAATCTTGGTTTTTGAAAGGAGTTACAAAATTTCATCTAGTTGTTAAGACATTCTAATAATCTATTCGTTTTACGTAAAATTAAAGGAGAACATCAAAACATCCGATTGTTATTCATGCAAAATATATATTATAGATGAAAATTAAACTAACATATTGATGAAATTTGCAGTTTGCAACAATTGAGACCATTTTAGATGGAAGTATATATCGGGGAGCAGAAGCTGATATAAGTATTCATGATTTGAAACTGCAAAATAACCAATACAGTAAAAGTCAAATATGGTTAGAGAATGGACCTCCAGGTCAACTCAATAGTATACAAGCTGGTTTGGCAGTAAGTCAGTTCTATCAAACTTGCTAAAGATTTTGCGTTCCATAATCTGTTTTTTTTTTAACATACATAATCTTTTTTATATTTATTTCTGTTTAGGTACATCCAAGATTGTACGGTGATAGTGTCACACGATTTACAATATATTGGACTGTGAGTAATTTTTAGCTACTCTTATTCTTTTAAGAACATTATTAATCAGCTTAGAGTAAAAAAATAAAATAAGAGATCAAAACGTCTTTCATTATTTTACATGTGTAACAAATATTATTATATGTAGGGAGATGGTTATCAGAAAACTGGGTGCTATAATACACAATGCCCTGGCTTTGTGGTTGTAAGTCGAAATTCAAGAATTGGAAGCGGATTTTGGGGAACATCTGTCTATGGTAAAACAAGTCTTACGTTTAAATTGCAAGTTTTTCAGGTAAATTTCTGTTTATCCTTTTTAAGAAAAAGATTTATATAATTAGTTTAGACTTTAGATGAACTTATCATATTACACCATACTTGTTGGAGTATTTAGTTTTCATTTTTTCTTTTGTTTTATATGTATTAGGATGGCTTCAGCGGAAATTGGGCACTTAAAATGTTTGATGAAGTCATTGGTTATTGGCCTAAAGAGTTATTTTCACATTTGAATAATGGAGCTTCTCTAGTAAGATATGGAGGAAATACTTTTGAATCTCCCGATGGAATCAGTCCTCCAATGGGCAATGGGTTTTTTCCAGTTGCGGACTTTAAAAAGACGGCACATTTTAATAACGTCGTTGTTATAAACTCGGACTATAAAAGAGTTTACATTGAAGGTAGGAAAATACGACTTTATGTCGATTCCTATAATTGTTTTAGGGCGACATATTGGGGTTATACCAAATCTACAGGAGAAGCCTTTTCATTTGGAGGACCAGGTGGAAATTGTGGTTTTTGATGATTTGATAATATATATATATATATATATATATATATCAACNAAATTGTATCAAATTTCAAATAAGAATAAAATCATCTAATCTATTCATATTTTCTTACTGAAAAGTATGTAAATAATAAAACATGATCATCACTAAAACCAAAACTTTACAAGAGAAGGTGGAAACATCATCAACGTTTTGGTCTGAGACTCTGAGTGATACCAATGGTATCATACCATACCAAACGAATTATCATCTCTCATTCAAATGGGCCTCATATTTAGACATGATAAGGCCCATTAATAACAAATTACAAGCCCAATTTGTTTTACTCTCTTTCGTTTTCTTCAATCGTATCCATAAACCCTAGTCTCGTCGTCTTCGTCGATCATCGCCGGGAAACCACACCAGTCTCAATGGCGAAAACTCTATCCCGATCCACCGCCTCATGCGTCGCTAAGCGTTTCTTTTCCACCTCCAATGCCGTCGCCTCTCCTTCTCCGCTTCCTTCTCATCTCATCTCTCGTCGATTCTCACCGACGATCTTCCACGCCGTCGGATACATCCCAGCTTTGACCCGCTTCACAACGATCCGGACCCGGATGGATAGGTCTGGCGGCTCATATTCGCCGCTTAAATCCGGATCAAACTTCAGCGATCGACCACCCACTGAAATGGCACCTCTATTTCCTGGTTGCGATTACGAGCATTGGCTTATCGTCATGGAGAAGCCCGGAGGTGAAAATGCTCAGAAACAGCAAATGATCGATTGCTATGTTCAAACCCTAGCTAAAATTGTTGGCAGGTGAGTGTCTTTGTCATGTTCGTTAGTGTTATTCCTCAGCTACTTCACTATAACAAACTGAATCTGATTGTTGTTTGGTTTAATAGTGAGGAAGAGGCTAGAAAGAAGATCTATAATGTTTCGTGTGAGAGGTATTTTGGGTTTGGCTGTGAGATTGATGAGGAGACATCAAACAAACTCGAAGGTATCTTTTTGTAACACTTGTTGTGTATGATACTGTAGCATAGCACCCGATGATGTGAATGTAATTGATGGAATTGGGTCTTTTGTGAGTTTCAGGACTTCCTGGTGTTCTGTTCGTGCTTCCGGACTCTTATGTTGATCCAGAGTTCAAAGATTACGGAGGTAAGTAGTATCATCAACTTTGTTCTGCATTTTCTTAATGTCCTTTGTCATAATCATAATCATCAAGAACTTGTCTGATCAAAGTCTGGTTTGCATCACTCTTAAGTAAACACTGAAACTTAACTGCATTTTCAAGCAAACAATATTCTGTGATGATGCATTTGTTCGTATGTATGAAAGATTGAACTTGCTAAGGGCTTCTCTGGTTTATGTACATAAAATTTTGTTGATTCTATCAGTTTAGCTTATAAACTCATTGCTGAATGTTTGTTATGCAAATGTAGCTGAACTGTTTGTGAATGGAGAAGTAGTTCCTCGTCCACCAGAGAGACAGAGGAGGATGGTGGAGTTAACGAATCAAAGAGGGTCGGATAAACCAAAGTACCATGACCGAATCAGAAATGTCCGACGGAGGGAGAACATGCGTTGACTCTTATTATTCTCAGACTTTACGCTAGAGCAATCATTTCGATTTGATCTCCGATGCTTTTTTTTGTTGGTTTGTTCTTTTAATTTGCTAGACTCTTAATGAATAATGTATATGATGGTGTTTTGGTGATATCGAATGTATCAATTGTTTCTGCAACTAATTTTCATCTCTCCATTAATCTCAATAATTGTCAAAAGATTCAACTCCTGACCCCAACCTTCAAGTAAAATAGTATTCGACTCAGCCCGTGCCTATGACATAAGAAAATAAACTTTGGCCTACGACCTTTAGCGAAAAAACAAAGACACTAGCGCTCCAGTGTTGTCCAGATATTATGTTGATCCAGAGTACAATGATTATGGAGGTAAGTGGATCAACACGGTTCTGCATTTTCATAAGTCTGTGTATTCATTGATCATTTCTTTGATGCCATGTGTCATAATCCTTGGAGAAAATTTCGGATCGAAGTCTTTTTTTTGGTACCATCTTTTGTAGTTCTGTGAGTTGATCTTTTTAGGTGATATCAATATACAAATTGTTTCTGCATCTATTGTTAAATATTATCCAAAAAATTCTTCACTTATCAATCTTTCTTGTGAAGAAACGAATTAATAATATGTTATTGATCATTATTTTTGTTCTTAGTAAAAGTAGAGAGACATTTGCTTTAAAAACACCCAAAAAATCATATAAATTGAACTGAGTTCGTCTGTAGTATGTGTACAATGTAAGCAAAGATAAAACTAAGTTTGTGATAAACAAAAACAAAGGTAATCATCATCATCCCAAGATTCCCAACTTTTGACCTATTAAAATCCCACAGAGAAAAAACCCCTATAAATCTTTCTTTCTTCTAAAAGCTCCTTTAGTGTTTTACGCATCTATTCTGCTGCGTCTATTCCACTGTAGGCTCTGAAGTTTTAAGCTTCTTTCAAAGGTACAGACTAACCTAAGGAAACCTGAATAAACATAATCCGATTTACTTAATTTAATGAATCTGATGGAGAGAAAAAGAGCACCTAGTAATCATTCCATCTTGGACTTGGCATGGGGAAGAACCCGGATGGAGATAACGGGAACATGAGCCCTGGAGAAGGAGGAGGCTGAGGAGGACCTTGACTTGGACCTGCACCGGGTCCAAGACTTCCTTGTTGAGCAATTTGTGAAAATGAGAAGTTTGGGGTAAGTGGTTGAGGATACTGAACTCCTGGTGACAGCAATGGGTAAGGCGATCTCGGAGAGAACATATTCGGGTAACCGGTAGGAGATGGTTGAAGAAATTGGGATGTAGGTGACTGCAGTGGTCCAAAACCGTTATATCGAGGAGAAGGAAATCCACCATACATCTGACTGAACATGGGAGAGGGCTGAGTAGGCGTCACAGGTACAGGAGCATTGAACCGAGGAGAAGGAAGATTATGAGGCACTGGGCTAGGAACTAACCCGGGTGGTGGTAGATACTGGTTAGGTTGAAGAGGGCCCTGCATGTTCATTCGAGGTTGCGGTCCAGGCATCATATGTTGCTGAGGTTGAGGTTGAGGTTGAGGTTGAGACTGAGACTGAGATTGAGCTGGCATATATGACCGCTGCTCATGACCTGGGATATATGGCCGCTGCTCATTACCTGGCATATATGGCTGCTGCTCATTACCTGGCACATATGGCCGTTGCTCATGACCTGGGATATAAGGCCGCTGCTCATGACCTGGCTGCATTTGGTTAGCATTGGGTCCTGAATCTCCAAGTGAACTTTGAAGATAACGCATATACTCTGAGACGGGAGACTCAGCTGTATTAGACCAAAACTGGTCCCTGTGACCCATCATTGGTTGTTGTGTGGTTTGTGGGAAAGGTGGCTGGTGTGGAGGCTGTCTAGCAAACTGAGGATGAGACTGTGGCGGAGCCATGGAAGGGAGAGGAACCGCAGGCCGGTTTAACTGCGTTAAGGGGGATGGTCTGATCCGCTGCAACCGTGTATTCTGAGGCCTTAGCGAGTTGTTCTGAGGAGGCCGAGGAAGGCTTTCACGTGATGGAGAACCCGTTAGCTGCTGAACAATACTTCTAAAGTCGTTCTTGCTTATGTTATAAACCTGAGGCTGTGTTTGAAGCCTTGGAGCGGCACCGTTGCTAGTACTGGCAGCGAAAGTCGATTGATGAAGAGGACTCTTTCTGATATTTTTCCCAATCCTATTCACACCCAAATGATCATTTTGTCTAGGCCTATCCATCTCCACAAAAATCCAATACCTATAGTAAAAACCTCACTACCAATCTAAAAAACCAACCAACAGACCCAACACCAAATATGACCCAAGAATTATCCTAAATCAACCAAAACCCAATGAGAAACTACTGTCTAGTAATTACCTAATCAAACAAAATATTCACCAAAGAGAAACTAAAACTAATCATTACCCAACTAATGAGTCCAGAAACGAATCAAAATTCAGCTGAAAGTGCCTAGCTTAAGTAAGTAGATCCTCAGTTCTTAAGCTACTTTATCCTCCCCTGAACCCAAAAACCCACGATACTAAGCTCAGAAACTCGATCAAAACACTAAAGCAGAATTACAATTCTTACACTATCAATTCTCTGTATATATTACCAGACCAGCCAGAGAAGAAAAAAAAAGCGATTAAGATGGAGCAAAAGTTCAGGTCTTTCACCTGAGAATTTGGATCCTAGCTAACCCAGAAGAGCCCAGAGCCAGATCTTTAAATTTCCCCAAGTAATACGATCCAAAGAAGAGAATTGAAGTGAACCCTAATTGTGTCAACGAAGAAGAAAGGAGACGAAACAAGATTCCACATTTTTTTGTTTGCGTCTTTTTCTTATTTATATTTAATTCGTGTTTTTGCCAGACTGGAGTGATGTATGCTGACGTGTTCCTATCATCACACTCCTTACATACATTTGCCCAGCTGTTTTTAAAGTTTGTAATAAGAAAATTTCAATAGAAAATGGAAAAATTAGTATATATTATAGGAAAAAATACATAAGAAAGATAGAAATCTTGTTTTTACATGCTAATAGAGCATTTGTAGGAAACTCCTGAATTAGAAAAGTATCTATAGATACACCTTTTTATAAAGAAAAAAATCCTCTCATAATAAGTACTATAATGAGGAAACCATATCCTTTTTTTCTTCTTCAAAGTAATATTTTTTTTTTTAGAATTACAATAAACTTACTTATTATATAAAAAAATACTAGATATTTTTCTCACCTATTTTCGAAAACCATATGTTAGATTCACTTCTTTTTCACTTTCAATTTGATTTGAAAAATTTGAATATCCGTAACTTGACGAAACAAAACAAACTGAAAAAATTAGCATCTGTTAAAAAAAAGAGAAAATCATAAATTTAAAAATTTGATAGATGAATATCCGCTTAACTCTCGTGTATATATATATATATATATAG
>Ga0041059_1003363_pt1 | contig 11006 bp, 4 predicted proteins | sample AraColnosormetaG_FD_56232 | JGI IMG/M metagenome (GOLD analysis project Ga0041059, IMG submission 56232) | Arabidopsis roots microbial communities from North Carolina, USA - Col MF nosort | ecosystem: Host-associated > Plants > Roots > Unclassified | place: USA: North Carolina | collected 2013-09-02 | reverse complement strand
ATATATATATATATATATATATATATATATTTTAGATGATGATTACAACAAATTAAGTCACTTTTTTCTTTCTCTAATGTTATTTTCTTCTTGTGTCAACAGAACCTCAGCTTCACTAGAGTTGACAACTTGAACGAGAACCTCATCAATATTATTGTTTGTAAAAGTGAAAGTATTATTCTTTTGGAGATCCACAGCTAGGAAAACTGACCATATTTGTTTTGAAATACAAGTGGGATTACATTACATTCTTCATTTTTTTTTTGTCACAGCCATCTCCTATACGGCTTTTATCATTTGTAGTTCGGAAGAAGAAACGAGAATGAGATATCATAGTTGAGTAATCTGTTTTGCTGAACAAGATAATAAGTTTGACAATGTGACAATTCTTTTGTTATTGATTGAAGTATAGCAAAACATACATAAAAGCTTTGAATCTTTGAGAATGAAGGATGGCCAAGCAGTTGATGCCATAAGAAGTTGTCAGATTACACAATATTACAACAATAACAGAGAAAATAACACTAGGGCTATGAGGTTATCTCTAAAAAAGTAGATCTTTTGATGCAGTTTGGTAGTCCCAAGCATGGAGCTCTGGATATATTTATATATATGGGTTATAACTTATAAAGATACAAGGATGGAAGTTTACTGATAAAGCATTTCCGGGGAGAAAAAAGCTAACATTTGTTAGATTCAAATTAACAAGGAAGAGAAATGTGAAAAAAAAAAAGTTTATATCATGTATAACTAAAATATATAGTAGACATGTTGCACCAAAATCCAAGTTGTGTTTTTGTTTATATTTATCAGTGTGCAACAGTTAACGTGTAGCTTTCATAGCTCAGTTGGTTAGAGCACCCGTTTAGTAAGCGGGAGGTCTTGAGTTCAACTCTCAATGAAAGCAATTAGTAAAATTATTTTTGCTCGTAATGGGCTTATATATTGGCGCATTTTTTTTTTTGAGGCCCTTTCTTATTGTTAGACTCCGGTTAACCTTTGCTGATCTTACTCGCAGAGGTCCTTAAACAAGATATGCTACAACTGTCCAAAGAACACCATTACAATGATTTGAATTTGAGAACTATAAAAAGTTTGTTATTTATATAACCACAACTAGTAGTGCGCAATGTATCGATGTGAGTAAATGTATGTGACCAGAAAACAGAAAACGATGAAATAAACATTTGTTGAATTGAGAATAGGACCTATTTACATTCTCCAAAGATATGAGTTTACATCAATACCAATCACATCAATGTATACTTTCTATTCAATCCAAATTCAGACTACCTTCTAAAATTATCTACAAATCACATTCTACCAACCAATTAGTTAATGACCGTCCAAACCACAACAGATTCCACAGTGTGCCTATTCTCTCTTCCAGGCTTAATATGAGAAAGTGCAACAGCATCCTTGGAAACAAAATTCTTTCAGCTGTTGTTGCGTTCAAACAATGCAAGACAAGACGACATATCAGTCCATCAAACAGGACAGCTAGAGTCTAAGCCATCTGGATAGTAGTCAATATCCATAAAGAATGAAGTCATCTCATGGACCTTCTTGTATATCTTTTCAGAGAGTCTGTGAGACGTATCATCCTTCATGAATCTATGAACTTCCCCTTGTAATTCTATCTGGCTATACCCGGGATCTTTTTTCACTCCTGCATTCTCCATCTTCCTCCTAACCTTTGAGGCAGCTTCACGTAATCCACAACTCGCGTATCCATTGGCAAACACAACGTAATTCCCTCCATTTGTTGGATCCAACTCTAAAAATTTTGTAGCTGCGAGTTCTAGCAGTTTCACATTCCCATGAATCCTGCAAGCCCCAAGTAAAGAACCCCATACTGGGGGATGCTCCTTGCATGGTGACTTCATTACAAATTCATACGCTTCTTGTAACCTACCAGCACGCCCTAACGTATCAACCATAGCAGCATAGTGTTGTCCCTCAGGTTCAATCCCGTAATCTCTCTTCATAGAATAGAAATGCTCCCAACCTTTATCAACTAAACCTCCATGGTTACACGCAGTGAGAACCACCAAAAAAGTAACCGGATTTGGTCTACAACCTTCTTCCTTCATCTTTTCAAAGCATTTTAACACCTCTGAAACTTTTCCATGATATCCATAGCCAGATATCAATGAGGTCCACGTAATCACATTTCTAGTGGACAATTGATCAAATACTCTGTGGCCATCAGAGAAGCTACTGCATTTAAAGTACATATCAACAAGAGCACTATCAACTATAATGTTCGACTTAATACACCGCTTTATCATCACAGCGTGAGCTCTCTTTCCATGTTCCAACGATGCTAACGCAGAACAAGCTCTAAACACTGAAGCAAATGTATACTGATCAGGAACTATTCTGTTCTGTCTCATATCATAATAAATAAAAAGCCCTTCTTGCTCTAAACCTTTTTGCACATACCCAGATATCATTGCATTCCACGGTATCAAATCTCTAATCTTCAAACTACGAAAGAGAATCCCAGCTGTTTGAAGATCACCTGATAAGGCGTAAAGTATCAACAACTTAACTTTCAAATACTCATTGAGAGCAAATCCAACAACAAACATCTGAGCATGTATACGTTTCCCTTTTGTATACTCCTTCCTTTGTTTACATTCCTGCAACAGTACAGCATAAGTCTCAGGCTCTACTTGCAATCCGCTACTCCATAACAACCCAACAGCTTCTTTCAATCTCCCTGTAACACATAGACCCTTTAATGTCTTATCTAGCTTCTCTGTTTTCCTCTGATTCTCCACCTGAAACCTAGAACCAAATTTTGATCACTCAATGGAAAAAGCTTCAGACTTTACAATCTCATAAGAGATGATCATAGCAGAATTATAAAAAGGTTCAGCCTTTATACGTGATACAAGAACAAAGATAAAGATTCCAATTTTAGACGAATAAACCCAAAATCAGGGAAATGAATTTCGAAACCTTCCAATTCTCTTCTCTGCAAGCATCCGGCGTAGGATCGTCGTCGCATTTCCGGAGAACATAGAACCGGAAGCCGACGTCTGAGACGCCTCTGTTTGGAACTCCCGAGTGTAGTAAACCATTGCAAGCTTATTCAGCTTGAAGCAAATAGTCAAACATTGGGATTTGTGAGAAAGAGAAGAAGAGATTAACGTTTTCATTCTCACATCACCCACCTTACCGATGGAGAAATTGTGCCTCGGAATTAAAAATTTCGAATTTAGGGTTCTTCAAGCACAGTGGAAAGTGTTTAATATTTGTAATATGTTTTGATATAAATATGTCTGATTTCAGTTATTAAAAAGTCAAGATGGCCGAGTTGGTCTAAGGCGCCAGTTTCAGGTACTGGTCCGAAAGGGCGTGGGTTCAAATCCCACTCTTGACATATTCTTTTTGTATTTAACTATTTATTTTTTTCTTATATGAAAAACATAATAGGAATATTTATCAAAAGTCATGAAAATAAAGAAAAAGAAGAGAAGATGATAAGAGAGAACAAAAGAATAATTAGCTAACACAACTTTAGATGATACTCTTTTTTTGTTTGTTTTAAGACAGGTAATTCAGTTAATTATAAACTAGATAATTATTTCTCGTGTTTGGTTGGCTTAAAACACGTACATCTGTGTTTGAGATATGTCGAGGAAAGTGTTCGTCGTGGGAAGACTTTTCTTCCAACTTGAAATTTTGATACAAACTGATGTTGCTCATATATACTAATAATAGCCAGATCTAACTGTTACAGTTATTAACTAACACAACTTTAGGACACACGGTTTTTTTCTTTTGACTAATGAGATTTTGAGAAGAAAACACAACCACTAAACAAAACCATTTTCCAGTGAATCATTCTTACCTCAAATATTGACCTAAAGTTAATCCTTAATTATTGGATATTTAGACCATTTGTTTTACCATCAAGCTGTCACTGTTACATTTCTTTTTATTCTTCTTCTAAATTTAGCATTTCAATTTTGAGCTTGTTCTCTATAAATACAGTTTCCCAAATCCATAACACATTCATTCTTGTTTTGTTTCAATAGTGTTAACTTAAACAGTATTCAGAGAAAAATATTTGTTTACTCGATCGAGATTTGGGAAAAACATAATCAGACCAGGTAAAATTTTCTCTGCTTTGTAAAAATCTGGCTGATGTAATTAGAAGATATCATCACCTCTTTCATAATTATCCCTGCTTTAGGATTTAGATTGGCTCATGTATTATGGTATGGAAATTAAATGTAGTAGTTATCCAGAAAATTATCTGGTTGGTTATCTCTTGAAAAGATAATCAGGTAATATGGTACTTAATCACAGAGATTAGTTAGTTATCTAGGGAGGTCTCCTTTTTACTTTTCACCCAGAATCTCGTGAAACTCGGATTTAACCATCAAACGAGATCGTCAAAAGTAATTAATCCATGTAGGTCCCACTTAATCAACTTTATAATTAAGAGAATCTTATCCAAATTCATCTCATCTTCTATCCTCTCATCTCCTCGTATCTCACTCTCTGTTGTGTTCTAGTAAAAACTAATTCTCTGGTACGACACTGGAACATTTTCTTTCTTTTTTAACTTATTATGTTTTTTTCACTTGCATGTCTTATTCGGTTTGGTCTTCTAATCTAATTGTTGACTTTGACTATAAGATCTGTCTAAATGGAAAGGAACAAAATGAAAATCTTAAAACCTTTAATGATAGAAGATGATGATTTTAAATTTCCCTTTTCGAATATATTCGTTTAATTGTCTCTTTATATAATTAACAGTTTTTGTTAATGGGAATCGCAGGTAACGATTGAGAAGAATCTCTCTTTTCTCCACTGAGAGAATCACATTCTGAGAGATCAGACAAGAAGAAACAATGGTGGAAGGAGGAATTGCGAAAGCAGACAAAACAGAGTTCACAGAGTGTTGGAGAACAACATGGAAGACACCTTACATCATGCGACTTGCTCTCTCCGCCGGAATCGGAGGTCTTCTCTTCGGTTACGATACCGGAGTCATTTCCGGAGCTCTTCTTTTCATCAAAGAAGATTTTGATGAAGTTGATAAGAAAACATGGCTTCAGTCAACTATTGTTAGTATGGCAGTGGCTGGAGCCATCGTCGGAGCAGCAGTCGGAGGTTGGATCAATGATAAGTTTGGTAGGAGGATGTCGATTCTTATCGCCGATGTTCTTTTCTTGATCGGTGCGATTGTGATGGCATTTGCTCCGGCTCCTTGGGTTATCATCGTTGGAAGAATCTTTGTTGGGTTTGGTGTTGGTATGGCTTCGATGACGTCTCCGTTGTATATCTCTGAAGCTTCTCCGGCGAGGATTAGAGGTGCACTTGTTAGTACCAATGGTCTTCTCATCACTGGTGGACAATTCTTCTCGTACCTCATCAATCTTGCTTTTGTCCATGTAAGTGAAAATGATTTAGTTTCAAGTTCTTGTGTATTATAACCAATTCAAGAATGTCTCTAAATTTGATTGAAAATGTTGTTGAATAGACTCCGGGAACATGGAGATGGATGTTGGGTGTTGCGGGAGTTCCAGCTATTGTTCAGTTTGTGCTTATGTTGTCGCTACCTGAGTCTCCAAGGTGGTTATATAGAAAGGACAGGATTGCGGAATCCAGAGCGATTCTTGAGAGGATTTACCCGGCTGACGAAGTGGAGGCGGAGATGGAAGCTTTGAAACTGTCAGTGGAGGCAGAGAAAGCAGACGAGGCAATCATTGGAGATAGCTTCTCTGCAAAGCTGAAAGGAGCTTTCGGGAATCCCGTTGTTCGACGTGGACTCGCTGCTGGTATCACGGTGCAAGTGGCTCAGCAGTTTGTGGGGATCAACACTGTCATGTACTACAGTCCTTCTATTGTGCAATTTGCTGGTTACGCCTCTAACAAGACAGCTATGGCCTTGTCTCTTATTACTTCCGGTTTGAATGCTTTGGGTTCTATTGTGAGCATGATGTTTGTCGATCGGTACGGGAGAAGGAAGCTCATGATCATCTCTATGTTTGGGATCATAGCATGTCTTATCATCTTAGCCACGGTGTTCTCACAAGCGGCCATCCACGCCCCCAAGATCGATGCGTTTGAGTCAAGGACGTTTGCACCAAATGCTACTTGTTCAGCATATGCCCCTCTCGCAGCCGAAAATGCTCCTCCCTCGAGGTGGAACTGCATGAAGTGTCTCAGGTCCGAATGTGGATTCTGCGCCAGCGGGGTACAGCCGTACGCACCAGGAGCATGTGTGGTGTTGTCAGATGACATGAAAGCAACTTGCAGCTCAAGAGGAAGAACATTCTTCAAAGATGGATGTCCAAGCAAGTTTGGGTTCTTAGCTATAGTGTTTTTGGGGCTTTACATCGTAGTCTACGCACCAGGTATGGGCACTGTCCCGTGGATCGTCAACTCTGAGATCTATCCGCTCAGATACAGAGGTCTTGGTGGAGGAATAGCCGCCGTCTCGAATTGGGTCTCCAACCTGATAGTGAGTGAGAGCTTCCTCTCACTCACCCATGCTCTCGGCTCCTCTGGTACCTTCCTTCTCTTTGCTGGCTTCTCCACGATCGGGCTCTTCTTCATTTGGTTGCTCGTTCCTGAGACCAAAGGGCTTCAGTTTGAGGAGGTCGAGAAGTTGCTCGAGGTCGGCTTCAAGCCCAGTCTCTTGCGGCGGAGGGAGAAGAAGGGCAAAGAAGTCGATGCTGCTTAAGACGATGATGATCACTTATCTCTCTCTTTCTATTTTTATTATTGTCGCTGTCTGTTCCTAATTCTATAATGTATGACACCGGATTTGGAATACGTATTTTTCAACACCTTTTAAAACCTCAAAGACCACGATTCAAAGCAAAACTTCTACCAACGTGAATTTTCCCCAAAAAGAGTTTACAAAAGCACATAGCAGACAGCTTTGTGCAGCCAAAGCATCAGCTTAATAAGTGAAATGCTTACTTTTGAGACAGTAGTCATAACTATCAATGTCAAAGTGGTGGGACAAACTACTGTTTCAACGATAACCATTTACTATTGTAGGACAAGACCATGCAAGTGGTGCCAGATATGCTGACACACAAATCATCAACCAGATCCACCGTCACAGACACAGATCCACAAACAAACACTCGAAAGATCCTACAATAATTGATCCAGATAGAGTTAAAAACAATTTTGATCAAGAAATATCGATTAAAAATTGCTTAGTTCTTGAACAAGCCATTTGCCGACGCTACTACAAAGCTTTTTGCCTTAAAAATCAGCATAATCCACCCACCCTCACAAACCAGAAGCCAAAACCTGAATGCTAGACTTGTAAACCAAATAAATAAGCACTCTCCCTTGAAACTCCTCAAAAACTAGCTTAACCATCAATACATGAGAGAGATCAAAAGTCAGTCAAGTTTCTGGTAATCATTTGATCTCTCTTTTACAGTCTACACAAAAGACGCTATACAAAACCCACCAAACATACACTCAGTATATACATACTAGACTGATGAAACCTCCACATGGTTGCATTTCATGGGCTTGATGAACTTGCCTCCTTCCTTGGCTCCCGAAGATACCCCAGAAGTCTTTCTGCCTGCATGATACAAAACGATAAATCTTGTTCAAATTCAAGTTTTTCAACTTTTTACCAAATATTTAAGAATAGTCTAATCCGTAACAGAGAGACACCAATACATAAGAATAATCTAATCCGTAACAGAAGAATCTGAGTGTTTTGTAGCTAAGCTAACGCATTTGGTCAAGCTAAATGAACGAAGATGCAATGAGAAAATAGAAAAATAGTAAAGTTTTTACCTTGCGCTTAGCTCTAACACTGACGGAGCCGCTCTGAGAGAGGCCCACAAGCGGAGGAATCGCGCCTTCCCTCACAAGCAACCCACGGTTTCTAACGCTATCAGAACAAAGCTGCAACAGCGTCAAGATCGCAAATTCTTTCCCTTTCACAGATCCATCCTCGATGGCCTCAACAAGCGCTGCGATCCCTCCTTCCTCGACAATAGCCTCTTTGCCATCATCTATCGCTGCAAGGCTACTCAGAACCACCATAGCTTTCTCCGCCATACCAGTCCCTTCCTCAGCCACAAGGTCCACCAACGGCTTCACCGCTCCAGCAGTGACCGCTCTCTCCTTGTTTTGCTGAAGCGTACACAGCTTGTAGAGCGTCGTCAACGCATCCTTCTTTCCCCTGCAAGATCCGTTCAACAGAAGAGAAACCAGCGGCGGAATAGCACCGCAAGCTCCGATTGAGCCTTTGTTCTCCTCCAATAGCGCCAAACTAAGCAAAGCACATGCAGCGTTCTGCTTTGAAGTCTCCGTCCCCGTTTTGAGTACCCACACTAGTGATTTAATCGCTCCTCCTGCGGCGATTACAGCTTTGTTCTGGTCGTGTAACGAGAGGTTTAACAGAGCTGTAACTGCGTGCTCTTGCGTCCATGGATCGTTACAACGAAGAAGTGGAATCAAAGCTTGAATAGCTCCAGATTCCCCAATCAACACACGATTATCCGCTCGATTCTTCGCCAATAGCCGTAGCTTCGCCGCAGCAGATCGCTTTATCGCCACCGAAGAGGAACGAAGTCCGTCGATGCATAGTTTCACAGTTGGCTGCAGATCTTCCGGCGAAATACACTCGATAATCTCTGTAGAGAAGTTTTCTCTCTGTAGAAACCCTAGACAAGGCTCTCTCTCTAACTCTGGATCATGCTCCGCTTCGTTATCTCCGCCGCTCTCATTTCTATCAGCCTCCGGCGACGGCAAGCAAGCAAGACGCTGTAACTCGCCGGAGATATCACTACTACAAGCGGAAAAATCACTAAACGCCTGAGAAATGTCGAGAAACGCTTCCTCTTTCATTGAGGAAGCGTTTGAATTGAGAGAATTACTGTTTTTCAAAGCAAGCTCGCCGAGTCTCATGTCGATGACGGAATCCGAGAGAAACTCCGACGCATACTCTGATTTATCGCCGATTGAGCCGACGAATGAGCAAGATTGATCTCCGCTTTGATAGAAGTTAGATCTCACTGTTCTCATCGACCGGCCAGCTTGACGGTGTAACCTCGCCGCCGACGGCGATGATGAACCGTAGAAATCGGTTGTTAACGGAAAGCGAGTGGAATTGGAATGAGATAAAGGTTCCTCCACCGATACCATTTTTGCAAAACTCGAATTCGATATCTGTTTGTTCTTTCAAAAAATCTCTAAACTTTCATGGTGACTGGTGAGATTAAAGAGGAGGAGGGAGGCTTGAGGAAGAGGATGAGAGAAGGTTTTTAAAAACTTGTAGCTGTTGGTATCTGGTGATTCTTCAGTCACGGGACTGTGACGAGTTTTCTAAATCAATGTTACACGTGGCGAGATCTAGAGGTGGATGTAATTAAATCGACGGTTTAGAAGGAGAAGCGTATTGGTCGCATGTCTGTGTCACCAGCCATGTGGACCGTGACTTTTAGGTGTAGTCAGGAGGGGGTCCAGGTTAAACTACAAAAAAGCCCCTGCAAACAGAAGAATGAAGTTCACAAGACACGTGGGGACAGTTGGCTTTTTTGGTAATTCCGATACACGGCTGTGCCGATGAGGTCTTTGAGAGTTATGAACGGCTTTGAGAAAGAGTTGTTTTACACCGTTAGATTGGATGATCCAACGGTTGTTAGAGCTTTAAATTCTACACCTCGGTGCCACGTGCAGAGCTTGTCGACATAGATTCATTCATGGGCCAATGCCTTGGGTTTTACTCTTCAGTGTCTTTACCATTGTGATCTTTGATTGATTTAGGTCGGTTTGGGTTTATAGCGTACCAACAAAACGAAGAAATGTGAGGTTATTAGTGGCTCAAGACATCTGTGGATATGACTTTGATCAACACGATCCTCCACTCATAAAGATGTAAAAAACATGTTTTCTTACATGATCACTAGGATGCTACATAATCACTCGTTATAATTTCTAGAGATTGCAATATCTTGCGGACTAGTATAGTAGTATTGGACAAGAATACTTTATAAAGACCCTTTTCTCATTAACAAAATAATATGATTCTGATTTTTCGAGCTAAATTCTTATCTTTTACAACATTTTTTCATAATCATCACTCAATTTTCTCTATAAAAAAATCTGCATGTTTTATCTTTTAGTGAACAATAGGTTCAGAAAATAACTACTTCGTGATTTTTCCAGTGAATCGGTGTTATGAAAACTCTCATATTTCAATAGGTTCCGTTAATCTATTCTTAGATCAATTGAGTAAGACATCAACTTGTTGCAATAACTAATACGTGATCTTGTAGTCAAAAACAAGAATAAGCTAGTGCACGTACGAACGATTAATTAAACATTAATAATCAACCGCCAAAGCGACGTACTAACAATTAAATCATGTTAAATTTTGTCTGTCAAAGGTTATATATAATCCTAAGTTTAATGATTTAGCATATTACTCTGTATTGCTTCGAAGGCAAACAATCTCAGTGTTATCAATTTTAAAATAATGTGATGTCTAATTATACAGCATGGTGAGTTGTTCAACACCCCAACTAGAATCTAAAATGATTAATAATCCTATTAAATAAATGAGATTGTAAAGATTGTGTTTGTCCTCACTCTAACAATCGTTAATTTAGACAGCCGTAGAGATAGAGTAGGTATATCCTTATTACGGCGACCAAAATAGGAAAATACTACTATTGTATAAAAGATTATGTAATCCTTAATTAATTAATATTCTCAAGTGTCTATTAATTAAACTATAAGTAGACCATTTTTGTCGTTTTTTGCAGTTTTAAGATTGTAAATTTGATGAATGTTTCCATCACTAAATGTCATTTTCTGCAAAGTTGGGTGTATGTATGTACATTAATCTGTAAATAATTGTATGTCTACGCGTACATGTTATGTTCACTAGTTTTATATAACAATAATCCATACGAAATGTTAAATATATTAATAAATGATTACTGCTATCTAAATAAAATGTTGAAGTTGACAAGCAAAAAAAAAAAAAAAAA
>Ga0041059_1003362_pt1 | contig 11007 bp, 14 predicted proteins | sample AraColnosormetaG_FD_56232 | JGI IMG/M metagenome (GOLD analysis project Ga0041059, IMG submission 56232) | Arabidopsis roots microbial communities from North Carolina, USA - Col MF nosort | ecosystem: Host-associated > Plants > Roots > Unclassified | place: USA: North Carolina | collected... | reverse complement strand
TTTTTTTTTTTTTTTTACTTCATAAGTAAGATAAACTCATATATCAAAGATTTTGTTTTTATACTTATTACAGTCTCAACCATGTGAATGAAGGAGTCATTTGTTTAGTTTTACCAGCTCGTCATACTAATTACCTTTTACCTTCGAAAACAGAGGATGAAGAAACATCACAATCTTTGTCTCTTTCTGTAACTCATCGTTTTCTACAAATCTACGTAATCTGAGAGAATAAGTAAGGGGAAAAAAAATAAGAATCTTTTATTGCATAAAATCGTACGAAAAGATAAGATTTTTCGTCTGAAAAACGACAAGATTTATTTTCACTATTGAAGGAATTGACAATGTATATAGAAAAAATCTACTCACTGATTAGTGATTTGATGAATAGTTTACTTCCACGAGATTTGCATGTTTTGTGGATAAAGCTTCTTGCACCATGTAACATACATTAGCCAATAGTATAGGGTAGATATTTATCTTTTGACATAATTTTCTTCAAATTTGTTATTTTTATTCAAAAATTCAAATAGTTACTCTCTGCTTTTCACAATTAATGAGTGTATATACTAAAGACATTTAAGCGGCAATGGAATATTTGTTCAAATTGGTTCGGTCGATTCAGTTTCTAAACCCAACCGGTTTATTCACCCGGTTATTTCGAGTCAATTTATGTGGTTTTGTGGTCTCTGGGCCTCACGGGGCCCGCCTCTCCGTCTTCATCAACATTCTCAAACTCTTTTACAAATCTAGGCTCGACGAGGGTTTAAGCAATCACCGGAGCTCTTAGTCTCTTACGCTGTGAGCTAAGAACCGACCTTTTGCTTAGTTTCTTTCAAGTCTCCAATCAAACAACCATGAGAGAAATTGTGACGATTCAAGTTGGAGAATTCGCAAACTTTGTTGGCTCTCACTTTTGGAATTTCCAGGTTAGAGAAGCAAAACCTCCTGTTGAACTCTCTGCTCCGATTCTTTTAACAATGGATTCTGGGTTTTGTCTGTCTCTGTTTTTCATTACAAAAGTGTTTGTCTTTTTTGCTATAAATCGATTGGGTTTGCTAAAGTTGAGAACTTTTACTTGAAATGTAGGATGAATTGCTCGGATTGGCTAGTGACCCTGAAAGCGATCCAATCTTTAGAAACCATAATCTCGACATGGATGTTCTCTACCGCTCCGGTGAGACCCAGCAGGTGAGAGATGATTGATATTTCGTTGACTTTGATCAATCTCACTTGTTTTTGCAAATCTCAACATTTGTGTGGCGGAAATTTATACAGGGGGTTGCTACATACACTCCTCGTTTGGTTTCAGTCAACTTAAAAGGTAATAATCTTAGCTTTATCTTTCGATTAGAAGATTCTGGATTTGATATATAATGGTGGTTTATATGTTTACATCTGAAACTGTTTCGTCTTTCAGGGGCACTAGGGACCATGAGCTCACGCGGTACACTTTACAACGAAGGTTCTTCATCAAGATCAGATTCTTCAGCAACCTGGTCAGATTTGCTAAGTTTTTATGGTTTTTAGGTTAATTCAATCTTAGTGCATATAAAACTTGATTTTAGAGTAATAGCTTGTTCTTCAATTCAGGTGATGTGAATAATGTGATCTTATCTTTAATTTTGTGTCTTGTAGGTTTGGAGATGTTGATACTCAGAGATCTGAACCTCGAAAGAGGAACTTGTTTCTGCAAAGTTTGTACGAGGAAGAACATGTAGTGGGGAAAGAAAAGGCGAAAGAGATTGAGGACAAAGATATTGTTGGATGCTTAGATGAGGAAGTTGAATGTTGGACTGACTTCTCTAAATCCCATTATCATCCTCAAAGTTTATATGAATTGAACGGATTATGGATGGACTCTCAGGCTTTTAACAATTATGGAATTGGTAAAGACGTTTTCTCTGAGGCTTCACGTGGAGAGGAAATATGTGACAGACTCCGTTTTTTCGTGGAAGAGTGTGATCATATTCAGGTTAAGCTTGAGACATTTTTACCTTTTCTTTTCAAACTTCTTTTACTTTCTAACAAATAGTATACGTTAATGATGATTACAGGGTATTAAGTTCCTAGTGGATGATTCGGGAGGATTTTCCGCTGTAGCAGCGGATTTCCTTGAAAACATGGCAGATGAGTACACGAATGTACCTGTATTGCTATATTCCGTAAGGACTCCAATGTCACAGATGAGCTCGAAAAAGACAGTTTCAAACAAGCTTCACGATGCGATATCGTTTTCTCGACTCTCATCCTTTTGTAAACTCTTCACTCCAATCGGTTTACCATCTTTGACAGGAAGTACGCAACATTCTAACTCTCATTGAAACATAACTCTTTTGATTTTCTCTCAATGCAACTGACGATTTCATGTGTCTTGTTTATCTGTTTTGTTGATTTTTAAAGGTAAAGCATCAAAATTTCTTAATCTCGGTGATGAGAAACCTTATCGAAGCAGTGCAGTGTACGCCGCTGCTCTACATTCAAGCACAATACCTTTCCGAATGCAACCCACTAGCTCAGATTCAAGTGAAGTGTCAAATTCTATGGATGTTAATACACTTGTACAGCTTTTAACGGGTCGTGGTAGACAAAACATAGTGGCGATTTTAGATTCTGCAATGCCAGCTCCTACATTAGCAGGGAAGCAATTAGAGAATACTCTTTTAACGAGTTTGCAAGCACTAACGCCGGAAGTAACTGAAGATGTAGAAGACAATCAAGCGGTTGAGTCAATGTGTATACTTGGAGCCCTTAGATCAGAAGATAAAGAAGCATTGGTTTCAGAAGTGAAGAATGCGGTTGATGCATCTTACGAACAGGCAACCACCAAAGGGAAACCGTTGTTTTGCAATCTATCGGTTTCGCGTTGTCCTCTTCCGGTACCATTACCGTTTCCTTCTATATTTGGAAACCTTGTTGGGAGGAAAGGTGAGATACTGAGCAGTCCAGTCTCGGATTCTCTCTACAGAGGCTCACTAGATGTTCACTCCATACCAGTAGCAACAAGATGGAGATCTTCAAGCGCAATTTTGCCATTTTTGGAAACTAGAATGGGGAATTTAGAGAAACTTGGGATCCAGTGGGGAGCCATGGGATCAGATGTGGTTAGGGCCTGGGGATTTGGGAGAGAAGAATTGCAGGAAATGAGGGAGAATCTGTCAAAAATGGTATCTGAGCTGAATCCTCAGTTTTTCGAATCTTCGGATTCAGATTAGTTATGTCTTAAAACGAATATGTTGTATCATCTTTAAAGATTTTTTCTGGTTTGGTTTGAAACTTTATGGTCAAACCCGTTGTTGATTGACTTATCTTCTTTGTGTAAGTCGCTTGAGAGAGTTGATATTGGAGGCATAGGAGAGAAGCATTGTCAAACAAGAACAAACCGATATCAACATTTATAGTTCCAATGGGATTCTTTTGATCAATTTGAAACATTGCTACTTTCCGACTTTCCTTTCCTGTCTACTTTTTTTGTGCACTATAGAGTTAGAAACAACTTCTATCATCTGCCAGAAGCATGATAGTGATGCCACTCTCTTTATCCATGGCTTAAGGGATCAGTAACCTGATGCACCTTACGAGACTCTGAGCTTGAGTACTGTCCCACGGCTCGGGCATAAGGAATTGATTGTTTCCCGGCTGCAAGCGCATTCACATTTTCAACTAAATACTGTCTTGGGAGCCTCCCGACCACATTACCTTCTTCGTTCCCTTCTCTATCGAGGAAGGCGAAATGAGGAATACCCTCAACACCAAACTCATCCAACTCTTGCTCCCATTTCGTGTTGTCCACATTTAGCATCACAAAGTTAACTTTGTCCCTGCGAAATCACAACACCACAAGTAAACATCAACTTTAGCCTACAAAACGTCAAATTAGTGTCTAAAAAGCTCCATGTTCCATTAAACTAACATGAGATTAATGGTTTGCCTCTGCAACTAAAATCTCAAAGCTCTACCTTTTTCATTAGCGTCTATCTACATAGCCAACAATCCAATCCTAAAGATAGTTCCCTAATCCATTAAACCAACACAAAATAAGAACTCTTCTGCAACTAGAATCTTTAAAGCTCTAGCTAGTTCATTAGCTAAATCCATTCCAAGACAAGATTCCTTAATCCATGTTTTTCGAAGCTCTAGCAATGCTCATCTTAATCTCCAGACAAGTTCCCTAATCCGTTCTGCAACTAGAAAGCTCTAGCTTGTCTTTCATCTATATATAAAGGCTTCATTTTGAAAGGAGATTGATTTTGATCAAAAATCACATAAAAGACGATTCATTACTTGTATTGCTGCTCGATTTTATAAACATCAGGAGCTAGTTCTCGACAAACTTCACACCAATCTGCATAGAACTCAACAACAGTCGGCTTCCCATTCGATAACGCCTAAATATCCATTCACAAAACTCATTAAGCATTCTATGAGAATAGAAACACAGATGAAGAATCCAAAAACAAACCTCCTCGTAAGGCAACGCAGAAGCGGTTAAATCCTTCAAAGAAATCCCAAAATCGAGCCTTGTCGATACAAATAACGACAAAGCCGCGATTACAGTAACAGCCGCAACTCTTCTATTGATATCCTTATTGGGAGATTCAGGGAATCCCGAAGAAGAAGAAGAAGAAGAGTCAGCAACAGATGATGATGATTCCACTTCCTTCGATGCAGATGAAGTTTCACCATTATCTATTACCAATTTCTCCTGAATCAGGTAAAGGCTAAAACTTTAGCTAATTTGCCTTCGACCCATTTCAAAAAGAATCGAAATTTTCACCTGTTTGGTTTCGGAAGATTCTGGGTTTGGTTTGCAACGAACAGCGCGAAATCGTGGAGCTCCTGTTTGGGTAACGAAGAAAGATTGAAGATTTCGAGGACTGAGATTGAATCCATGACTAGATGGAAGGTTTAAAGAAAATACTAAGCGAGCCATCGTCGGGAGAGAGTGAGAGAGATGACAAAACTGCTACTCATCAGATCGTTATTATCGAAGGAGTAGTAGCTTCTTCGTCTAACCAAGCTATTAGAGCCACACGCTTTTTGTTACAAAGATTTAAACTTTGTTACAAAATAATATGAAATGAGTCACTCTTTATATTCCACATACACTTAAAGTGTTTTTTTTTACCTTGATAAACTTTAATATTTATAAAGCTAAGTGGTAATTTTTTCTAAGGACAGAATATCAAGTTTAGTTTGTACATCTTTGAAATTTAACATTTAAGTTTTGAATAAAAAGAATATATATAATTAAAATTTGCGTTTAATCAACGGATTACTTGACGAAAAAAAAAAATCAACGGATTACTTACAATATTATTCTTAAAAAAGCCTTAAAACTAAATTTAAATATGTGAAAATATGTTGAACTTATAATACGCAGGAGTTACAGACTAAAAGAACAGGATGCTAAACGCTTTCAAGTATTTAAATTTCAACATTTAAGTTTGAAAACATTTTGTTAATAAACTTTTAGCTTTAAAATATCAAAACAGATTATTTTTGAAAAAATCTTAAAATTAAATTTAAATATGAGAAAACATGTTGAACTTATGATAACGCACGAGTTACATACCTAAAAGACGGGATGTTAAATCTAACCGTTCCAGTATTTAAATTTAACATTTAAGTTTAAAAACATTTTTGTAATAAAAATATTTTATATAATAGAAAAACTTTTAGCTAACAATTTTCCCTTTTCGGTAAGACAACTTCGGTAAGACAAAATTACCCTTTTCCGTTACAACGGTCATATATTTTTTTACAGCGTAACAATTTTCCTATGGCCTATGTGCGTCATGAGTCAAATAGCTTGAACAAAAGCGGAGCAGTTTAGCTAGACTAACCGTTAGTGGGATAACATACGCATTTTTTATTCGTATATTTTAGTGTTTACCGTGAATATTTTAATTAAAACATAAAAATATTTTTTCCCCTAATTCTTTAATTTTGGTTTTCATTTTCAAGTCCGCCAAAAAAAGCGAAGAGAGGGTTTTAATACGATTCCACTCTTCTCAACAAATTTGACGTTTTTGTTCTTCGAAATTCAAATTCACCCAGAAAAAATCTCAATCCGCGATGGTTGAAGAATCAGCTTCTGCGTCGGAAGCTTCGGTGATACAAACCCTAACCGAGCCGGCGACGGAGATTGCGCAAACCCTAGAACCTAACCTAGCCTCAATCGAAGCCACCGTCGAATCGGTTGTTCAGGGAGGCACTGAATCGACTTGTAACAACGACGCTAATAACAACAACGCCGCTGACAGTGCTGCTACTGAGGTTTGTGATGAGGAGCGTGAGAAGACGCTTGAGTTCGCTGAGGAATTGACGGAGAAAGGCTCTGTGTTTTTGAAAGAGAACGATTTCGCTGAAGCCGTCGATTGCTTCAGCCGTGCTCTCGAAATCAGGTATCTTTTTGGGAGATTCATTTGAGAATTTGTAGTCGAGAACCTCTCAATCAAGGGTTTAGGGTTTCAGATGTTTCTGAATCTAGTTTATGCTCGAATGATCTAATCATGGTTCTGAATTTTTAGTTGAGTTTCAATTGTGTGTTCTCTCGACTGAATTCTTTAGTATCTGGTCCTTTTATCAAAGGATCTAATGAAAACATTGCTTGTTTTAATGGTATGGTTAGGGTTGCACATTATGGTGAACTTGATGCTGAGTGTATAAACGCATACTATCGATATGGATTAGCTCTCCTGGCAAAGGCTCAAGCTGAAGCTGATCCACTTGGGAACATGCCTAAGAAAGAAGGTGAAGTTCAGCAAGAGTCCAGCAATGGTGAATCGCTGGCTCCTTCTGTTGTTTCAGGTGACCCAGAGAGACAAGGGAGTTCAAGTGGGCAAGAAGGTATGGATTATTGGGAATTGTCTTAGGTTAAGCTTATGGGTATAGATGCTTCTGCTTCTTTGTTTGCTGACTTCTTTTCTCCCTCATGTATAGGTTCTGGTGGTAAAGACCAAGGAGAGGATGGTGAAGATTGTCAAGATGATGACCTATCTGATGCTGATGGTGATGCTGATGAAGATGAGTCTGATTTGGATATGGCCTGGAAAATGCTGGACATTGCTAGGGTTATTACTGACAAACAGTCTACTGAGACAATGGAAAAAGTGGATATACTCTGTTCGCTTGCTGAAGTGTCCTTGGAAAGAGGTATTTTTTCTTCCTTTCACCTTTGCATTGTCTTATTTTCTCATGTCAGCTATTGGTTGGTTTTGAGTTCTGTTGTTTACTATGCAGAGGACATTGAGTCTTCCCTGTCTGACTACAAGAATGCATTATCCATCTTAGAGAGACTGGTTGAGCCCGACAGTCGACGCACAGCTGAATTGTATCCTTGTGGTTTCTTAAATTGTACCTGATTTTCGTTTCTGTCAATTCAGTTGTTGGATTATATCTTAACTTGAACGTTTCAGAAACTTCCGCATCTGCATTTGTCTTGAGACTGGATGTCAGCCTAAGGAAGCAATACCATATTGTCAAAAAGCTTTGTTAATATGCAAAGCTCGGATGGAGAGGCTCAGTAATGAAATCAAAGGTGCATCTGGTTCAGCAACTTCCTCAACCGTCTCTGAAATAGATGAAGGCATCCAACAATCATCCAATGTTCCTTACATTGATAAATCTGCTTCAGACAAAGAAGTTGAGATCGGAGACTTAGCTGGTCTCGCTGAAGATCTAGAAAAGAAGGCAAGTAAACTAAACCTATCAGTTCATTAAAATATCTCTAAACCCATACTAATGTCCAACATTTTTTTTCTGCAGCTTGAGGATTTAAAACAACAAGCAGAGAACCCAAAGCAGGTTCTTGCTGAGCTAATGGGCATGGTATCAGCTAAGCCAAATGCCAGTGACAAGGTTGTTCCTGCTGCTGCTGAAATGAGCTCTTCTAGGATGGGAACTGTGAACACCAATTTCGGGAAAGATTTAGAGTCGCCTACAGTCTCAACCGCTCATACCGGTGCAGCAGGAGGAGGAGCAGCATCAGGTGTTACTCACTTGGGTGTTGTTGGAAGAGGAGTGAAGAGAGTTTTGATGAATACAACCTCGATTGAATCAAGTGCATCAAAGAAACCAGCTCTAGAGTTTTCAGACAAAGCAGATGGCAACTCCTCTTGAAACCGGAAAAAGGTATAAAAATTCCTGTTACTAGTGAAGTATCTAACCTAAGAAAACTGAGAAAAACATTTGGTATCTTCCTCATGAATCTTCCAAGACTAGATTTTCAGGTTCATGTTTTGTAATGGAGTCCGTACTTGCTACTTTTTTAAATCGCTGAGATATTTTTTACTTTTTATTCTTGTTTAATCAGTCTTATTTTTTCAAAGTGTTTTTTAGTTTAGGCACAAAAGCAGAATCTTATTATCACATTATCAGTTGATAATCATCTGATGAGAAATAGTTCTTTGGAGATCTTTTAGGGAATTTTATAAGTAATAATTAAGGGATAATTGGATATCCTTTATTAAAAAATGTAGGCTACTTGTAGAATTAAAAACTGGAATCTTATAATATGATTAGTATAATAAGATTACGCTATATCTGGATTCTGGAGATATCATAGATAAGCTCTGTCTATGAAAACGAGACCCTTGGGGAAGCCACGTGTCAAATCTATCTCTGTCACCAGCGAAGCCTACGTGGCGAGCAGCTCCTAGAATATCCAAATTCACAACAGTATTTTTTTTTCTTTCGTTCTGATTCAACAGTTGTCACAAACAGCCAAGGTGTTTTGTGATTGGTTATAAATACTCTGCTATGTGAGAGAGTTTACTACATTCACAAACAAACTAAAACTTAAAAATGGGAAGGGGTGAGTTTTTGGCCATGAAGACTGAGGAGAACGCGGCTAACCTGATCAATTCCGATATGAATGAGTTCGTCGCCGCTGCAAAGAAGCTCGTGAAAGACGTAGGGATGCTCGGCGGGGTAGGTTTTGGCACGTCAGTCCTCCAATGGGCCGCTTCAATCTTCGCTATGTGAGCCAAAAGACAAAACCATATAACCTCTCTGGTTTTTGTTTGAATCATATATTGATATGATGGTTCTTATTGTTTTGCTTTGACAGTTATCTGTTGATATTGGATCGTACCAACTGGAAAACCAAAATGTTGACCACCCTTTTAGTACCATACATCTTTTTCACACTTCCTTCGGTTATCTTCCAGTTCTTTAGGTAATCAAGAAAAACTGTTCTTTAACATGATGTTATGGAGTTCTTTTGAAAATATAATCCATATTCGATATAATTTCACAGCGGAGACTTTGGGAAATGGATTGCTCTCATCGCGATCATAGTCAGGCTTTTCTTCCCTAAAGAATTTCCAGGTCAGAACCAGCAGTTTTCATGACTTAACATTAGTTTGAAACTTTGATCTTGAAAATCTTCTTTCTTTTTTGCATATAAATGTAGAGTGGCTAGAGATTCCGGTAGCATTGATTCTTATTGTGGTGGTGTCGCCGAGCCTTATAGCTTGGACACTAAGAGAAAGCTGGGTTGGAGCAGTCATATGTCTAGTAATAGCATGTTACCTTTTCCATGAACACATTAAAGCTTCAGGTGGATTCAAAAACTCTTTTACTCAAAAGAATGGAATCTCCAATACCATTGGGATCGTTGCCCTCCTCGTTTACCCGGTTTGGACCATCTTCTTTCACATCTTTTAAGTCAATCCGACCCATTGGTTTGTAGACACATTCAACATTTTGTGTCTTCAATTCGTTTTCAAGGTTTGAATTTTATAAGGAGCATTTGTGTTTGAGAAAGTCTTGAATATAAAAAAGAAGTTTCAATCGTGCACTGCTGACTTGTAAGATTGTTTTTTTTTTCTTGTAAATGTGTGACTTGTAAGATATATAAATAAATTTGCATATTGGTTGATTTGTTGAATCAATCTTGAATATTGTAGACTTTTTAATTGATCATGACTAATAGTTGTTTTTTGAAAATTGTTTTTCATTTCATTAACACCAAACAATAAAGCAACACAAATTTCTATCACCTCCTAGCATTGAACTACGTGCCGTTGTTCGTATCCAAAAGTGTATATTCTTGTAATCATTCACCGTCAAAGCTCAAGTAGTTAGTAGCACCACACCAGATTTCCAAAGCACAAAGCTCATGACTAGCCTTACCTACACACTCGATGAAATCGAAGGCCCTTTCGAAGTTGATTACGCAGCAGTGACAGTACACAACTTCCTGGTGGGGAGCGTGTACCGTTCTTGTTCACGATCAAGCAGCTCGTGGCATCGCAGAGGATACTTTGGTCCCAAGTCGATCCCTTCAGCATTCACCCAAGGCCACGTTGGAAATAAATCTGATCGTAAAACACAACATCTGCAGATTATTATCAATAAAAATTCAGAAATCAATAAAATTCACTCTGAAAACGCAGAAAATCTAAGGTAAATTCATAACGACCTTTTGAATTTCTAGTGTCGAAGCTGTATTGAAGAAGAAGAAGAAGATTCCGAAGCTAACAAAGGAGAAGACGAGAGTGGATTGATTGCTCCTCTCTCCTCTCTGATGATATTCGTGCTTCTACACTCACAGAGATACACTGTTTATTATTGTTTTCAATATATGAGAGGAGGAGCTTCCCTACTATTTTTAGTTTTTTAGCCAATGAGAGAGCTCCACTTCATACCCCACTTTTACCAATCGTGCGATTTCACAGCCACTCTCACCCATGTCGCGTTGAGCGCGTGTCTACGATTTCTAAAGGGGTTATTAATCCACAAAATTTATGCCTTTTTGAATCCACGCACCTCGTTCTTAAAAACCCATCGCGTGTCTTATTTGTTTTGGTTTTCTTCTCTAAACCAAATTAAACCGAACCGAGATCAATTTGAATTTCGAAACCAATGTAAACCCATCGCTGTGAAAACAAAAAGCTCGGCCACAAAAATGGAGACGACACAACTTGGAAGAGAAATCAACTCGAAATAGCCAAGAGAATGTTCGTAAACCCCCTCAAATCCGATGCTTCCTTTGATTCCAAC
>Ga0041059_1003361_pt1 | contig 11008 bp, 11 predicted proteins | sample AraColnosormetaG_FD_56232 | JGI IMG/M metagenome (GOLD analysis project Ga0041059, IMG submission 56232) | Arabidopsis roots microbial communities from North Carolina, USA - Col MF nosort | ecosystem: Host-associated > Plants > Roots > Unclassified | place: USA: North Carolina | collected... | reverse complement strand
CAGGACCGACGATAACTGAATCGCCTTCTCTAAAACACACAAACAGATTCACAGATTTATCACCAATACTTAGAGATTTAAAGCATCTAAACTGCCAATCAGACCCAATCATTGTCGGACCCGGCAGAACACCAGCTAACAGAGCTAGTCTGTCCTCGAAGATGTAGCTAAGCTCCAAAGATATGGAAGGTTTCTCCAGCCCGAAGATGTGACGAACCTTAAGCTCCAAATCCCTTAAAGTTCTTAACCCCATCAAGCTCATCGCCCTACCGTGACGACAAGAATCAAGCTTGAATTCCCATTCACCAGTGCTATACAAAATCCATCTACCTGCCTGTACAACGACAATATCATCCACTGCAAAAAAGGAATTCACTTTTTATCAGTCTGAAGGCTTTTAAACATTATGAGGACAAGTTTACAAAACAATTTTCTGATCAGAATTCCACCTTCCATGGTAGAAACGCAAAGATGAATTTTCCCGGTAACAAAGAAACACAACCGAAACTGACAATCATCATCTCCTTTTGTTACTTAAAAATAACCTAATCCTCAAAAAAACGAGCTCAAATTCCCCCCAAAAATTTAGCTACTTTCGAGAAAAACCTAAAGAGAATTTGATTATTATAAAATTTTATTCACCGACTTGTTAACTAATTCCGTTGATTTGAAACATTCATAAATGCAGTTGTTTCTCTCAGCTCGCACTCCGGCATTGAATAAGCCGACGATAAAGAAGTTGACTTCAACGCCTTCGCTACGAATTATAAATCTGTAAACAGACTTTGATTAAGGCCCATCTAGAAATACGCTAGGCCCATGACGTTTGTTGTATCTTGTAAAGCAAACCCCCGAACTCAGTCAAAGGGTTTCCTGCAAACGAACAAAACAAACGGCGACCCCTAAACGTAATTTCCTCAAACGAATCATGGCCCATGTTTTTCTGTATTACAAGCGACGCGTATTACAGTCGATAGTGGACCCGATTATTTCCTTAATTATAAATAGTGAGTGTACTACTTCCATAATTTTGTTTCATAAACGTACTAAATCTCAACTTATTCCCTTAATTAATTGTTCTAAAATTGACATGTCTCTTTGTCATGCATGTCAATTGGGGAAACACACTAGATTACCATTTGATTCAGTTATTTCTTCTATTTCTGCACCTTTTGAAATTATTCATTCCGATGTATGGACCTCACCGGTTCCTAGCATCAGTGGAATAAAATATTACGTTATATATCTTGATCATTTCACTCACTTTCTCTGGGTTTTTCCTCTTCGTAAAAAATCTGAAGTGTTTTCCACTTTCTTAAAGTTTATGGCTTACGTGTAATTTGGCTGCAGCATTAAATCATTACAATGTGATAATGGTGGTGAATACCAAAACAGACAATTCCTTAATCACTTAGCCACTCATGGAATTATCCCTCGCTTCTCTTGCCCATACACCTCGCAGCAAAACGGCAAAGCCGAACGCACTCTTCGGACACTGAATAATTCTGTCCGTTCCTTACTCATCCAAGCAAACATGCCCACCACCTATTGGGTTGAGGCACTTATGATGGCAACTCATCTCTTCAACATTCTCCCCTCATCTACCATTCAAAACGAGGTACCTTTCACCAAACTTTTCCACAAACCGGCCATATACAATCATCTTCGAGTATTTGGATGTCTTTGTTACCCCAATCTTCTTCCGGTTTCGTCTCATAAACTCGATCCTCGCTCCACTGCGTGCGTTTTTCTTGGATACCCATCTAACCATAAAGGATATCGGTGTCTAGAACTCGCAACCCGTAAGGTAATCATTTCACGTCATGTTACCTTCGATGAATCTAAATTTCCTTTCTCTAAATCTATCTCAGAATCTCCTTCAATCATAGATGAACCACAACTTCCGGTGTCTATTTCTCCTCTCCTTCGCCAAATTGATCCACCTCAAACAATTCCCAATGAACCAACTCCACAAGTAGCTCCTCCGCAGCCTCCAACCGTCGTTGCGCACTCTATGAGAACGCGAAGTAAAAACGGTATTACCAAACCCAAACAACCATTATCTCTTCACACTGACATTATTTCTCCTCTTCCTACCTCTCACCTAAAAGCCTTAGAAGATCCTAACTGGAACGCAGCCATGAATGAGGAATATGCAGCTCAAATTAAAAAGGGAACGTGGGACTTAGTACCACGGCCCCGAGATACTAACATTGTGCGTTCCATGTGGTTATTTAGGCATAAGTTTGGTCCCGATGGCAAACTATATAGGTACAAGGCGCGACTTGTTGCAAATGGGAAATCACAAGAAATAGGCATTGATTGCGACGAGACTTTCAGCCCTGTAGTCAAGCCGGCCACGATCCGCCTCGTATTGGAACTATCCCTCTCTCGCAAATGGCCAATTCACCAACTCAACGTAAAAAATGCCTTCCTCAATGGCACACTCGAAGAACCCGTGTATATGCATCAACCTTCGGGATTCCGTGATCCCACCAAACCCGACCACGCATGCTTACTCAAACGGTCACTTTACGGTCTTAAGCAGTCACCACGAGCCTGGAATCAACGATTTACCCAATACGCGTGTCGAATCGGTTTTGTGCAAAGCAAGGCTGACCCATCGCTTTTTGTCTACCATCGCGCCAATGGAACAGCCTATCTTCTCCTATATGTGGACAACATTGGCCTCACCGCATCTTCAACTAAGCTTCTCCAAGATATCATTTCATCTCTAAGCCAAGAATTTGGAATGACAGATTCAGGAGAACTTCACTACTTCCTCGGAATCGCCATCAAAAGAAACTCCTCTGGATTATTTCTCAATCAACATAACTACGCCGCCGATATACTACACCGGGCCAATATGACAAACTGTAAGCCATCCACCACACCAGCTGATTCACGAGTCAAGCTAGCAGCTAACGATGGACCAGCAGTCGAAGATCCAATACTCTACCGCAGCCTTGCCGGCGCACTTCAATACTTGACATTTACACGGCCAGATATCTCGTTCGCTGTTCAACAAGTCTGTCTATTCATGCACGACCCAAGAGAACCTCACCTTAATGCCCTCAAACATATCCTTCGTTATCTAAAAGGTACACTCAATTATGGTTTGCAGCTTTATCCATCAGATACTTCCGGGTTAATCGCATACACAGATGCAGATTGGGCAGGCTGCCCAACAACAAGGCGTTCCACTTCCGGTTACTGCATTTTTCACGGTAACAACTTGATATCTTGGTCTTCAAAGCGACAACATACAGTCTCTCGCTCAAGCGCTGAAGCTGAATACCGTGGCGTAGCAAATGCAGTTGCTGAAATAACATGGCTCAGCAATCTCTTACTTGAATTACATTGTCCTCTCTCCAAGGCCACTTTGGTGTATTGCGATAACATCAGCGCAGTCTACCTCTCCACCAATCCTGTCCAACACCAACGCACCAAACATGTAGAGATAGACCTCCACTTCGTTCGAGAACGCATAGCTATGGGTACCGTTCGTGTTTTCCATGTTCACTGTTCTCATCAATATGCAGACATCTTTACAAAAGGGCTTCCCACTCCTTTGTTCACAGAGTTTCGATCCAGCCTTAGCATCATCCAAAACGACGCTAAGACTGTGGGGGAGTGATAGACAAGGGAATACGTATTATTCACTTGCCATATGTGAATTGATATTACTTGGAGAACATTCTTGTATATGTGTATATATTGTATAACCAATGAATAGAGAAAGGAGAAAGGGCATCGAGATTTCTAAGTAACATTCTCGCGGTTGTTATCTTTTCCAAAAACTATGCTTCTTCATGCTGGTACTTGAATGAATTGCTGGAGATTGTTAAATGCAAAGAAGAAATCAAGCGATTGGTGGTCATTCTGTTTTTTTTAAGGTTTGGATCATTCTCATGTTAGGAAACAGACCGGAGATTTGGGAAAAATATTTGAGAAGACTTGTAAGAACATGAACAGAGGATGAGATAAATCTGTGGAGAACAGCTTTGGTTGATGTAGCTTAATATTCTTGGATATTATTTTGTGAATTGGTACGTTAACTTGATTTGACTATTCATACTCGTTGTGTGTTGAGCTTGCTTTGTGTGTTGAACTTGGTTTTATGTATTGATTTGTTTCTTGTTGTTAGGGTTAATGAAGCAAAAATGATAGAAGAAATTGCAAATGATGTTTTGCTTAAACCGAATTTAACTCCATCCAAGGATGTTGAGGATTTTGTTGGTATTGAAGATCATATAACAGAGATGAGTTCATTGTTGAGCTTAGAATATGAGGAAGTGAGAGGATGGTTGGGATTTGGGGTTCCTCCGGAATTGGGAAGACTACCATTGCAAGAGCTTTATTTAGTCGTCTATCTCGTCATTTCCAAGCTAGCGTCTTTATAGATGGTGCTTTTGTATCTAAGTGTAGGAAGAATTACCATAAAGCCAATCCATATGACTATAACATGAAGTTGCATTTGCAAGGAACTTTCTTGTGTGAGATTTTTGGGAAAACGGATATAAAGATGGATCATATAGGTGCAATGGGACAGAGGCTAAAGCATCATAAACTTCGTACTGTTCTTGATGATTCGGATGATCAAGTGTTGCTAGAGGCTGATATAAGATCCAAAGCTTGGTGATAGGAGGTGGAGTCACGGGAAGCAACAAGATGGTGGTCGCTCTCTCTTGTTGTTTGATGGATGAATGCTGAGATAGATATGGGATCAAACAAGCTGGCGATAGCCCTCTCTCGGTGGATCGATTGATGGTTTTGATGGTGGATCGAGAACTGCTACTTTGTGATGAGATCACGAATCTAGACCTTAGTGAATCCACACAAAGGACATATACTCACACGTTTAGTAAGTAAATAAATCCACCTAACTTAGATAAACAAAAACATAGCCTAGGCTTTAGAAACAATTTTCTTTTATATTCCAAAAATCTATATATTTACAATGAATGGATAAATGAACTTATATAGGGCTCAATATACAAATCATCAACATAAATGTAAAAATAAATCAAATTAATTATATAATCATTCAACAATTATTTTGAGAGATTTTATCAATCATCATTGATGGAGATTGGTTCTTTGTATCTATACACTTTCTTGATATATCCATGAATTGATTATCTTCTAGAAACTTCCTTCTAATTTGATCTTGATTTGCCTTGAACGATTTCTTGAGACATGGATGTTAACCATATTTTCGAGACTGCGTAACAGGCCTTGGCTGGTCGAACTCAAAAGTTTGGACATGGGAGTAGAATCATTGCGATTACAAAATATAAGCATATTTTAAGAGTTCATGGGATTAAAAAAGGGAGATTTGCAAAAATAACTTTCTTCTAGTGTTCTTTTGCAAAAATAACCTTTCCTGTTGGACATTTTTAAAATTGCCCCTTCTCTTGCGGAAAATGACTACGTTACCCTGAAAGATTAGGTTTTTCTTCTTCTCTTCTCTTCGACACACAATTTCTTCTTCTCCGACGGCGATTTCCTATTTGAAGATCCGACGAAGAAATCGCCAGATCCGGTGAAGAAACTTTTTGCCAAAGATTCTATGGTAAATATGATTCTCAATTGTGCAATTTCTAGTGGATTACCTTAACAATTAATCATTTTGCAAATCACCCTAAATCTTATAGTTTAGATCTCGATTTTGATTTATTTTGTATATTGTTTCACACATGGACTGAGAGAGCTAAATCAATAAACTGAATCAAGCTAAACTAAAAAATAAACTGAATCAAGCTAAACACTAAATCGAAACCAAAATCTATCACAAAATAGTATAACGAATTCACATAATCAACACCAAAATCGAATAATTCAATTCGAAATTGAGACATTTAGGCTAAAATAACAAATTCGAAATCGATTCCATAAGAGAAACACAAACCTGGGAAATTGATGGTGAAATGAAGACTGCGAGGGTGAAAGACAAGACGATTCCGACGACGCCGTCGTACTCTCCGACGGCGACAGACCAAGAACAAGAGAGACAAATGAAAATTAGGCCGCTGGTCTGTAGTTCACTATAGGTAAAAGGGGGATACAAATTAGGAGAGAGTGCAAATGAAAATGGCCAGAAAAAGAGGTTGATTTTAAAAGGGGTATGATGAAAAGGGTATTAGAGAATTAATTAAAAAACAACAAACACCAATAATTAGTCAAATCGGAAATTAACATTACATCATAATAATAATTAGTATTATATTTTAAATTAATATTATATCATTTTTGATAATTAATGTTATTTGATGTGGGATGCATGTCACTTGTTCTGATTTTATTATAATAAATTAGATCCATCATTGTTTAAAAAATTAATTTAGTAGTTAATATGTTATTATATTTGACTTTTTCTAGAAATCATAAAATAAATTTATCTATCTAACAATTTTCATTATTCATGAGTTTAGATTACATATTAATATTATTCTAAATTAATATAAGGCTAATTACAGTTATACTAGTTTTACAAGTGACAAGTTTTTTTCCACAAGTTTACTAGTTGCCGTATATTCAAAATATAGTTATACTAAAGATAGTATTTGTACCAAAGTTTCACATAACATCTTCAAACAGAAAGAAACGATTTTAAATAAATAAAGCTATCATTTCCATAATACAACACTATTGTTTTATATAAAACACTTTTCATAGTATATAGTATAAGGAACATTTTGTACGTTGTCATCTCTTTTGATGAGCTGACTATGTGTATGAGCTGAATAGAGTATGGACGTTAATCGAGAAGCCTCATGTAACCAATTTAACAAAGAGCAAGGATGACGCTACATTAGAGACCAAATTACTGTTTTTTCATCTTGGAAACCTTGTAGAGATGATACTCTCCTATGAAGTGTGGCGATCGCCACGACCACCCAATTCGTTTTTTTTGTGAAGTTCTAGAACAAGAGGGCCTAAAAGCAACCAGTGAAGTTCAAAATACAGAAATGAGAGTAGAGTTCAGATCATTCCTGTCTACAAAGTAATGTTGCTAGGAGCAGCGAATCCAGAGTGGTTCATCTCTAAACCGACTTCACCACTAGAGGAGCAATCTTTGTTGGAAATACAAGCTGAAGAGATAGGTGAGAGGCAGTTTGTATCAACAGTCGAGGAGTCTGATGTGTTCTTTATCGGTAAGAAGAAGGTTGCTGGTGCAGGGTCAACAGAAGCTAAGGTACTCTTCCATAGCTTTCATTTCCTTCTACTTTGAGGACAAAGTACTTCTTCAAAGAGGGAGTAATGATACGTACCCAAATAAAGTTATTGGGCCTTGTTATCTTGTTATTGGGTTGCTATTGTATTAGCATCTTAAGCCTTTTAATTTCTGGATTTAGTACTCTTTCGCTTACGAGAAAGGTGGTCGAAAGATCAATTAAAAAATCGACAATCATCTTCTTCCTCAATTTCTTCTGATTTTTCATCTCTTTCTTCTACTTCTCACCTAATTTATGTTACTTTCTTGATAGAACTGAATCGGGTTCTATCAGGTGACATCCCTAGAAGCGATTTTAGTTTTATGATACTATAAATTGTTGTAGTATCGCTTTTGAAGATTTGTGCGTCTGTGTCTCTTAAATTGAATTGGTAAAAAATCATCAAGGCTTTTTTTTGGTAAATGGGTATTAATCACAGATTTGAATAACAAGTTCTATGCAAGAGCATGTTTTAAAAGTCTGCATTAGAAGAAGGCACTTGGTAATGAATTGATTATATATGGAATGTCCTTGTATGTATCTTCGCCTAGCTAGTACCTAAATCCTCTGTATACGTTTTATAAGTATACCAAACTTCCTTTTTTCAGTTCCTTTCAGCCAATCCCTATTACGAAAGATAATGCGACTTATTTGTGTTAGTTATACAGACAAACCTAATGCATACTGGACATGGTAATTTACGTGCAGACCAGCTTTTAAGAAATATGTGAGGGATTTAAGTGGTTATTATCTGGTATGGGATCAATTACAAAAAACTCCCTTTTTCTTTATGCCTTTGCTACAAGCACACATTTTCAATGTATTAACCGGAATAGGCATTTTTATTCCACTAAAAGGACATAGTTGTCCTTAATCACCTAAACCAGTTTTAATCTACTTAAATTCATCAACCGTACGTGTCTTCTCTCTCCTTGCGTTTCTCGATGGAGCATACACGGCGGAGATTTTACACGGCTTTGGAATTGTGATTTCCTTAGATGAACAACACCATCTCTGCTAATCGATCAATCCTATAATTTTCTTTCTTCTCGTTCGAAACTCCGGCCAAGCGTTTCATGTATCTCCGATCTGATTCTAAAGCTTAAATGAAAAATGCAGTTTGAACCCAAACCGAACATCCTTTGAAAGTAATTTCCCCTTTTAATCTCCCATGTTACAAACCAAAGACCATTACTTTTCTGAAGCTTCAATGAAAAGTGATTTTCCTTTAGTTTAGAATGTTGATGAATTGGAGATTAATTGTTCCGATTTGTGTCTAAGACTAGAACCCTTGGGTTCTCTAGGCATTGTCTCTGGTTTAGATTCCTTTAAACAAAACTCGTTTAATTTGATTCATTGGATATTAGAGGAGATTGGTGGAGGAAAAGTTTGTGAATCGTTGGAGGCGAAGGAGAGTGATATTGATGAATTTGAAAGTATTGATGTTGATGGAGAGTGGATTAGGTGTTTCTAAAGCAAGTTCCGACGGTGGAAAGCGAGAACTCTGTTGCGCTACGAAGAAAACGATGAAGTGGTGCTGGTCTGTCATATTGGACTCGTTTCTTCTGTGGATTCGTTTCAAGTCTGGGTATCTCAAGAAGAAAGATTGAAGTGTTCAAAAGGTTTTCTAATTGTCTTCATAACCTTTCGATTCGTTTCAAGTTTGGTTTCTAAAGAAGAAAGATTGAGGTGATTAAAAAGGTTTCCTGGGTGTTTCAGTGTTTACAGGGTTTTAGTTTAATCAAGAAAAAGGATATGAATATGGATCTGAACAAAGCTATACAAGAGTTGTCAATTTCAGATGATAAACCTCTTGTTCATCCAAATCAAGCTAAGTTATGTTCTTCTGAAAAGAATCATTGCAGTCTTATGGGTAGGTTCTTGAATCCTAGTAATCAAAGGATGTCTAATTGGATTTTAGACATGCCTAGAATTTGGAGATTAAATAATAGAGTCTATGAAGTGGCTTTATCTCAAGAAAGGTTTCAGTTTATTTTCAAATCAGAAGATGATTTACTTGAAATCTTAAAGACAGGAGTTTGGACAAAAGATGACTGGTGTGTGCTCATGGATAAATGTATTGAAAGGCCTCAGGCTGATTACCTAATGTTTCTTCCAACTTAGATTTGCCTCCGTAATATTCCGGTCAATTATTACACAGAGGAAACAATTAAGGAAACTGATAAGTGTGAAGGTAAGGTTTTACAGGTGCTTTTGACCCTTAAACGTCACATGCTCAAGATTATGTTCGAGTGAAAGTTCTACTTGATGTCGATCGACACTGGGTCCGGACTGCACCATATGAGGTGAGAATCCCGATGCAGCCTGAGTCTGCCTATGCCCCCCTATCCCTTATCCGAGGAAGCGTCGATCTAAGCAGGAGATTCATGCTACTAAGTGCACAGCCATCATGGAGAAGATCCTCACTTCTCTTCCTAAGAATGTTTCTGAGACATCTTCTGCTCCACTCAATAGGTATGTCAAGCAACTTGTTGACAATGGTATTAGCTCAGATGAAGCTAAATTGCTGACAAGGGACATCAGTGCAATCATGCTGCCTAAGGTTAAGAAAGAGAAGGCACAAAGAGTGGACATTGCTGAGTACATCCGCACCATCACTCTTGATCAGACCACTGAGAAGCTCCCGGATCCAGGTAGCTTTGTACTTGATTGCTCTATCTCCACAAGCAGGTTCAGCCGCTCTTTGTGTGACATGGTATCAAGTATCAACCTCATGCCTAAGTCTGTTGCAGAGAGATTAGGCATGACTAACTACATGCCGACTAGAATCACTCTCCTCTTTGCGGATCGTTCCAAATGCATCCCTGAAGGAATCCTTGAGGATGTTCCTGTTAAGGTTTGTAACTCCTTAATCCCTGCTGATTTTGTGGTCCTGGACTACGATAAGGAACCCAAGGATCCTCTTACCCTTGGAAGAGCATTCCCAACTATAGTTGGTGTTAGGATTGATGTGAAGAAAGGTAGGATCTCTCTCAAAGTTTGTGATTTGGAGATGGAGTTTGGCATGGATGGTTCAGAGTTCACTAAGACTATCAATATCATTGCCTCTAGCACAGAAACACCTCCTCGGACTGCGTAGAATCCCCAGCCAGAGCCATAAACAACGCTCCCATCAGCTCAGCTCGCCAATGAGAGTTGCAGAGCAACAGTGTCGATCGACACCATCCCTCCTATTGATCGACACCCTCGGGATTCACAGACAGAGAATACTGCACATTCTCTTCAGCCCACACCTCTTGCGGCCCTCTGTGATAAGTTCTCTTCTATCTTTTCTCCTGCTTACCCATCGATTAATTCTTTAGATTCTTCGAAGTCTGCTTCACGAGATAACAAGCCTAGAGTTCTTCGAAAGTTTCTTTCTCCTGTTGTTCTTGCAGGAAACGAGGAGAGTGTCGATCGACATCACCATGAGTGTCGATCGACACTTGCAGCTGCCCCGACCAGATCAGTTTACGCACCGCCTTGGAAGGCGAGAAGGCAGCAACAATCTTCCATTATCCCACCACATCCTGAACTCCGCCAAGTCAAGCTATTGACTCAAAACAAGCGCTTAGTGGGAGGCAACCCACTGATTTGATTTTTCTTTTCCTTTCTTTTATTTTCTTTATTTTTGATTCATTTTTCCCGCCTTCTTCGGATTTGAATGCCACTGGAGACAGTGCCATTTTAGTCAGGGAGAGGTTCTTACTAATATTGCTTTTATTTATGATTCCTATTATTTTTTTGTTTTTGAGTTTATTGAGTCTCCCTTAAAAAAAAAAAAAAAAAAT
>Ga0041059_1003360_pt1 | contig 11009 bp, 15 predicted proteins | sample AraColnosormetaG_FD_56232 | JGI IMG/M metagenome (GOLD analysis project Ga0041059, IMG submission 56232) | Arabidopsis roots microbial communities from North Carolina, USA - Col MF nosort | ecosystem: Host-associated > Plants > Roots > Unclassified | place: USA: North Carolina | collected... | reverse complement strand
CATAAACCTTACAAAGGTTCATTTTTTTATTTTACTTTTTTTTTTTGATTATACGCCTCCATATTATGTGTTTTATAGCAATTTATTGTTTATACAAATCTTATAGAAAAACAGAAACAAAATAAATTATAGAAAAAGAAAAACACAAGAAATTAATCATTTATATGTAGATGAACGTGTTTATTTTGTCCACAAAAATGTCTTCAATTTTATATTTTGTCTTTTTTGATAAAGATTATTATTTTTGATGAATGATTTTTTATAACATATTTTTGTCGGCCATATATATATAACATTTTTTTTTTTCTTACTAAGACCATAAATACAACATTTGTTTGCTAATTTTAGTACACAGAAAAGTACACATTAAGAATTGGATCTCTTGTTTGACAAAATATACTGAACAACATTCTTTGACATTCAAATTAAAAATGATTATTAAGTTTGAACATGGCTAGCTTGTTGGACTGTTCCAATTATATCAATCAAATGTCACACTTCATCATTTTCCTATGTGAAATCTACGAAGCCAAATTTTAAACTAATGTTGAATATCAAACGATTACTTCGTCTAACTTAGAAAATAGCTCAAAAGATCTACAATATAATAATTTTAATTATGTTTTTCAACTCTAATAATAACATAATAGTAATGATTGCTTACAGTCAAAGCCTCAAAGTAATACCTTTTCCTGGTACAGAAGTAAATACATTTATTACTACACGGTTTTTGTCCAGAAGTTACGTTTTTCCAGGTAGTTTCGCAGGCAAAATACGAGAGGCAAATTCGTAATTACTCACAACTCCAGAGTCATAAATATAAAAAAAAAATCTTACGCCTCTCTTAAATCGTCCCCTCCAATCAAAATCAGATCACAGTAAGATTCCCAAAATTCGAAAAAAAAGCTTCCCAGAGAGAAGAGAAAAAACTTCTCTGAGGCGGCCATGACGTTGCAGAGAGGTTTACCTCTTCTCTTGCAACAGTACACGGCGTTGTTCAAGAAAAACCTTTTGCTTTCATGGCGGAGCAAACGAGCCACGTTTCTTCAGCTCTTCGCTTCTTTCTTCTTCATCCTTCTCATCTTCTGTATCCAAGCAGCCATGGAGAAGAGTTTCGCTTCCTCCACGGCTCTCAAAACTGTTACGGATCCGACGGCGCTGATATCGCCGCCGATTCCGCCTTGTGAAGATAAATTCTTCGTGAATCTTCCTTGCTATGACTTTGTTTGGAGCGGTAATCGTAGCTCCAAGGTCACGCAGATTGTTAATGCGATTATGAAGAATAATCCTGGAAGAAGTATTCCTATTGAGAAGGTATTGTCTTCTTTTATTTGATTTAGTCAAATTGTGTAATTAAGCATTCTTCAGGAGAAAGAACTCAGAGTAGATTTTGATTGTGATGTGATGCAATTTTAGTGATGTTATAGATATAGAAAACCAAATTGTTAGGTTTAGGTTTTGAGAATTAACCACAAAAGGTTACGTGTTGGATACTAAAAGTGGAAGTCAAATTGTATTTAGGTACGATCATTCGTGGATCCTGAAGCGGTAGATACGTGGCTTATGGCGAATCCTTTGTTAGTTCCAGGAGCTTTGCACTTTATTGAAAGAAATGCTACAGTGATAAGTTATGGTATTCAAACTAACTCAACTCCAGAGATGAATAGAGGAAGGTTTGAAGATCCTACTTTTAAGTTTCAGATACCTCTTCAAATTGCGGCTGAGCGTGAAATCGCGAGGTCGTTGATAGGAGGTATGCATTTTATCTTGTTGAATCTTTTGAGTGTGTGGTCATGAGTGTTGAGTTCTTGACGTTGAGAAGTTGTTGTTACGCTTTTGCAGATCCGAACTTTAATTGGGTTGTTGGGTTTAAGGAGTTTCCTCACCCAACTATTGAAGCTATTGTTGCGTTGGACACTATAGGACCGACTTTTTTCCTTGCGGTTGCTATGTTTGGTTTTGTACTTCAGATTAGTTCTTTGATTACTGAGAAAGAGCTTAAACTTCGCCAGGTATAACGTTGTTTCTATATAGGCTGCTGTGAACAAAGTCTTTATAGTAGATTGATTGTGTTGTGCAACAGGCAATGACGATGATGGGTGTTTTTGACACTGCTTATTGGTTGTCATGGCTTACTTGGGAAGGAATTCTTACTGCCATCTCGGCGCTCCTGACGGTTCTGTTTGGAATGATGTTCCAGTTCGACTTTTTCTTGAAGAACAGTTTCCCTGTTGTCTTCCTACTTTTCATGCTTTTCCAGTTTAATTTGGTAAAACTCTCTTGCTAAGACTAATGTTTACACCTCTTTTGGCACATCAGTTAAATTATTAACTTCATTGTTTGTGGTGCTAGATTGGACTAGCATTCATGCTATCAGCTTTTATCAGTAAATCAACTTCAGCAACAACTGTCGGTTTCTTTGTGTTTCTGGTTGGCTTTGTAACACAGGTGCGGTTTCTCTCATGCAAAAAACAAATAGCTGGAACTGTTTCTTCGAATTAACAATTGTGTTGCTAATCATATAATCTAACTGCAGCTTGCAACATCAAGTGGGTTTCCCTATGCCAAGAAGTATTCTCGTATGATCAGGGCACTTTGGTCACTGTTCCCACCCAATACCTTTTCTCAGGGTTTAAAGTTGCTCGCTGATGCAACTTCAACTCCTCAAGATCCTGGTATTAGTTGGAGTAAAAGAGCAGAATGCGGTCCTAACGACGACACTGGTTGTGTGCTTACAATTGTAAGTCAACTCTCAATAAAATTTCCATCTAATAACTCTGTCTAATAGTTCTCTGATCATTACTTTTTGGTTTTGGCAGAATGATATCTACTTGTGGCTTCTTGGGACTTTCTTTTTGTGGTTTGTTTTGGCTCTTTACTTTGACAATATAACTCCAAATGCTTCTGGAGTAAGAAAATCTATCTTCTACTTTCTAAAACCTGGGTACTGGACCGGCAAAGGTGGCAACCGAGTAGAAGGTACTTTCTCCTCAGTCTTGTTTCTGTATTCATTAGTAATTTTGGTGTCGTAAAAGTGATCCTAAGTAAACGTTTCTATTATGAACAGAAGGTGGAATTTGTAGTTGTATTGGTTCAGTTCCACCTGTGGATCACATTACCCCAGATGACGAAGATGTCCTTGAAGAGGAAACTTTAGTTAAACAACATTCAATGGAGGGTTTAGTTGATCCCAACGTTGCAGTTCAAATACGTGGTCTTGCAAAGACTTATCCTGGGACGACGAAGTTTGGATGCTGCAAATGCAAGAAAACTTCCCCTTTTCATGCTCTGAAGGTATTTCTTCTAAGAAAACAAAAGTGAAAAACTGATCTTCTTACGTTGGTTAATTTGCAATTTCGCATGGTAGTGTCTGTTCTTTACCAAAGATGTTCACCAAATGATAATCTTACCATTGATCTATATCTAGGACTTGGATGAAATTTTACTGATTATTTCTCCATGTGGTTTTACGTGTTTCATTTATTCAGGGTTTGTGGATGAATATTGCCAAAGATCAATTATTCTGTCTTCTTGGACCCAATGGTGCAGGGAAAACAACTACTATCAATTGTTTGACAGGCTTATTTCCAGTTACTGGTGGTGATGGTAAGATAAAGCTTGCACTTTTTTCTTGTTTCTGTTTCATAGAAGCTAGTGTCCTAAGCCTTTTCACCATACTAATATCTCTCTGGTTGGCTTTAACAGCACTAATTTATGGAAATTCTATAAGAAGCTCTGTTGGTATGTCCAACATCCGTAAAATGATTGGAGTTTGTCCTCAGGTGAGCCATTTTTTGTTGCTATCTGCTTCTGGCATTTGCTTTAATTAGTTACAGATATTTGTTATGCTTTCAATGATTTATGACATTCCTGTTCCACAGTTTGATATTCTTTGGGATGCTTTGTCTGGTGAAGAACACCTCAAACTCTTTGCTAGCATCAAAGGGTTGCCACCTTCATCAATCAACTCGGTATGTACCCAAATGGTAGAAATGAGTCGGTTGGTTAGTCGGTTGGTTACTTCAAATCAAGAATACTTTTCCTCATTTGTCGCTTAAAATGTTACTTTCTCGTCATATAGATGGTTGAGAAGTCACTGGCGGAGGTAAAACTAACAGAAGCAGGGAAAATCAGGGCAGGAAGTTACAGTGGAGGAATGAAACGGCGACTCAGTGTTGCAGTTTCTCTCATTGGTGATCCAAAGCTGGTCTTCCTGGACGAACCTGTATGTAACATTTATTCTGTTGATGTTTATTTATTTAAGTCCCTCTTCCTTTTCTCATGCGTACTTGTCATACATGGGTTACAGACTACAGGCATGGACCCGATCACGAGGAGACATGTGTGGGATATCATACAGGAAACCAAGAAAGGTCGTGCCATTATACTAACAACACATTCGATGGAAGAAGCTGATATCTTAAGTGATCGGATAGGGATAATGGCTAAGGGTAGGCTCCGCTGCATTGGAACCTCGATCAGGTTGAAATCCCGCTTTGGCACAGGTTTCATTGCTAACATTAGCTTTGTTGAAAGCAACAACCACAATGGCGAAGCTGGTTCGGATTCACGCGAGCCAGTGAAGAAATTCTTTAAAGATGTGAGTCTGTTTTAGCACCCGGTCACTGTTTCCATTTTACAATGTAGTTAACTTAATCCAACACCCTTCCGAACTTTGATATTTTCTTGCAGCATCTCAAAGTCAAACCAATAGAAGAAAACAAGGCCTTCATGACTTTTGTTATACCTCACGACAAAGAGAATCTTTTGACAGTAAGCATTTACACAACCTTATGATATATAGATTTCACTACCTACCTTAAAACTAAGCATAAGTGACAATGAAACAGAGCTTTTTCGCTGAGCTTCAAGACAGAGAAGAAGAATTTGGAATCTCAGATATCCAACTTGGTCTTGCTACTCTTGAAGAAGTCTTTTTGAACATAGCAAGAAAAGCTGAACTCGAAAGCGCTGCGGTTGATGGAACAATGGTCACTCTCGACTTAACATCTGGTTCTTCAGTCGAGGTATATAACTTACATCTCATACATTCATATCTATAAATAGAAAGACTAATGATCCGATCCAATTCCAATCTACAGATACCGGTAGGGGCAAGATTTATCGGGATACCGGGAACAGAAACTGCAGAGAATCCACGAGGAGTCATGGTGGAGGTGTATTGGCAACAAGACGAGTCAGGATCATTGTGCATCTCAGGACACTCCACAGAGATGCCAATTCCTGAAAACATTCCCGTGACAGATCCGGTGGCACCAGGACATGGCGGAGTAAACTTGTTGGGACGGAGAGGACGAAGACAAGTTCAGGGAATTGTGATTGATCCTGAGTTTGCTACTTTTACTAGAAGCGGTTCCACTTCTTCCCGACGTTTTTCTAGAAGCGGTTCTTCCCGACGTTTTTCATCGTGAATTGAAATATAATCCGCCCGCATACACATACACTCACAGTTCTTAACTTAACGGATTGCGCTCTACAGGTTTTTCTGGTTCGTTGTTGTAGTTTTATACGAGGAAAATCACAGGCGTGTTTATTTGAAATTGTGTTTTACGTAATTATGATGTAAATTAGACTGAAGTTTGTGATTAAAAAAACAAATATTAAACACTACTATCAGTGTGACACATCCAAATTCTAGTGTAATCAACATTGTAGCTAATAAACGACTACTCTTTATATCGATGCGTTTAGCCACGCTGTGACTGTACATTTATCGGAGAAACATAATCGAAGAACCAGCATTGTGGAAGTTATGTATGAGAAACAAAACCAGAAATGGTTTGTATTCATGTGTCTTTATGTACCTTTTGTCCAACAGATTTGATGATTTGAACCAATAAGCTATCTCCAGTTATACTTCTCAGGCGTTGAATCAACTCACACCGCGAGATTCTCCTATCCTGTGAGTAGCAAAGGAACCAACAATGAGAATATATTATGATGAAGATGTAAAACAGAGAGCCAAAGAAAGTGGACTTACTTGATGTTCTTTATAGTGTTTATGAATGAGACGGATTTGCGATTGATTTAGAAACTTTGATATCGAGTTGATTAAGACCGGAAACGAAATCCAAGGAGATTTCGGGTTTTCTATATCAAATAAACATACCAAATCAGCAACTGAATTAAAGAAGAGAGGAACAAACATTTTTGAGTGCTTACTTCTTTTCAAGATAGATGGAGTTTTGATGCAAACAACAAACTCAGGCAAAACATGAGTGTTCATGTGTGTGCTCCAAATAATATACTTGTTTGGAGATGTCAAACTGTCTACACCTGAATCAAACTCCATAGAACTCGGATACGATTGTGATGTCGAGCACACAACCTCTGATTTTCCCATAATAATTCTTGAAAACAGCAAGAAGCTAATCCCGTCTTCGTTACAAGATGATGAAGGATCTATCATACTTATACAAAGAAAAAAGAAAACATTAATGATAAAGAGTACTCATTGAAGATTATAAACGCAAAATGAAAAAAAAAAGTATATTGTTGTTTACCATTGAAGAGGAGCATTGTCTGGTGAGAGACATAAGGCATTGTTGCTAAATCCATACATTAGAATCGCTTTTAACTCTTCCTTCTCCACACCGCAACAACCGTATTTCACTCTCGCCGCTTCAGCCACCGCAGCTTTGTTTCCACAGCAGCTGCCGCTTTTCTTTGCAACAGACTCAGCGTATATTTGAAAGGCTTTAAGCTTAGCTTGTCCTAATGGTGTTTGAAATCCGTTCTTGAGAATTGATACAATCTCAAACTGATTGCTTAAGTGAGAAGTTAGCTTAGATTGGCAATGACGGTAGATAAGCTCGTAAACTTTATCGTCTTTAGGCAACTCCGTTAGTCCGAACTCGTTAGCTATGGAAGAATGTTGTTGATCACAATCAGAGAATAACTCTTCATTGCTTCTGCTTTCAGATGAATTTGTTGACCCTTGTTCTTCGTTTATCGGTGTTTCTTCGGTTTTTGAATAATCCATTGCTGAGAAACAAAAGGAAACACAGAATCAGACTCAAAAATCATGAATTCGTTACAAAAAAGAAAACCAAGAAGTCAGAATCAAAACCTTTTTGAAGATTTTAGATGATTGATGATTTATAGCTTTAGTGTAGTTTTTGAGATGAGAGAGCACAAATGTTTGAATTCAAACTGCAGAGAGACTAAACATATATATATGAATAGTTAAAAATACAGTTATGGAAAAGATTTTTCTTACACTGTGTTCTGATTTGTTTAAGTCTTCCTGTTTTGGGTTTTGTTGTCTGTTTTCGTTTTTTTTCTTTTCTATTAAAATATTTGTTGCGTCTTGTGCCTTTTGCCGTGAAGGAGAAGTGTCCACATTCACACGATTACACTAATCCCACTTTTGTTTTTGTCACGATTACATTAAACTCATTAATCCCACGTTATTAACAAATACACGAACTTGTAAATATAAAAGGCTATTTTTTGTCAACTATTAAAGGCTATCTGATTTCTTATTTGCAATAAATACATTTATTAAACAGCATCTCGAAATTTAATTTTTTACACGCAAGGCCACTAATTTTGTGGACTATTTATTTACTGAAAACTGAATATGCAGTAAATCTCTACGTGCGGGCGCTGGCTGTTTTCGGGAAAGTGGAAGGCCGGTCGTTTTTACGTAGTAAACTGCTCTTGTAATAGAAGTGGGTTAGAACTGGAATGACCAAATTACCCCTTGGTTCTATACTTCTATATATAGATATCAACGATTCAACGTTGCTGCTGATCGAGACGTTGAATGGTATTCTTGTTACCAGAAATGGAAACCGTGGGGGCTTATTAGCATATTTTATTCCTTCTTAAAATATACTTTATACCATTAAGCGAAATTAACGACTAATTTTGATCAGAAAATTTGACTTGCGTTAGTTTAGTTCCTATCGATATTAACTACAAAAACACCGTTATAATCGTATATGCATGACACTAGAAAACATTGTTCTTCTCGTAAATTCAAAATTTAATCAATGTTTTTGCTACTAAAATGTGATGGATTTGGTTGGAATGCCTAGAATCTAAGAAATACCTAAGCCCATATATTGAGTGTGTTGCCTTAAATAATGTGAACGTAAACCCAAACCATTTGCTTCGTTCAACAACTGACAAAAACAAAACCCTACATATATTAAAAATAAAACATTGCATAATTAACAGGGGACACAAGCTGCCAGACATTATAAATACAATAAGAAGGGGAATTAAAACTGAGAAGACATTTTTTCAAAAAAAAGAAAAGAAAAAAATATCCTTCGTTTATTGCACTAATTCTACTGCATAAGCAAACTTCGGATTAGTGCAGCTTGAGCTGAATCAGTTGATTCCAAAAGTTGAGACAATCTTTCACTAAGATCATCCACTTCTTTGCTCAAGTTCCTTATGTAACTGCATGTCTCTTGTAATACCCTTGATGCTGAAACCTGAAAGTAACCAATATATTGATAAGAAGAAGGATCTTATATATAATTAACAATTTAATTATCATGCATGCAGCATGCTATTTATTGTCGATTAGTTTGGAAATTAAAATTTAGCACTCGTCACAAAATGCATCACAATCAAATGAATCAATACATACATGCAATATTGGAATATATGGAATATTAGTTTAATATTTATTTATAATTCTAACTAAAGACTCTCGTTTGTTTGCAACAACAGAAAGATGAAAGAATTACTGTTAAACTTTGATGGAGGATATATATTAGTTATTATTTTTATTTTTTTTAAACCGGAGGTTTGTTCTTTTAAGTACCCACTACTAATCCAAGGAAGATTTAAAAAGGTTTAGAAAAGATTTAAGGTTTGAAAGAGGAAATTAAATTTTTTAAAAGGAATCATAATGAAAAATTGATTAGAACGTTGTACCTTTCCAGAGCGTCTGTTGTTAGCAAGTTCGGGGAGAAGCCGATGAAGCTGGAGGACAAGATCGTTGATTTGTTCATCCGTGATCATGGAAGCTCCAGTTTGTCTTGAACGTGATTTTCTGCTAGACATTATGTAATATATATGATATGGTAGAGTATAGCTAGAGATTTATAAATCTTAGGGTTCACTAATTAACTTTAATCAATATTTGTGAGTGCAAGTATTTTCTTTGTATGTTATTTATATTATAAGAGAAAAAAGAAGGAAGAATTGAATACAGAAGTGGAAGAGTCTACTGCAACTGCTTAAAATAAACATGAATGGTTTCAACTTGTGTTTATATAGAAGATTTTTCTCCGTTTTTGGCTCTACATGTGTATGCATGGAATAATATAATTGCAAAATTATATATGTTTTTTCTAGCATGTTTCCTAAAAACTGTAATATTTTTAAGTATAGTTAAATTAATTGGTGAATTACTAGATTAACACTCTGACTAGTAGTCTTTAACGAAAGGGAAAAAAAACACTCTGAATAGTATTATGCAAATCTCAATGGGTAAGAATTTATATTTTATCTAAAATTTATAGATATATTTGTGCAATAAAAAAACGCTTATCTTATTTGCAAGAACATCTTTGTTGTTAACGGTAGAAAATTTTCGTCTCGTTATGTTTTTAAACTTATATAGGAAAAACATTTCCATTTATCCAATTACAATTCATTATAAAATAGAAGATTAAAATTCATTTTAATTCCACATTATTTTTTTTGCTAATCCAGTTTTCATTTTTCTATATATGTTTCACTAGTAACCAACTTCAGAACAAGAGTGATCTTGTGCCATTTTAGTAAATCATTTAAAAGGTGATGTTTGATTATAGTTGGAGGATACCTTCTTTCATATTTTTTTTTGGCACGAATAGAGTATACTAAAACATTTTGGGTTTATAAGACAAAGAGAATATGTATGCATGTTTGTCATACTTATCGGCAAACTTGCATAAATTCTGGAATTGGTGATAATACAAACTTTGGTACTAGACTACAAATTATGATTAGTTTGTATGATATCTTAATTAATCCAAGAACTGTAAAATTAGGATTAACTCCTGGAAATGTTAATCAACTTCTATAGTTATATTGCAAGATTAATTTATTTATATAGTTACATACTTGATCTAGTACATATACTAATTTGAGCATGTACAGACAAACATAAATAATTAAGTTGATTTAGTTTTATTAGAGATGAAATTAAACAATTCTAATATCAGTCTTTTCCATTTTGAGTGTACCTTAGTTTGGTCTTTCTTCCATTTTTATTTGTATACCATGGGCATCAATCAGTTGATTAATATATTGCAAATTTGGAATAATCAATCAAGCGCTCGATTATTTATCCATTTAGATCTGACAATTTTATCACTATATCTCAAGAATTTCTAATCAATGGAAATGATTCCTATAAATAATTTTATAGTCTACAGACAGAAATTTGTCTAGGTATCAAACTATATGGTAACCCGTCTCTCTTCCCATCATGTAATATCTTTATATTTAGATAATAAATAACATTCGTTTTATTGAAGTAATTAATATTTTCTCCAAAAAATTCCATTAGTTAATTATGGTTACACCAACAATTGAGAAAAAATATATTTTTAATTTAATTCATTAAATAAATTGTAAACTAAAAGTTTGTTTTTTAATTAAGAAGTTAGAAGAGAAAATTGGACTTTGATTCCAAATTCCGAACACGTATTGTCTATTTTTAAATCGTTATTAGATTTAATCTAGTAATAGATTTTTTTTTCATATGTGGATTGTTTTACATTTTTTTATTATTTTATTTTACATTTTCATTTGATTTTATTTACAGTTTTAAGAAAATAAACGATTTCTTTTTTGTATTATTCAAAAAAATTGCTTTCTTTTTATGTTTACACCAGAATACTTAAGTTATGAATCTTTAGATCAAAAAACAAAATAAAAAATCACATGGACTCATGACTCATTAGTATATCATTACCCGATAAAATATGTTTAATCATTTGTGTAACAATTATTAAAATTGTTTTTTTTTTTTTTTT
>Ga0041059_1003359_pt1 | contig 11012 bp, 6 predicted proteins | sample AraColnosormetaG_FD_56232 | JGI IMG/M metagenome (GOLD analysis project Ga0041059, IMG submission 56232) | Arabidopsis roots microbial communities from North Carolina, USA - Col MF nosort | ecosystem: Host-associated > Plants > Roots > Unclassified | place: USA: North Carolina | collected 2013-09-02 | reverse complement strand
ACCAAACCCCTTTGCTATCTAAAGAAAGAGAAATTTTCTTGATTAAAACATTTCAGATGAGTCATTGAATCTCTCTACTATATCTAAAAACTATTACTACTTTTGTTTTTAAAAAGACTTTAGAAATCTTTTTAAAAAGCAGAACCTAGAGTGCATAAATACAAATCTCATTCCTCAAGTTTTAAAGCATCTAAAAAGATATTACAATTTAGATTTTCTCCTATATTTTGGATCCTTGAAAAGTCCGTAATTAAGCCATATTAATTGGCTCTTCCAATATATGGAAACACTAGATTAATTAGAGGGCTTAATCTCATTCTCAAACAAAAGAAAAAATGAAGATCGTATGCGTATAGTTACCAAATTTCGGAGAAGAAGAAGGCTTTTTAAGAACAATCGTCTCCCTAACACGTCACGAGCACGAAGCAGGAGATAAACTAGAACGCGTGACGAAGGATGTGTTCGTATAGTAGTTGATATTTGTATCATTCCATATCTATACTTTGTTTAGATTTTCATCTATCGAAGATCACGTAAGTAAATTATGGGTATTAGATTTTTTTTCCTTTTTTGTAAATCTGTGGAAAACTAAAATTTAAAAGCTTTTCGGTAAATAATATTAAATGAAAGATAATAAATATTTAATGAAGAAAAATATTTTACAACTACAATATTAGTCCAATCCACTCGAGAAGATTGATGCACCTATTTTTCTTTATTTATATTCATTATTTTGATAGTTTTCTAACGCGTTGAATGAGAGACAAAAGTAACATTGTTTTCTAACTCCCCTTTAGCTAATCGATCAGCTGCTTTGTTAGTTGACCGGAAAGACCATTTGATAATGGCATTAGAAAACTTTTTCCGCCAATGTTGTATCTCTATGATGAGGTTATGAAGTTCAAAGTTCCTTGTGTTCCCATTGAGTAAGCTTTCCACAGTCCTGTTATCACCTTCAAATATGATCTTTCGATATCCTTTACTCCATGTATGTTGCATAGCCATCAAGAGAGCCTGTAGTTCCGCTTCTAGCACTGAGTTGCAAAGTTGTCATGTACCTTGAGCCGCAAGTAGATAACTGCCTGTGTCACTTCATAAAATCCAACCAGCCTTTGGTGCTAAGTCATTCCTTGAGAAACTGCAATCATAACTGCATTTGATAAAGCCGTGAATAGGTTTTTGCCACCCTTGCCTGCTTCTGTCATTTGGACGTCGTCGTTGTGTGTCTTGCTGCAAAGGAATCCACTCATATGAGTCTCTTATCGCTTTTTGTACATCATCTTGCCAATTACTTCCTTTACGCTGGTAGACTAACAAATTCATGCTCTAAACTAAAATATACACTAAATATATGTAATCTAAAAAGTGAAAACCATAAAGCTGGTTCAGTTTTATTATTTTTGACCACACCAAACCGAAAGTAAAAGATTTTCAGAAAATGTTTACCATATGGGTTTTAACTTCTAATTAAGGTCTCTAGCCCAAAACATAACTAATTATCTAATTTAAGTTCGGTTAGGCTCAACAAATTATTTGGGTTACATTTTTAAGTGAAGCTTTACTTGTAATACAGTACCTCGATCTGTAAACAGAAAATCTAATAGATAGAAGGAAAGATTCCATGAAAGCATATGTACATATCATAAGAATCGAAAAGAACTGAAACCTATACAAATAGAAACTATACACTCTCCTCTCCTTTGAACAAAATATGTCATACTTCGTTGTAGTTGCTATCTTAGTTTCTTAATTTTCTTTTTGTTGGAAACGAGCAGTTTAAGATTTGTTAAATTAGAAGAGTGAACTGTTAAGAGGATATAGATCTTTTATAATTAAATAAATAAAAAGTTGGGAACAACAAAGATTTTAGAACCTTATTCATAAGCCTATAATGGCTAAATCCAATTTCTAAATATATAAAGAAATAGAACGAATCACAGGCAGATTCGACTAAGAAGAGTACGATGAATGAGAAATCACCTACCCTCTATGTTGTACCAATCAGCGATCTCCAAACACTTTGGCAAAAATGCATTGAAACCCGATATCAAGTCTCGATGTCCTTTAAGCAGTTCTTTTACCTCTTCTATGCAAGTATTTCTATCAATTCTACAATGAAAATATATATCAAAATTGATTAGTTTTTTTTTTTTTAAGTGTTACCCTAATAATATGAATTAAACTAAGAATAAAAAACCATATATATATTTTTTGTATTTTGCAAAAACAATACATATACATACTTGCGAGCTTTAAAATTTTTCATGATCGCCATAAAGTCGTCATATTTATCAGGATCATTATGAAAGGTACTCTTAACAGTCCTAATGTATGCATATGCATCATCTACTGTTGCCTTCGGTTTACTTCCTTCTCCCGCCATGGTTTGAAGTTATTCGAAGCTTCATTTTACAAACAATTAAAGAGTGTGAATTGTTATTATTTTTTGCATTAAACAAAATTAGTTATTGATTTTTTATATTATCAAATACTATAGCACTTTTCTTTTAAATTAACTTAAAATCTTTGTGAAAAAAAATCATAATTTTGCATCAAGTATCTTCATTAACAATTACTTGAACTAAAAAAGCGTGCATCCATGCAGAGCACGAGAACATGATAACAATCAACTTTACGTTGGCTTTAGTGTTGACAAACATTGTTTGAGCAAAATAATTAAGATCAACCTTACATTGACAAAATTATGAAAAGAGTTTAAAGTAACGAACCAGAAAATTTGCTATAACTACTAGTACAAGCTTAACCAATACGAATGGCTTTGAGTTGCAATGTTGTATGTAGGTATGGGCGTCTTTATATATATAAACATTGAAACAAATCACTCCATTTTCAATTTATCTTTTTGTAGCAATGAGATAAAAAAAAAGTGTAATAATATTTTTAATAAATTAAAGACTTGTCTATCAGTTGTAATTGGAAATAAAAGTTTCGCACTAAAAATAATTAAATTAAACCAAGAGAAAATTAATTTACAGATTTTTATGTGTATTTACTAAAAGCAATTTAAATTTAAAGTTCAATAAGTATCTATCAAATTTACCCTAAAAGTTTAACTTTTGTTACATTGTAGCAATTAATTTTTTAAAAAAAATCTGTGTAGTTTTATATCAAAGAGATTTTTTTGTTAAGTTTATATCAAAGAGATAGATGTCATAAATCTAAAATTACATCTGTAGGTCGATAAGTTATAATTAGTCATGCTTTTGTTAATCAGCGGCATCACTATTAATTTTTTCCGCCTTTTATTGTTCATTAATCATATATGGATTTCACATTTCGTGAAACCAATTAATGTGCACGTACTTGTATTAATCACTTACTAGGACATGCACATTACTAGGACTGATCCGGTGCCGTTTGACGTTTTCTGGACTCCGCCCAATTTTATATTCGTCCCACAACGAGGCCACGCAAATCGTAGTGAAACAGTTTGTGTACGTACCCAAGCCCATCTTCAAATTTTATTTATTATACAAACCTCGTGACTTTAAATTTCTTTTTGTGACCAGTTTAGCTAACATTTGAGAATTAGTGCTAATGAGTCAAGCATGTGAGCAAGCTACTGACCTAAAAATCTTCAGCAAGTCATTCATATAATGCATAATCCAATAATTTAATAGACATCTCTGACCTATAACATTTGGAATCAACATTCAAACTCAATCCTCTTTTCCTCTTCCTTTTACTTTTTTCGAAGCTTGAGTTGGTGAGCTTGGTTATTTGTCTTCAATAAAGACCTACCTAATTGTCCCTCTCTTTACATTACCAACTTTTTTTTTTTTCCTTTTCTTTGAACCCATTGTTATGATTAGTAATGATTATGATCAATTAATGATTCAATGATTAATACGATAGATGTTTTATTGATGGTTTAGAATAAATCGAAAAGGTAATACACAAATTGAAAGGAAAAGTTGGAAAAACAAATATACATAATTAATCCTACGTTTAGTTGAGTGCCAGAATTTCTAATGTATAATCTTCAACCTAACCATAGCAATGTCGTCTATGTAAATTTACCTGATCCTTATCAAGAAACTAAAGTCCATTCATCCTTTTGGTACGAAGTATTATATTGGGTATATAAAGTAAAATGCCATGACAAAAATAGACTTCAAAAACTGCACTAACGAAATAAAGTTGTGCATGTGCGTTTACGTAATATGATGTGTTCATAAACTTCACAGATGTTAAATCAATGATTTTTAATGTAATGAAAAGATATGAATATATGTACATATAGATCCAAAAACCAGCCATGATTGAGGAGCAGCTTCCATGTGGAAAATGCTTATGATTGGTTCTTGTGCTAATGTTTGCAAATGATAGTAACAAAAATCCAAGCAAGGCTTGGACCCAGTCCTTCGTAATTTGCAAAACCACACTCATTACAATTTTTACCAATTTAATACTATCTATTATAACCAACAAAAATATATAGAACGTTGCCTTCTAAGTTTCACTAGCTACGATGTTGCACCAAAAGATATAAACAAAGCAAATGTATACCCAAGTACATAACTAGATTTAAGTGTGGGTTGTGGAAAAACAAATAATTGAAATGTTGCACAAAAGAATGATTGAACATGTGATCTGACGGTAATAATAATCCTGAGAATATAAATTATATACACAATCGAACATGTCATTTTTAAACAAATGTATTATGTGACCAGTCTCCTTATTATTGGTTTAGCCACCAAATTAAAACATAGCAATTGAACGTGTCGCCTAGCTACCCTCAACTTTTATGTATTTCTCTATATATTAAGAAATGGATTATGGTTACATAATTATTACTTCAAAATACTAATATATCAAAATTTACTTGTTCTCTCTACGTTCACTTCTGCATTATCTAAAACGGTTCTATAGTGTCGTCCAATATTTGGTAAATTTTGATATGATATATCACATTAGATAAGATCGATTATTAACTGAAGAAGTTTATTGGGTGAGTTCAAGTTATATAGAATTGGTCTTGGGGTCATAATGGGACACACCTGCATGGACGATTCCTTGTACATGAACCTAACTCTGATAACATTGCCCACAGGCTACAACACAATTCCATTGGTAGATGCATCCTCATCTCATCCAAAACAAAAGATAAATTCTTTTTATTTTATTTTTTAATAAACAATAAGAAGAGAAGAACATGTGCAAGTGTTCCCTTGCAAGGAAAAACATAGATGCAAAAATATGAGAAATAACTAAAAAAATGTGGGAGTTTGTTGTCACCATTTGAGGTATGTCCATGTGAAAGCCCTTCTCTTATCTTTCCACAACTTGTATTAATATTTGTAGTTTAGCTTTGCCACTTAGTCAAACAACATTACTAACATCAACATCCACCATTTGGTCCTTGATCCAAATGTTTCCCCTTTTGCCCTTATACGCCCATTTTTGAGTTCTTGCATCTCATCTTACATGATAAATTCCGTTTGAGGACAGAGGATTATGGTTATTTTAATTTTGTGTGTTTGAAAATGTATGATTACAACAAAACCATGGTTTCCTTCATTTCTTTCAAAACCGACACCAAGAGAACTTTGTTATGCATGTATGATGCATCCACCAAATACGCAATGTGATAAGTATAGCTCAATTTTCTTAAGAAGTATAATAATGTTTGATTTATTTCTAAGTAAATAAGCTAGAAACGGTCGACATCTCATAAGAATCCAAGAAGAAGGAAAAAAGACATTCTAGCATTGATGGAGGCAATTGATTTGAAGTTAATTACATGTCGTAATAGAAACAAAAGTGTTTAATATATACCCATGCCACCTTAATTAGCTGGGCCTTCATTGTTGAACTATTTACATGATCTTGATTGATGTTTAATTAATATTACACCAGCAAACTTCTTGTCGCAAGACCCGGTTTGATACCACCGAGTATGATCTTGTATTCAGTTTTGGTCATTCGAGTAACAATTATTAAACTATAAACGAAAAGAACAAGACGAGGGCGGGAAAATGCCAGAAAGAATGAAACCATCAAAGAATGGTCGGGACGAACAAAAGTCACATGGAGGGTATTTCCCAACATGCTACAAACGTCGCCGTCTTGACAATAACTGTATTGTTCATGATAATGATATTTTGCTTTCAAACATAATCTCAGTCTAATCTTTTTTTTTTCATCGAGTTTTCATGACTCCTAAAATTAATCCCCCATAATGAAGAAAGTTCTCTTAATTTGGATGGATTTTAAGTTTAGAGATAAAAGGATGTATCCAAATTAGCTAGGGCTAATATTTTCAGTTTGTTTTTCTCTTCATTTATTTGTTGCAGATTGAATCACTATTCGTTTGGAACAACAGACGGTACATGGGATGAGATTCATATAAACGTAGAGCATAAGTAACCATACCTTGTTAATGCTTTAAGCTATTTACGTTCGAAATATCATTTGCTTGTTGCATAATATTCGCCTCATGCATGTTAGTTTTGGATTATCAACAAATGATTTTTTTTTTCTTGTTCCTATAAAAAGGCTTCAACAAAATTGATCCTGTTCAAAAGATATTTTTGATTTAAGTATGCAAATATGTAACATATATTACCAAATAATTAGTCAATGAAACAGGATCAATGTTTGTAGGAGAATTGTTTGTTGTTTTATGTCCTCTACAACTCATACACCAAACAACACATTATTGCAATACTTTTTATATTTATTTTCTTCATTACGAATTACAAAATTAGTAAAAAAAAAGTTCTTATATAAAACATGAAGCTTTTTTCGAATGTCAAATGCATGTAGAGGTAAAAAAAAAGATACGAATTAAATTTTTAGCAGGGGGAGAGGAATTAATCAAGTCACGTGCTCGTCTGCCCAATTTGCCTGCTCTCTCCATTTCCTCTTCACGTGCTTTCACATTATTTCCCTTAATGTCTCTCTCTACCTCTTTCTCTTCATATTTACTTCTGTGCCACTCTTTATTTACCATGGTTTTTTTCTTTCTCTAAAACTTGATTATACAAAAATCATATAATCACGTAATCGGATCATATATTCATCAATTAACAAATGTACTATCTCCATCCACTGTTTAATTAATACGAAATTAAATATGGTGGTTGTCATTTCTTACATCATGTAAACTTAAGTCAAATCATTTTGGCCCCAGAAACTAATATATTCAAGATTAAATCTGATTAGCATCATTGATACTCTGAACAAGTCAAATGTCAAAGAGATTATTAAAACAGCATCATTACCAAAAACACAACATATTATTTCATTTCTTTTGTCTTAATCACTTTATTAATATATATAACTGTAAATTTGGAACTGTTCTAAGGTTCGCCAGTTGGGATATATTCCATTGCCTGTCAGTTTTTTTATTTTGTTTCAATTTCCTTTTTTTGTCGTATCATTTGGTAATGGTGATGATGATACAACATTTTATTTGAACTTTCAAAATCATATATTATAACTTTCTTCTGTGAGATTTAACACGACATCCAAAAAAAAGGACCGAATCTTTCTGACCTACACTAAGAAAACTCACCAATGACTATGACTATTTCTTCAAATCCAATTTAGATTTTTGCTATCATTATCGAAATAGCTAAAAATATTTGGGTTATTAAAAAATAACTTTCATCTAACCAAATTAAATTTCCAATGGGACGAATAATGAACGCAAAAAATGTAGTAAAAAACACACATTTAATTCAGCAACTTAAATAAAATCTGCAAAAAAAAGTAAATTAAATGAAATATACAGATTTCGAATTATTTCGATTGTAAAAGAAATAGAGTAAATAAATGAAAGAGAATATTTGAACAAACTAGTTAGAGTTTATCTACTTTTATTGTTGAAGAAAATATTGCAATAATGTTCTCTTTAAGACCAAAAATATGAATACTTTCAACATTATTTTCCCTTTAATTTTTTCCCAAAGTAGACACTAACGAACAATCATCAAAGTATTTTTCACATATATTACTATAATGTTAGAACATTACATTTTTTATTTCGTCAAGTAGTGTATTTATTTATTGCAATATCTAAAAGACATTAACAAAAGCAAGATTATGAAAATAGTAACATTATTTAATTTATTTACACAAAGTCCCTCTTCTTTGTAAGCATTTAAAAACCCAAATAGCCCAAACCGTCTCTACGCATAATCGGAGAAATCTCTCTGCCGCCATATTCAAAGCAGTTTCCACACATTTAATGTGAACACGTTTTCTCACTACCAACAAAAAAAAACTCAAATCGGAAAAAAAAATGTCGGTTCACGGACGATTTCCGGCGAGTCCACCGATTTCATTATCTCCGTCGTCTTCTTCCACATCTCCGTCTTCACAGTCACCGTCAACACCACCTGATCTAAAGCAACGAGTCATCGCTTGTCTCAACAAGCTCGCTGATCGTGACACTTTAGCTCTCGCTTCCGCTGAGCTTGACTCAATCGCTAGAAACCTTACTCACGATTCCTTCTCTCCGTTTCTTAACTGTATCCACAACACTGACTCTTCCGTTAAATCTCCGGTGAGGAAACAGTGCGTTGCTCTTTTATCGGTTCTTTCTCGTTACCACGGAGATTCTCTAACACCTCACCTTGCTAAGATGGTTTCAACTGTTATTCGCCGTCTCCGAGATCCGGATTCCTCCGTTCGCTCTGCTTGCGCCGTCGCGACGGCTGATATGTCGGCTCATGTTACGAGGCAGCCTTTTGCTTCCGTCGCGAAGCCGTTGATTGAGACTTTGATTCAGGAAGGTGATTCGAATCTGCAGATCGGAGCGGCGTTGTGTTTAGCGGCGTCTGTTGATGCGGCGACGGATCCGGAATCGGAGCAATTGAGAAAATCGTTGCCTAAGATTGGGAAATTGCTTAAGAGTGATGGTTTTAAGGCTAAAGCTGCGTTGTTGAGTGCCGTCGGGAGTATAATTACCGCCGGTGGTGCGGGAACTAAACCGGTTTTGGATTGGTTAGTTCCGGTTTTGATTGAGTTTTTGAGCAGTGAGGATTGGGCGGCGAGGAAGTCTGCGGCTGAGGCGTTGGGTAAAGTTGCGACGGCGGAAGATTTGGCGTCGCAGTATAAGAAGACTTGCACGACGGCTCTTGAGAGTAGAAGATTTGATAAGGTAAAAAAAATAGAGACTTAAAGTTTTGTTTTTGTGTTCAATCTTAAATCAGATTTTGAGACTTAGTGGATTCACAATGTAGGTGAAAAGTGTTAGAGAAACTATGAATAGAGCATTGAATCTGTGGAAGGAAGTTTCAACTGATGATGAAGCTTCTTTATCTCCATCAAGATCTTCAACAGGTATGTACTAGTAGTCATTACTTAGTTGTCTCAATACAGTGAGAATGCAAATTAAACTAGGGACTTGCTTCAATTTGATTTCTCAGATGATGGTAACATTGGATGCTTTTCCTCTGTCACGAGAAGTTCCACCATTGACGTTGGTTTAAAATCCGCTAGGCCAAAGAAAGTAACGCCTATAATGAAGAGGTCCCCATCTTTGCCTGTGAATAGATCATATGCAGCAACTAGACAAAAAGAAAATCTTCCAAAAAGAAATCAAGGGAATATGACCATGTTAGTAGAAGAAGCCTCTAGTGTGGATAACAAGGGACCACATTTTACACCGGTAAAGAAATCTTCGGAAGAAACAGAAGAGAAGGCTAACTCAGGGGGACCAGATATAATCAAACATACTATCTCTGAGAAAAGCAGGGAAGATAGTAAAGTATCGAGCTTTGGTGGTTTGAGGTCTGGCTCAAGGGTTGCACCTTGTAGTGACGATGGTGATTCTGTAAAGAATTGTAAAGATGATGTTGAAGAGAGCAAGAAAGATAGTGAGGAACTGTCTTTGATACGGGAACAGCTTGCTCTGATTGAGAACCAACAGTCTAGTCTCTTAGACTTACTACAGGTATACACTTGGTCTTTAATAAGCATAGTGTCCCTTTATGTAGATAAATTGTTTGGTTATGAATGTTGTAGATAGCTCAATCCTCACTGATTTTTTTTTTCATTTTGGATGTAGAAATTCATGGGAACCTCACAGAGTGGAATTCAGTCTCTGGAGTCTCGTGTAAGCGGTCTAGAGATGGCGTTGGATGAAATATCGTGCGATCTGGCGGTTTCAAACGGGAGAGTTCCTAGGAATAGTAGTGGCTGCGCAGGAGACAGTTGTTCCAAACTACCTGGTACAGAGTTCTTAAGTCCCAAGTTCTGGAGAAAAACCGAGGAGAGACCACGGAACAGAAACACAGCTAATGAAATGGCTGCGTACGACCAGGGGATGCGAGAATCAACAGATACGAACAACGGTCAAAGAGGAGGTTCAGTTTTTCAAAAGAGATCACGAAGAGACCAGTTCCAAGACTGTATGCATACAACACTACAGAAACCAACCACCAGGTAAAACCATCTTTTTAGTAAAGAAAAAAAATCTCTGTTTCCTTTAGCTTATAAAAACATGGTTCTAAAAGTTTGCTTTGTGTTTTCAGATTATCTACTTGAAGCAAAAGTGAAAAGAGTGCACTTTTTGAGAAGAAAGTGATGTGATAATTGAAGCTGACCAGACACTAACACAAGAAGCTGAAAATGAAAAGCCAAAAAATCCCTCAGATTTGATGCTTTGCTTCAAACCGCTTGTTTGAATTTTCAAATCTCTCACACATGTATTAGTAATTTAATCAGCGAGTGAAATAATAGAGTTTCAGAAGAGTAAAATGCATGTGAATAGATCTGATTATTTATGGTAATGTGAGCATTAGAGTTATGACAAACCCATGATGCAAAGATTTGTATATACTGTTTTGTGTTACTCTGATCTGTATTGTAAAATCGTTTGGGAAGAAAGGAATTATTGGTTGCTGATATATAAGAAGAATGATGACAATACAGATACGACTACATTAGACTCCATATGTCTGTGTCAGAAACTCAGAAATTATTGGCTACCACTCCTATAGTTCTATTCCTATGACGGTCTGTTACAAAAAAAAAAA
>Ga0041059_1003358_pt1 | contig 11016 bp, 5 predicted proteins | sample AraColnosormetaG_FD_56232 | JGI IMG/M metagenome (GOLD analysis project Ga0041059, IMG submission 56232) | Arabidopsis roots microbial communities from North Carolina, USA - Col MF nosort | ecosystem: Host-associated > Plants > Roots > Unclassified | place: USA: North Carolina | collected 2013-09-02 | reverse complement strand
TTTTTTTTTGTTACATTTCTTTTTTTCTAGCTATATCATTCGGTTGACCTAGCTATTTTTGTCACGTGTGGACACATTCGTGAAAATGCCTAACAGTTGTAAATCTTTGAAAATTTCTCAAGAGTTTCAATCGGCTCTTAACCTCCAATCCCAGTTCCTTTCTTGATTAATCGTTGGTACCTTATAATGGCCAAATTAAAATGGTTATCCTTAAACAACGAAACAAAAAAATAAATAATTAGTGTTTCTTGAATGGGGAAAACGACAATGATTAGTAGTTCTAACCAATAGTATTTTTGTTAGCTTGTTCAGTTAGTGAAGAAAAAAAGTCAACAATTTGGTGAGTTAATCATAAAATTAAGATTCAATTTCAACATTGTTTTTTTTATGTAAGTTTTTTATTTATAAATTACTGCTTTACTAACTCATAATTTAGTGGTTCCACGTGACATTTTAGATTGTAAACGCGACATTTTAGTCAGAATCTGTTAACACTGTTTGCCGAATATTTTGGTTTTAGCAAGATTCGAATTGTTTATGTAAGAAATTTAAATTTAAATTTTAGTTAAGTTCAGGTAGTTATAGGTACAAGAGAAAGTTTTATGTTTAAATATGCTAAAACAACTAAGTTCGTGGAGGAATCAACAGTTTTTTCATAAACGACATTATTTTGTGGTTGTGGCATTCTTCAGTGTAAATGCGGCACAGTTAGTATCTGTTAACGGAACAGTAACTTTGTTTGCCGAATTGATGGTTTTAACGCGATCTAAACTGTTCGTGTAGGAAATTGAAATCTTAATTAAAAGCTCATGTAGTTATACTGTTTTTTTTTTTTTGGGTTCAATTTAGTTAAATTATATATGCTCTAAGTTTGTGGGATAATTAGCTGTTTTTCCAAATAAGTATATGCGTTTGTGAAAAATTACAATAAAACACTTTAGCTTAGGTGGTTAAGTAACGAAACTCGAATTCCAGATTTTTCTGTGTTCTAAAAGAACACTTATTAAGTATTAACGAGAGTCATATAATCATACATGAATGAAGATATCAGTGAAACATGGAGTTTGTACTTCATTTTCTCTTGAGATTCGATGAACAATCCACTTCACTAACGAACAATGAAACATTTATGCTTTACTTAAAACTAAACAAACACTATGAATTAGTTTCTTGAAAAGGTTTTAGAGAAAACAAATTAAAGAATCAGAATTTTCCAATTCTTTATGACCTTCTTTCTGGCAATATTAAGTCCATAACGTTTTTGATCAAAACTGGAAAAAAAAGTAAAAAGTTAATATAAATTTTGATGGTAAAAAGCCCAGTATGCTTATTGGGCTTGACTAGGTTTAATTTAAAAATCCACCTCCCCTAGGAGTTTTCACATACTGGTAATAATGAATTCGATTCCGAATGATCTCGTTTACAAGATACTCTTGAGGTTGTACAGAAGATGTAGACAACTGTGCGAATATATAAAAATGCATATTAAATGATAAAATGCATATGTACAATGCTTTATAACTATACAGTGGTCTATATCTGTATTGTGCTCTATATTTGTACAGTGTTCTATATCTGTACAATGGTTTATAATATAAATTTTTAAAATCATTAAACAAAATGCATATCAAATGATAGCGAAAAAACATAGATTTTATTTATATGATCAATTTTTAAAAATAAAATTTACTAAAGAGCATTTTAATTATTAAACTTAGAGGGAATATATAATAAAGAAAGATTAGATTTCTTTCTAACAATCTGACTCTCTCTCTCTCTCAGCCAACAATTATAGTTGCAGTGACATGACTGTAATTACATGAGTTTATTAGTAGCATGACCGGACGCACAAAAGAACCAACTGTAACCACCTATAGTACATTTCTAATTTTGAATAGTTTTTGTACTACTTTTATAATTTTGTTTTAGAAACGTACTACTTTACAAACAAACTCTAATATATATATGTTGAGAATTTCTTAAATCTTTTGCTAAATCTTTTGGCTAGGTATCATCTGTTTTGGCTAGCACATCATGGAAGGATTTCGTAGGTCTTGTTAGAAACCAACAACAACACCTTCTCTGTTGGGCGTATGCAGCATCTGACTAATTAGTCAGTGCCAAAAGGATTCTCCGCCAATGGGAAAGCGACTATTATCCTCTCTGTCCGCGTTACCTCTACCGTTTTACACATCCAAGATGGCTTGGAACAGATAAGAAAGCAAAACTGGGACATGTCTGTTACTTCATTGTTGGTGGCAATGATATAATGAAAGAGAAGGTTAGGCGAACTCCCCACCAGATGCATCTACTCTCTAATTTTATTGTCCCACTAATGGACTGCGCTGGAAGCTTCCATGCAGGATTAAAAAACAACTAGGTTATATAAGACTTATATGAGCTTGAGTGAATAAATTTTATGGAAAACAAATATGATAAAGAGAATCCTCAGAAGCATTTATTTAGTATATTAGTATTAGAAAAACATTATGGTAAATAGATGTAACATTTCACAGAAACAATCCTAGGAAAACAATTAACAAATAACTGAAATTCATAGTTATTTAGAAGGAAAAAATAATAATATACAGTACAAACTCTATAAATTAATAATGTTAGGACCATGAAATTTTATTAATTTATAGTGATATTAATTTATTTTATATATTAATAAATTAATATTTATCAATTTATAGAAATATTTAAGCAAAATATAACACTATATTCTTTCAGAATAGAATAAATGTCAAGAGCTTACTCGACTATTCGGGTAAAAATGAATCATAGTAAAAAATTTAGAGTTTTTAAAAGAAATTGCTATTTATGTCTATAATGTTGGTGAAGAAGTTGAAGACGATAATGAGAAACTTTTGGAAATAGTGACACGTAAGAAACCAATTTTCGCATCTAGAACTCTTCACAAATTTTGGATGCATATTGAGAAGATATCACCCGGAGTTTTTGATGCAATAAAAAGAAAATTACAGATGAAATTCAACAAGATTCAAACTTTAAGAAAAGACAACAAACAACACTGGACTCATATTATAGTAGATTATCTTAAAAATTTTGATTATTAATTTATGTTATTATTGGGACCATATTTTTACATAGAGATTTCAAAAAAATTATTATCTTATCGATTTTGTTTAATTTTTACATTGGCCCGACTTGGGACCAACATAATTTATTAATTTATTGTGTTTATTAATTTATCAAGTATTAATTTATAAAGTTTCTACTGTAGATGACAAAGTATATACATGAATATTAGGTAGCCAAAGAATACAACTTTCTATAAAAAGGAAATAATAAATATACACAATTATTCTCAAAAAAGGAAAAATATATAGAAATTTAAAAAGACATGAATGTTTAAATAGACAAAATTGTTGGTAAGGGACATAATTATTGAAGATAATAGAAACACTAATAAAACATAGTGAAAAATATACAACTCTAAGTGAACATATATAACTTCAATTAATTCTCAAAAATATCTTTAATGACTGTAAAATACAATTTTGAGTATAACAAAAAATAAAATAAAGTAAAGTCGCGTAAAAAGACACAACTTTTCACAACTATAAATTAAAAATTAAGTTATTAATTTATGAAAAGTTACACTGAAAAATGTGACAATGGATAATTATCCATAGCTTTGATTTGTCGGAGATGACTAGTAGAGTTCCTTTGTTAAATTAGAAATGGTTTGCTTACATATTACTAACTGATTACTGTTTTTGTTAGTGTTTCGATTTTGATGGTTTAATCAGTAGCTATTGAACATGTGGAGCCGCCGAATGAAAGACTCAACGCCAAACGTGCGATTGTCACAGTAAATTTGGGAAAATAATCTCTTTATGAGCTTTCATTTGAAAAATACCCTATCCTTTTTTCTTTTCTAAAAATTAAATTTTTAATATATAAATTATTAAACTAGGCTCACTAAAATTTAGCAATAATTAAAATTATTTTGAACTTAAAATAAAAAGAAACCCATAATTTAAAAGTTGATGCAACTAAAAATTTTAAAGATAATTTTTCTCTTAAATATTTTTAACTAAAATTCGTCAAAACAAATAAATAAATAAACTTTATTAAGTGATAGACTAAAAACTATTTTAGATATCATTTTGTTAAATTTTAATATAAATATAATAAACTATTTTTATCTCAAAAATATTTGAAAAATAAACAACATAATATATTTATTTTATTTTATTTTTTCTAAATTTCGTTTTTTTTTTAATTTATCAAGAAAACAGCTTTTGTTTTAAATCTGGACAAAACTGTTATTTTATATATTAAATTTTTTAATATTTTTTAAAAATAAAGAAAGTGTATTTTTCAAATAATAACTAAAAAACAAGGTAGTTTTCAAAATCTCCCTAACTTTTAAGGGCTTGGCCATGGGTAGGAATAGTGAACATGTTGAACGCAAAGCTATAGTTAGAAGAGTCATCAATGAGCATGAAGGATACTTGTCTCTCAAGGGTGACATTTGGAGTTGAGAAAAAGCTTTGAATTCGGAATTGAGAAGATCCAGTGAGAATGTGGACCTAATAATAACCAACTAATTGACTAAAAAAATATTTTGTGAATTTGAAGTTGGACACCGTTAAGTAGATTTGTATCTTGGATTATATATACGTGTGTGTGCATTGACATTCTTCTTGGTGGTTTTAGACGTTTTAGTTTTCCATTTCGGTATTTCCCATTAATAAAGAGTTAAAACGACGACGTATGTTGATAATCTCTAAATGACGTCGTTTGATTGAAAATGTCGTAAGAAAAATCGATCGAAACGGTTAGCGAATCGAAGCAGAGAGAGCTTCAATGGCTGTCACTTCTTCCTCTATGCTGCTGCTTCGGTGAAACTCTCTCTCGATACAGAAATAAGGAATTGGTTGTTGAATTTGCTAATGCCGTTGAGGTTTTTCGTTTTTTAGGAACTTCTCTACGGTGGGAAGAGTTGCTCAATCTGTTCGTGTGACTTCGAGGATCTTCTTCTCCACCGGAGAATTGATTAGGGTTCTTCCTTATACTCGTTCTAAAAGGTTATAGTTTCTCTATTATATTGTCTTTGTTATGGAGATTATTGTAATTGACCTGATTTGGTTTAGTCGCTCTGTAGATTGATCTGTTCTACTCGTGCTGCTCATAATGAAGAAGCCGCCGCGAAAGCTGCGGCTTCTGTTGCTGACACCGGAGCTCCGACCATGTATGGTTTCTCTTAATTTTGATTTCAAAGCAATCCATGTTTGTGTTTTTGCTACAAATGATCCTAATCTTTCAAATATGTGACCTAGTTAATTCTTCGTTATTGATTTGGATGTGATTCGTGGAAGTTTATGCTAGACGCTCTTGTGTATGTGTATCTTGTGGTTTTAGATTTGACAAGATTATAGCAAAAGAGATTCCCTCAGATATTGTCTATGAAGATGAAAACGTTTTGGCATTCAGAGACATTAACCCTCAGGCTCCTGTTCATGTTTTGGTCATTCCCAAGTTGAGAGATGGCTTGACCTCGCTTGGCAAGGTGAGTCAGTTTTATGTTTTAACATTCAATCTGTTTCTTCTCGTGACTTCCTTTGGTCTTGCTCTTAGAGGTCTCAAAGAATCTCATCATTGTGTTCTGTAACTAGTAACGCGTTTCATCATGGTATTGTGCCACTGTTTCTGGTCAATATATGTAAATGCTGCCACCCACACTAAAAAAGGAGTTAAAAGTATTATTTTGGTGGAACAGATTAAGATTTTACCTGAAACATATCTTCCTCTGAACCGCCGTCGCAGGCTGAACCAAGACACGTAGAGGTTCTTGGCCAACTTCTACATGCATCGAAGATTGTTGCTGAGAAAGAAGGAATCCTTGATGGGTTCCGTGTGGTTATCAACAACGGTGTTGAAGCCTGTAAGTCTTTTCTTTTCTTTTCCATCCAATTAAGCATCATCGTCCTCATACACATGACTGAATTAACTTCCTCTCATTCAGGCCAATCTGTTTACCATCTTCATCTGCACGTCCTCGGAGGCCGACAGATGAAATGGCCACCCGGTTAAGAAGAAAGATTCATGTCAACCCAAAGCCAACGTGCTCCAAAATTGTCAACTACAATCCTTTCTTATATGGTTTATGAGTTTTTACCACTATCGGATTTTATCCAGTTGTGAATTCCTAGAGATTAGATAGCTTCCATTTCCAATTGTTATCGAATTCTTTTTCTTTTTTCATTGTTAGAAATAAATACTAACAATTTATATGATATGAGTAGTTTCTCTCCTACAATTATCGTATATGGATCTGTACATATTAATGAGAGTTAGGAGAACACAACAGAACACAGGTTTGGTTAATTTCTGCTAAAGAAAACCTTTTAATATAAACCAGAAAGCTATCATAGCATGGTCAACATGTTCATTAGAAAGTCAGCAAAGAAAATAACCGGTAATAAATTAACCGTCTGGTAAGCTGAACCAAACCGGGTCGATCTGCTTAAGTTGTTATTAGATAGGGAGAAGTTGTTGTCCTAGTCTTGGGGCTGGTTGTGGCGGCGGGAGGAGCTGAAGAACGCCGGTGGGTTCTCCTTCTTCACTTGCCGGTGCATGATGTCATCATCTTCGTGCCTTTGACACACCATGAGATTCTCCTTAAGCTTGTCTGTTTGTTGTTGCTGCTGCTCCTGCTGCATGAACTCAAAACTACATAATTAATAAACAAGAGACATGAACCACTAAAACTGTGAAATTTGGGATATGTGTGTGCTTATAAAAAACTATTTTATACCAAAGTACATGCTGTATATGAATATCTAATATATATGTCGCTTAAATAATTATATCCTAGAGTGTGTATATTATATACCTTATGAGCTCGAGCAATATGGAGAGAAGATTCGAGTTGATGCTCAAAATGAAGAAGCTCGTCGTAGGTTAAATTATTCAGACCATGTCCTCCATACAATTGAAGCTTCAGTTCAAGGTTCTCTATCTCTCTCATCATTGATTCTTTCATCTTTGTACAATTTGAAGAACAGTGATCCTACAAGAAATTTGATATTGTTATAACCATAGTCCATAAGCAATAACAGGAGGAAAAACAAAATGTAATCAGATAAAATATGGGAATGTGATGTAAGAATGTAAAGAACACTTACAAAGTCACTTTCTTCTTGCATCACATCACCTTCCTGAGTGATTTTTAGAGCACCTCCATAATCATCACATTCATCAAATGTACCCGAGCTTGGCGCATTTCCGTCCTCTTTCCATGTACTCTGAACATCCTCTTCACCTTCAATGTCACCGGCTGACTCGCTTCCAGATGATAAGGAGTGAACCTCTACCTGTTTTCTTTTTCGTTTTCGCGTTTCTGTGTTGCCGGTTTTCTTAGGAGGTGATGCATCAGTCTTTCCCTTACTGTTGGTGTTAAGCCTGTTTGATTGACGCAGATTAGATGCTCCTCCTGCTGGTGATTTGGGACCAACAACAATTTCTTTAACATCCTCCCTAATCTTGTTTCTAAGGTCTTGATTCTGTTTCAGTATCCACTCCTTCATGTCATTCAAGTAAGCAAGCGTGACATACCCCGGGTCGTTACTTTCTCCACCAACATGAACTTTAGCCTTTATTTTTTCCTGAGAAGTATGTTTGTGGATACTAGGAGGCTTGACAACTTCCTTCTCCTTCTTAGAAGACCTAGTAAGAGGCTTTTTGGGCCTTGCTTGACTAACATCTGTGACATCTTCAAGGCTGTCACCATCAATATCTGGAATATTGACCTCTTGATTTGCTGCTTTCAAGTGTGGCCATTCAAATGGTTTGAAACAATGTCCCTCGTTGATCAATCTCAAAATGTAATCCACCTTGGGATCAGAAACCTCTGTTTCCCAAACCAACTCAGATTCATTAATCATTCCCTTAGGTTCCAATGTATGTGCAACCACAAGCTTGTCATCAACTTCAGCATCAAGAATATAACTCTTACGAAGCAGAAACGCTATTGACAACCCCTCAGATGACCTCTCAGTGAAGTCCCGAAGATCGTTTGGATCTTTTATCCTCTCCAATATCACCGGAATGGATTCAAAAACTTGTAACTGAAGAGCTAGAGGAAAACCGTAACACGCACTCGTCTTCTGTTTCAAACGCTTCTTAAGTTTCCCTAACGGATTAGGTGCATCTTTAGGTGGCCCGAAACGACGAATAGTTGCGAGAAAAGCTTTTCTCCCCCATGGATACTCCAAAAAGAAGTCTATATCATTCAACATCTCCACAAAATCTAGAGTTACAAAGCTTTGGTCATTACATACAACAACACCATCCACAATTACAATGAGAGCTAAACAAAGCTTTTTCCAAGAGGAAAGTTTCTTCTTTTGTAACATCTCCAACACATCTCCAATAGTAACCATTCTTTTCTCTCCGAAAAGCCTATTCCACACAGACAAATACTTAGAATCCTGATGCTTCTTTACCTCATCTTCTGTTGGTAATTTACCACATCTAAGACCAGTCACTATATGAAACTCTCTTATAGAGAAACGTATTGGGTGTCCACCAAACACAAACCATAACTCGTGTTTCTTTTTAGTTACGACTTGTCGGGATAATAAACCATGTATCAGCTTACCTGAATGTGAGCATCGAGCGACAGGGAATTCGAACAGCTTACCAAATTGTGAACTTTTGATTCGTTCCCATTCTTCAGAGCCTTTGAGAAGGTTAGCAATTGTACCGAGATATTCAGGTCTTGAATATATATTAAGACGGGCTTTATCGGGATAGCAATCGACGGCGAAGAGACGTTCCGGTAGATTAGGGTTTGGATCTTTGATTTGGTTCATTGTTGCATGAATCGGAACTTGAAAATGGGGAGAAAAGAGATAATGAGAAATGTAAATCTTTAGGAGATCTTCAAAAAGATTTCGCCGCCGATCTCGAGGGAAGAAGACGTTGAGTTTGCATTCCCGGTCATCAGAATTTTATACTGATTTGGTTTCTCCGACCACTAAGGTGGACGACAACGGTGGTGTTAACTGGGTGGTGTTGTGTTGGAAGATTCAGTGGCAATTAAAGTGTAATCATTAGTTTATGTGAAGGGCAAAAAGGTCTAGATAGCATCAAGTCGTAAATACGTCTAACCGAAGTTAATTAATAGTCTGGTATCAACATAACCGAACCAAACCGGGTCAATACTTTTTACTATCAGTTGTTTTTTATAGATAGAGAGAAGTTATGGGCCTGTATTTGGGCCTGGTTGTGGTAGCTTAAGGAGGTGAAGAACGTCGGTGGGTTGTTCCCCACCGTAAAAAAGGAACTCCTCCTTCATTCGCCGGCGCAGGATCTTTTTGTCTTTGACACGTCATCATCTGTCTCTCTGCTTGCCACATCAGCTGCTCCCAAGAGCTTCCTTGACCCTAATTAAGTAGAAATGAAAAATGAGTTAGCTATTTTATACATTTAACTTATTTTACATGTAAAAGTCACATATACAGACGAAACATAAATGTTGAGTTTATTCATCAATAAGTATTTCCTATTAGAAAAAAATAATACAAACAGTTGAAAAAATGGTTATATGTAAATTAAGCTTTGAAAATTACATAAAATTAACATGTATTTAATGGAAAAAATATACCAAAGCCAAGAACTCACCTTTTCTTTTCCCTTAAGCTTTTGATCTGTTTGTTGCTGCTGCTGCTGATGCATGAACTCAGACTACATTATTAGTAAACAAGAGACAAGAACCTTTAATAAATGTATAGACTATATAAAGTGTGTATATTAACAGTATTATTTTACCTTGCGAGCTCGAGCATGTTGTAGAGAAGATTCGAGATGGAGCTCAAAAGAAAGGAGCTCGTCGTAGGTCAAGAGATTCAAGCCATGTCCGTCGTACAATTGAAGATTCAGCTTAAGATTCTCTATCTCTCTCATCATTGATTCCTTCGTCTTCACGCAATCTGAACACTGATCCTAAAAAAAAAAAATTTCAACAAATTTTTATTATATTCATATATAACATCCATAAATTTAAAACATGTGAAGATAAATATTAATTTGTGAATTATAACAAAAATAATTACCGAGTGGAAACTGTGTTCTGCAGTGGTTTGACCTTCTTTTTCCTTTTGGTATCTCATGATGAGATTCTCCATGCTGATGTTACAAAAATTAAATAAACTTAGGAACTAGAAAACAGAAGAAATTTTTTATATCAAGATGAGTTATTTCTGAATGAACTTTAATATGAATTTTCTTTTGGATCCATAATACAAAAGATCATAACTTTTCCTACATAGATCATAACTTTCCATAGAATTAAACCTGGTACATAATAAAATATCCCAAGAAAGCATATAAAGGATACAATACCAAATTATATGAAAAAAAAAAAGATGACCAAAAGCATTTCAAACTTGCGTACGAGTGAACAGAAAAAACTAAATGAAGCAACACTTTGATTAATCATCTCATTTCCTAGGCAAGATTGTCAGCATTTTATTTCTCTTAAGTAAATCAACGAAAGTTTCACAAAAAAAAAGAAGTAAACCAACGAAAAAGAAAAGATGAAACCAAGTGATGATGGTATTGATTAATTACAACTAGAAAAAAAAACTTCAATAACTCTTTTTTTCTGTCCATATTAAAGAGCATTCATTTTCTTTTCTTTTTGTTTTACCAAAACAAGAACACACATATGCATGATTTTATATATAAACCTGGTAGAGTTGGAGCAGAAATCGTAGAGCCTGTTGGAGTGAGAGAAGATGATGAGACCAAGGTGGACATCGCAGAGAACAGAGAGTTCATATGCCTTCTTGATTAGACTCTTCTTTCTCTTTGCGAATGTCACTTGTCTCTTTATTTTCTCCTCTATCTTTTTTATCACTCTCTTACCTTTCCTCATCTTCAATCGATCTATCTTTCTAAAACCCTAATTTCATGAGAATGTTAAACGAGAGAGTGAGATAGAGAAAGAAATGTGGTTGCTTTTTTTTTTTTTTTTNG
>Ga0041059_1003357_pt1 | contig 11020 bp, 6 predicted proteins | sample AraColnosormetaG_FD_56232 | JGI IMG/M metagenome (GOLD analysis project Ga0041059, IMG submission 56232) | Arabidopsis roots microbial communities from North Carolina, USA - Col MF nosort | ecosystem: Host-associated > Plants > Roots > Unclassified | place: USA: North Carolina | collected 2013-09-02 | reverse complement strand
TTTTTTTTTTTTGGGTATCTCAATGAGATACTCCAATGGAGATGCTCTTATGTTTTTCCCCGATCTAATTATTGAAATCCTTTGTAGGTGAATAAAGATGTCTATTTACTTGATACTTTTGTATTGCCTTGAGTATGATGGATAATGATGTCTCAACTCTTTTGTTTTATTATTAGACATCGAGTGTTGGCCCTTTTTCTTTCATCATGCTCATCATCAAGCCATAGGTCCCAACACTAATTCCTGCCAACCGATAATTGTTACGGGCCATGTGATAGTATAACATAATTATAAAAAGTAGTAACAATTGTCATAACTGATCTTGAGTTAACCAATGATTCTTTTTGTAAAGCTTATCATAGAAATGTCTTGTTCGGTGTGTGGTTTAATTGGATATAGTCATATACAGTACATCACATATTTAATTAACCAATAAAAAGTGGGTTTGTTGTTTTAAGAAAAAACAAATCTCCAACATGGTTTTGCTAATTAAATGGATTTGGCATGATATCAAGTAAATGCAACCACCATAATTATCTTTCCTTTTTTTCTTTCTAAACCAGTTAATATATATCCTTTTTCGTGTGCCAAGAAACATTATTTTTTACATTGGTTACACATTTATGATTTTTTTTTTAAAAAGAAAATAAATTAAAAAATCCAGCTCCTTAATCACTTTTTTTTTTTTNTTTCACGCCCCCCAAAAAATTNTTGAATTAGTAAAGTTTTTTTATGTAACTTTTCTTGCATTAGGATTAAGTAATAAAATGATATACAATAAACGACGGTTGTCGAATTTGTAAACCAGTAATTGTTTAAACAAGTCAACATTCCAAAAACTCGAAACTTCCTAAGCTCTTTTGGTATGCCACGTCATAAAATATCCCAACAAAATCTCCACGTTTCCTTGTGTTGCTCTCCAAAGAATCTTCCCTAGCTCCCGATTACGGGCCAAAACTAGAGTTTGTTGCTTTTTCTCATGCTTGATTGATTCGTTTGTCCTTCTTCTTCTCTTTCTCTTTCTCTGGATTTCAACAGATTGATCCAAGTCCAAGGTATGAGAACAGTTTAACATTAAAATCAATGTTCTTACGTTTCTCTGATTTCTTCCATGTCCTGTCTTTTAATAAACTGTGATTATTTACCGTAATCACTTACTTGATGAACTAAAATCTTACGTTGATTTATTAATTCAGATAAATGGGTATTCTACTTTGTTGTTTTCAAATTCCGGAGTACAATGATGAATCTCTAAACGTACCAAGAATCAGAGCCTTCACTAACCCAATAACTAATAACTTTTCCCCCAAGGTATCTTCCACATTATAAACCCTAATTTCTCCTTTTTTTTTCTTCTACCAAGAACAAGAGCTACATAACACTTATATTTTTGATCCAGCTCGAGCAAATATTTCAAAGCTTAGAAAGAGAGGAAATTTCCACTGTCGCCGACGAAGAAGACGTTTGTCCGACATGTTTCTATGGTAAAACAAAAAAAAAAACTTTGCAATGAGATTGAAAAACTTATGACTGATTAAGATTGTGTGTGTTTAATAATTCAATTCCTATTTGGATTGGAGACAGAGTATATTGATGAAAACCCGAAGATAGTTTTGCAATGTGGACATATCTTTCACCTTGCATGCATCTATGAATGGATGGAGAGAAGTGAAGTTTGTCCCTTTTGTTCCAAGGTTTTTATATATCTAACACATATCTACGGTTGTGTCTATTCCCGTCTTGCTCGCCTTATTTATATCCATTTCTATGACTTTTGAAGTTTCGGAAGGTAAATTGGGTTTGATTTATGTTTTTGATTTTTACAGACAATGCTTTTCTTGGAGGGTGAAGAAATTACACAGCAGGTGGAGTAATTATAATAAGAGATATCATCATATTCTTTTCTGCGGCTACAATTTCTATTCTTTAACCATAAAAAAAAATTGAGTGTTTGGAAGATTGTGATCAAATTCTTTTTGCCTTCTTGCCTGAAAAATGATCAATTAATTTCATTGTGGTGTTTATGAGACCTAGGCCCCGTTTGTTTGATCATTTGACATTTACATCCAAATGATCCATTTACATGATCCATTTAGATAATGCATTTGAATGATGTTTGTTTGATAATTTAATATTTTATATAAATGATGCATTTAACTGAATATTTATTTGTTTGATCATTTTGTAATTCATCTACATTTTCATTCTAATAAAATGACTAAAATACCCATGATATAATTTTAACAAATGACAAATATTTAACATCATTACCAAATATAATTTTAATGAAGAAATGATTTTACGGTTTTGGCAGGAAATGTGATTTTGCGGTTTTGACGGAAAAATATGATTTTGCGTTTTTGGCGAGAAAATATGATTTTCTGGTTTTGGCAGAAAAATATGATTTTACGGTTTTGGCGGAAAAATATGATAATACAGGTTTGGTAGGAAAATATGATTTTAACGTTTTGGCGGGAAAACACGATTTTACGGTTTTGGCGGGAAAATACGATTTTACGGTTTTGGCGAGAAAATACGATTTTACGGTTTTGGCGGGAAAATACGATTTTACGGTTTTGGCGAGAAAATACGATTTTACGGTTTTGGCGGAAAAATACGATTTTACGGTTTTGGCGGAAAAATACGATTTTACGGTTTTGGTGGAAAAATATGATTTTACGGTTTTAGCGAGAAAATATGATTTTACGATTTTGGCGGGAAAATATGATTTTGCGATTTTGGTGGGAAAATACGATTTTACGGGTTTGGCGGGAAATATGATTTTACGGTTTTGTGGGAAAATATGATTTTACGGTTTCGGCGAGAAAATATGATTTTGTGATTTTGGTAGAAAATATTAAAATATTAAAGTTATTTCCACAATTATTAGAGTTTTTTGGTACAATTGGTAATTTTAAAAAAATATTAAATAAGAAATCTATTGAAAATTAATATTATTAAAAGAGAGTATATTTGTGATTTGTTTTTTAGACTAAATCATCTCCATCCAAATGGTTCTACCAAGTCCATCCAAATGAGTTTTACAAATTAGCGTAAGTTTACAAAATCATTCCATATATTATATTATTTGTGATATAACTCATTTTGGACTAGTTTTTTTAAGAGTTTAAGCCTTTTATCATTTACATGTATAAAAATAAAATCTCTCCAATTATCATCTATGGTTTTCAATCGAATGTCAGCCACTTTGCATAATACGATGGAAAGCTTTCTGAAGTGAAGTCATTTAAAGTAAATACTATCATTTTCACGATTACGAGCTCATGTGTCTGCTCTACATAGACACGATCACAGTTTTGTTTTATATAAATTAAAAACAAGAAAGAGAAAACTATAATATATATATAGGATCAGTTATTAATCCCGTTTGAAACTTGGTTATTATTGGTAAATATAAAATTTCAAGATAAATAACTAAATATCATCGGTTTAGAATTATAAAAAAGATGTAAATCATAAAAAACAATACAACTAAAATCAGTTTTTAATATATTTTCTTGTGTGTTTTTCTAGAAAATAAAGTATTAAGAAACAAAAAGAAGAGTATATAGGATCAATCATTAATCCCGTTTGAAAGTTGGTAAGAACCAACGGGCATGAGCGGATGGGATGGACGAAGAAACAAACTGGTGTGGGATTTCAACCTTGTTTGTATCGAGATTGTATATGAAGATTTCATTTTCTTCGTAATCCTCATAAAAATCATCGGCAGTGAAGTAGATGGAGTTACAAGTGATTCCTTCCATGTCCTTAGCAAGCACTGTAATACCCAAACCTAGAAGAATTGACTCATCGCCTAGAGAAACAATTTCCTCCCATTTGTTCACCTTGGATGAATCCATCTTGCAGATTATAAATTCCCATGTTTCAGCCATACTGAAATGTAAGCTCGCGACAATTAAGACATCTCCACGTACAGTGACTATCATGTTATAGATATAGCGATTCAATTTGAGTTTCAGTGGAACTTCAGGAAATTCATCATATCCATAAGGATTTGTTGCATAACCTACAAACTCACGTACGCTAATTCTGAAAGCTTCACGCGGGAATTCTCCAAAAAAATCGTAAATATAGAGGTTGGAATAGTCGAGATAATGAAGCTTGTGATCTTTGTATATCATGTTCAAACACATGTCGGTACATGACGATTTTGGCAACTCGGGGAATTTTTTCCACGAGTTATCTCCATTTTTGAAAGAAACCATAGTTTCTCGATTAATCGTTCCTATAACTAGGTAGTCTTTGGTTTTGTCATCTATCCATAATATCGGATGGCTAAGTCCAAAAATATCTGATTCGAAAGCCGGTAGATTGATCCTCTCGCAGGTTAGAAGATCTTTAATATATAGATGAAACTCTTGATCTAAAGTTTGATCTTCTAACTCTTCGTAACGAGGTTGCATCAAAAGCCAACTTCTATAAGTCGCCAAAACAATACTCTTTGCAAAATCGTCACCGAGATGTTGAGTTTTGTAGAGTTTTTCTTTATCTTCAGGGTTGAACAAGAGACAATAATTCTTGTCTGTTGGGAATAGAATCATCCAAGGGATCTGATTGTTTGGCTTAGATTGTTTTGAACCAAATTGCCAAGATGAACAAACCGATTTAGCTCGTTCGAAATCCAAAAATGCAAGGCGTTCGAAAACCAATTGCATGAGATCTAGAGGAAGCTTGGACCAGCAATGAGGATTTCTTTGAGAGACTGAAACAGCTGGAGATTTCGGAGGAGGAGATTGGGCTAAGGCTAACGTTGGTGAGGCCATCTTTCGGATTATCTTATCCGTCAAGCTTTCAAGTGTGGGAGATGATATTAGCTTTTTCTTTTTTTCACTCTTTGAGAGAAAGTTCATATTAAGAGATTAAAAACTAAAGGAGCCTATCCTAATCCAATAATAAGAAGAAAAAAATCTGGTGTAATTGACAATAACCATATCTTTCTTTCTAGTAATATATATTTACATGGAAATTATTTTGGATATATGTCCATGAGAGATATGTATATTGTAGTACCTTTTGATTTGTTTATATTTTCTTGCTCACATAAACAACTTTCCATAACACACTGAAATCATATTAGATAGATGGAGAAAAAAATATAAATGATTGATACATGAAATACAAGTAAATACAAATGTATGACCCGGTAGTTTGGTTTTACCAAATTTAATCATATAACCATGAAATACAAGTCATATGGTCTCAGTTTAGACTTCGATTTACTCAGACTAAACCAAACAATACCGGGCCACACATTTGTGATTTGTTAATCTTCGTCACTTATAAGGAATATTTTTATTATATGCAAAACTCATATCAAATATAATCACATAACCATAAAATACAAGTCATGGTCTACATGTATCCCATAACCAAATACGATTATTACGCATCCGATCTGTAACAAAATATCCAACGTCGCAAGCTGATATATAATTTTGATGTGAGGATTGCAATCATATAACCATGACTTGTGTTTCATTGTTTATCCATAGCCAATTTGGGAGTATCTTTGCTTAAGATTTTAATTAAGAGTTTGGTATAAGTCTCTAGGTCAACTAGAGGTTTTGGATTAAGGGATTGCTATTATTATTTTTCTAAAGAAAATTAGGAATTTTGATTTTTGTTATTTAAATTTCTGTAAAATTGAGGGTAAAGAATTATGAGCCTACAATAAATGGTCTTTCCCTATTATATTTGCGATCATGTGATGCATATTGATCGAACATTTATTTTAGCTAAAGTTAAGATGCATGATGAACCACTCTGTTTCTATTCTACCATGGTATTTAATAGTATTTCCAATTAGAAAATTTCTTTCAAAATGTCTACGGTCTACTTTTGATTTATGGCGAACATTTTAGCTAAGTTTATATGCATGCATGAACCATTATGTTTCTATTTTAGCATGGTATTTAATACGTACAGACTGCTAATTTAAGAGGAAATTATATATTTATATGTACACAAAGAAACATATCATAGTCTTCCATATCTCCTCTTGACACTTTTCAATAATTTTCTATCATCGATCATGAGTTTCTCCACAACCACAAAGATGCAAATTTTGTTGTTGTTTCTCGTAATTCAGCTGTGCCATGGCTCAAATGACACTGTGAGTATCTCGCTGAAAAGGCATACTCTGAATGTCGGGGGTACTTCTTTTGGTGGTTTAAAAAACTTTGATGGAGTTGTCTTTTACGGTGAGATTTCTGTGGGTAGTCCGCCACAAAAATTCAACGTTGTTTTTGACACCGGCAGTACTGATCTGTGGGTTCCTTCTAAGGAATGGCCTGAGGAAACCGATCATAAACACCCTAAGTTTGATAAGGATGCATCCAAGACATGCCGTTTGATGAAAGGTACTAACATTTTTCCTTTTAACTTTTTTAAAAAAAAACTCTTTTAATGTATATTTTCATTAAAACTTCCTCGCATTTTCTAGGGGGAGAAGTAAATATTGCATATGAGACAGGAAGTGTCGTCGGTATTCTTGCACAAGACAATGTTAACGTAGGCGGGGTTGTAATAAAAAGTCAAGATTTATTTTTGGCACGTAACCCAGATACTTACTTCAGAAGTGTTAAATTTGATGGAGTTATTGGGTTGGGCATCAAATCTTCACGTGCGCAAGGATCTGTCACGGTTTGGGAAAACATGGTGAAACAAAAGTTGATAACTAAACCTATTTTCTCTTTATATTTGAGGCCACACAAGGGAGATGGAGGAGAAGATCCAAATGGTGGCCAGATCATGTTTGGTGGGTTTGACCCGAAGCAGTTCAAGGGAGAACATGTTTATGTACCGATGAAACTAAGCGACGACCGCTGGAAGATCAAAATGTCCAAAATTTACATTAATGGTAAACCAGCGATCAACTTTTGTGATGATGTAGAATGCACAGCAATGGTTGACTCTGGATCGACTGACATTTTTGGCCCGGATGTAAGAGAATTAAGTTTTAGTGAGCATATAGTTTAGTTTGTATCATAAGTTGGTAAAAAATATTTGGTTTTGTTTCATTCTGTTTAGGAAGCTGTCGGTAAAATCTATAAAGAAATTGGAGCAACCAAAGTAATAATTAGATGCGAGCAGTTTCCTGCTTTGCCGGATATCTACTTCGAAATTGGAGGAAAACATCTACGCCTCACTAAACATGATGTACGATCAGGTTTTTCTATCATTTGAGTTGTTTTTTAAAGCCTTTTTCTTGACCTTTTTTTCTTTTATGTTTTTTTTTTTTCAGTACGTTGAGGTGAAGACAAATCCCAAAAAAAGATGCAGACTTCGTATTGTGAAGTCTAAAAATCGTCGTAAAGACTGGTAATAGGCTCTAAAGTTGTTGTAATAAAATTTTCTCTAACCCATATGTTAAGAAAATAACCATTGGATTTAAATGTAGGGTCTTGGGTGAGGCTTTCATGACGAAGTTCCATACGGTGTTTGATTATGGAGATGTTAAAACCCCAAGAATCGGCTTTGCTGAAGCAATATAAGAAAATTAGTAAAAAGAGTACACTAAACAAGTTTTATCTAAATTTTATGACAATATATATGTGAACCAATATTGTTATTCTGTAAGCGTGACTTCTTAATAAAAAGGAATTATATATCTGTCATTTCTATCTATACTCAAAACGAATTAATTAATAACTCATATATCTGACTATCTCAAAAATCAAAATTATGCTTTGCTTTCCTATTCTCTTCATTATGCATTTAATTCTGCTCTGTTGACTTCTTCAACAATCCTCTATCCAAAGAAGGAAACTTCTTCAAGAACCAAAAAATATAAAGTTGTAGTAACTGAAACATGAAGACCAAACAATATAATTACCAAAATGTTTAATACAGAAATTGTTTTCTAAAAAAATTAGCAGGAATACAACGAAGAGAAGATAATGTGAGAGTTACGCTTACCACAACGTGCCTTTTCTTGAGTTTAGCAACATTTTACTGAATGTAGATGAAGAGAAGATAATGTGAGAGTTACGCTTACCACAACGTGCCTTTCTGGTGGTGATATATCTTAAGAACCTTAGTGGGCATTTTCACTGGTCCCTTTACTGTAAGTCTCGTGTCCTTAGCTCCATGAAACAAGTCAATACACACTAATTATTCGATCACTAATCAAACAAATGTATCAGAGAGACTACCAGGGTGTTACATTACAGATCCTCATCCATTCGGAGGCACTGTTATTATTGCCTATCTTATCTAATTAGAAGCAAATTCTGGGCCTTTATAGGCCAACATCCTTCCTTGATTCTAATTGGGTTCTATTCCGATTAATACGGCCCAACCACTCAAGTTCGCTTGTTGTAAACTTGAAATAATAAGAAATTTTGCCACTCCTAACTTAATGCAACAAAAAAAAAAAAAGGTCCGATCTATTAAGTTCACGTTCATTCTCTCTGACCTTCAAATATATTACAATTTTGCTCCATATTGAAGCAAATAAACTTATCAAATTACAAAAGAAGAAAGGAGCCTGCTAATTTATATATGATGATATAAGAACATCGAACATTTGCCAAAATATATTAATTGGATGAAAAGAGCCTAGCCACTATTTATATGTATGTGGCAAACTGTTTTTATTGTTGACGATTACAAATATATATATGGAAATGCTTCATGCGGCGAAGCAGCCAAGGTTGCAGTTGTAAACGGGTTCAAGAGTCAGTTCGAGATCATTCCTCCTCATTGCCATAGGATCATCTTCTTGATACAGACCACTGCATTCACAATCATACATAGGATATATATGAAAGTGCATATGTAATCATATGTTTCACCGTACAACAAAGGAAAATCAAATATCAGTCCATTGTGAAATGTCAAAGATATATTAATTTCATTTATCTAACAAACTAAAATTGTACTTAAACACATAGACCAACAACAACAAAAAGTCGACTTAGGCTTTTCGCAACCATTCCATGTACATTTTCCACACTAATAAGTTTGTTCGTTTGGCGACCATTGCATTAACCTACGTTAATAAAATAATGTTTTAAAATAAAGTTTTCTAGTTTCAAAATCATGACATCATGTAACCATCACTAACAGCTATAACTTCAATGAAATTACAACACCTAACGTAACTAGCTTGCATAACATATGTGCTTTAAATTAAGACTGATTAGTAATTTTTTGTTACCCCATGTTGAGAAAAGGAGATGGCTGATGAGAGAGCATGTAAGGATGCTGGATTTGGTGCTGCTGCGGTGGCAGAGGGGGAGGCATATTGTGGCCTTGGTTCTGCTGATCCCACTGCTCCTGTTGAGCCCTAAGAATTTTTTCCCTCTCCTTGATCTGCCAGCAAATTTATTTCAAACCATATTATCATCATCAATTTTCAAAGTGAAGAAACTATATATATGCAATGGTTACAAATAGTTATTTTCACAGTTGCACTCATGCAATGAACTATTATAACATTTTTATAATTAGGAGTAGTGTCTATATTCATATACATAGATATGAGCTAAGTAGAATGATGGGACAACATTTCAAAGTTTCAAATATTTTCAATCCGAGAGACAACCTTAAAACTAAACGGACAAACCATATCTACGTACAGGCTGGTGATTATATCAATCAATAGACAACATCTATGCTATTTCAAACAATTTGCAAAGATTTTCTATTTTTATTTAATGGTGCCGAAGTTAAGTGGAGATATGAAGATATCGTAGGTATAGCTTGGCTGGAAGTGTGGAGCAGAACAGTGGAAGGTAACAGTAATGCAATGGACAACATGTTGATGAAAGAGAAATGATGACATGTGTTACCTGTTTAGAAAGCATGCTGTTTTGCTCCTGTATGGCCTTCTCCTGTCATTTCCGAAACGGCACGATTGTTAATTAGCTTTCCTATACGTTTCTCTATAAGACATACATTTGATAGGGGTTTTACATACCTTTTTTTGGAGCTCATTGATGGACTCGTACATAAGTTGGTTCTGCATACACACACATCAACATTAACAACCCATTACTTTAAGTAATATGAGTCTTAAAATACACAACATAACTCATACATTCGAACCAACCTATAGACATATCAAATTGATATTGATTACTGATATATATATTGATACATACACATATGTATTTCAATGTTCACATTATAATAACACTTGTAAACGTTTAAGTTATATAGATATGTTCAACGAAATAGCAGAAGGCAATACTTTTCTAGTGCGGATGTGCTTAAGAGCAGTGTCAAGCTGCTGCTCCAGATTCTGAAGCTCTTTAGGGCTCATTGCTTGCAAGTCTTCCCCAAGATAATGCCTGAATTTCAATAGCATCAATGAATTTTAACTTACTTTAAAATGGAACCCGATCGATTTCCTAGATAGAAATGTGATGAGTGTAAATGTGTACCTCTGGTTTCTCTCCAAAAGCTCAATCTTAGCCTTAAGCCTGTTATACTCCATCGACCAGTTTGTCTGTGTACCAGAAGTTTTATACAAATAAAATTCATCAATACTACAAATAGATTGATATAATATATATGTGGATTAAAAGGAGAAATATTTATTGAAATACATTGACGTCGGACTCAGGTGCAATAAGCTGTCTTTCGGCGTAAGAGTACCTCTCATAGCGTTCAAGTATCTTCTCCATACTGATCATTTCACAGAATTAGGGTTAGCTTTATCATCAACCAATTATCATTTTATTATATAAATAATATGGAGATGTAACCAAAATATCATCACATTTTAGGATAAATCTAATGATGGTTTTATGCAATTAAACCAAGATTTCCTATAACAAATCAAGTACCGATCTCTATGATACCTTTATAATAACAAAACAGTATGAATCATAGACCCTATGCTCTTAGCTTCGAGTTCTAACTGCGGTTTCTTTAATTTTGCTACAATTAGGTACAGAAAATCTTCTTAGATGCGACACATTATAATAAATTATTATAATCTTGCCAATTTACCAATCTTATTTTTTTTCAGAACAAGGACAATGCTTAA
>Ga0041059_1003356_pt1 | contig 11020 bp, 7 predicted proteins | sample AraColnosormetaG_FD_56232 | JGI IMG/M metagenome (GOLD analysis project Ga0041059, IMG submission 56232) | Arabidopsis roots microbial communities from North Carolina, USA - Col MF nosort | ecosystem: Host-associated > Plants > Roots > Unclassified | place: USA: North Carolina | collected 2013-09-02 | reverse complement strand
TTTTTTTTGTAGGCTGAAAAGTGTATGAGTTAATATATAAAATTCAAATATCAACTATAAGATGGAGCGTATAAAATTAAAATAGATTTAATTATCCTCAAATAAATAGTTAAAATGTATAGTAAAATCGAATGTATATGATTAATATTTTGTTTAATACAAAAATTACTAAATTAAATATTAAAAAGGTGTGTGAAACACTATTTACTATTCAAATTTTAAAATTATCGATAAAAATTTGAATTTATATCTTACACCCACCTATTTAGGCGGGCTTTATCTAGTTTAATATAACTGGTGATGCGGAAAAGAAAGTAACTTATTTTTACTCTTTTTTTTCTTCCTCTGTAGAAGAAAAACTTATGACTACAAAAAACCATAATCAATATATGAAAAATATAAATTTTTAATGTTGTCTAATTTGGTAGCTTACAAGTAGCAATTGTGTGGTGTGATGCACAAATCTGTGGATACTAATCTCAATTTAACGTATATATAGTTGATAAGATTTTAGTCTTTTTTTTTAGTCGGCCAACGATTTTATTAAGAAAGGCCCAATGGACTTTTTACATAGGGAAACGCCCAAAATAAAGTACAAGCGTAATTTTAACGGTCGAGATTAAAATCCTAATCTTTAGATGCTGACACGTGTTGAGTGATGGAACTCCGCCGAGCCACGCGTCAGGTAATTGGACACCCCTGCATGCATCACGCCGAACACCGCCAACTGTGATAGCCATCGCGGTCCAGTTCTGTATCGGTGGTAAGTCCCTTCCCATTTGCCGGTCTCCAGTTCAAGCCTAAAACGCGAAGAAACTCGGTTCAATTTTATGATAAGCTTCAAAAAACTTCGAGCAACTCCAACTCCGGGGAAGCTCCATCACGGACGACACCGAACTTGATGTAGTCGGATCTTGGCTCTAAACTTCATGAGCCAAAGGAGATGATGAAGATATTACTCTACGAGAGGATGGGCAAATCAGTTGAAATTTGAAGAAAAGCAGAGTTTTCAATAGGCTAGAAGAAAGGAGATCAATCTCGCGAGAGCGAGAAGACAAAAACCCGGACATAGCCGGTAGGAAGAATCCGACATGAAATCAAAATTTATTTAGATCATATATAGATAAGATTATAAACAGATCTGGTTAGATCCTTTTTGGCGACATGCTTTACCTTTCTGAAAGATCTGGAAGAGTGAAGAGAGGTAAAGTTCTTATGGTAAGAGGTCGCCGGATTTTAATTCTAAGAAACCGGAAATCACCTTCTCTCTCTGAAGAATAGATGTGAGAGAAGAGAGAGACGCTTCCTCTTCGATAAGATTTAGTCTTAGTGTGTTTAAGGTCAAAAAGATTATTCAACTTTTGTTATAACTATATGAGTACCCATGCTACGCATGGGTTTGTTTTGAAAACTATTTAAAAATATTTAAATTGATTATTCTTTTTAGTAATTTATGTTTATTCTTTGTTTATTCTTGTATTGTTAATAAAATTTGATTCATAATATATAGTTATAATTTTTATGGTTAGATTCATTTGTGATTCGAAATATTAATTTATATATTTTCATATATAAAGCTGATTATTTATAAGATTTTATTATTTTTTCACTATCATGAATACATATAACAACAATATATGATATTTTGATACAATTATGTATAACTATATTACTTGTTTTGTTTAAAATTTGCCTAACTCGATTATAAATAAATTAATTCTTTGTTTTATGTACTTCAACAACATTGTGATAGGCTCATGATTAAAGTTTAGATCGACATCAACTGAACAAGATCTGAAGAGTATTTGTATGAAAAAAATAAAAAGGTAGCGAAAATTGAATATTATATAAGTCAATACTTTTGGATTTTCTGTCATTGCATATATCAATATTAAAGAAATGATCGTGTCTTGGATGATTAAAAAATTGTCTAACTTGATTATAAAGAAACTATTGAAATTATTGAAAAAAATAGCCCAAAAAAATACACAGTCATATGTAAAACCCTAAAAAATCTATTTTACAAACATGAAAAATGGATAATACCGGGTTTTGCCCTAATTCCTAAGCTATAAATACCGAGTCTCGGCCACACAATTATCGTCCAGTTTCTTTTTTTCCTCATTAGATAGTTTTGATATTATGATTTTTTATATAGCTACAAATTTTTTTTATGAATCTAGTTGTTTATTGTGTGCTTGTGTTTGATAAATTGGTGTTTATATGATATTACTGATTTGTTTATTTTATTTTTTGAGTTCCATGTTCGTTTGATTGTGTCAAATAAATAACTTTTGGGTATCATCTAAATAACTTTTCTGGTATTTTTTAAAAGAGATGAAGATTTTTTAATAATGTTTTAGTTGTTTTTAATTACTTATTATTTTGAGTTATATTTTGATTCTGTAAAAAGTATTTATGGGTCTGCCGCATAGGCAGACCCAAAGAAGATTAAAGGAAGTCAGCTGGTCCCCCAAAGTTCAACATTTGCATTATAACCCTTTAAATTTTATGATATTATTTATATTTCTTCTCTTTTGATCTTCTTAAAATTACAAATTCGTATGTAAACTTTTTAACTATTATCGTATTTTTTTTCTACTTTGTGTTTTGACACTATTTCTTACATGTTTTCCCGATCTTTTTGTAACAATTACGTGCAATCCTAAATGGTCTGAAGTCGTGCGTTACCTAGCCAGGCACAAGCTTAAGCGAGAAGATAGGCCTGATATCATTTGCCGAGTTTTTAAAATGAAATTGGATAGCCTTATGCACCAAGTGATAAAAGAAAAGACGTTCGGCAAGTGATAAAAGAAAAGACGTTCGACGATGTTAACTGAGGTACCATAGTCCCTTTTGAAGTTTATAATTCTTGGTTTTGGTTGATATTGTGTTCATATTTTAGTTTTATATTTTATTCATATTATGAATAAGCTACCCTTTTATGTTTCAGCCATGTATACAATAGAGTTTCAGAAGCGAGGATTACCGAGAGTATGATCATTCGTACCTTCGTGATCCTGTTTTTTGTGTTTTGATGTTTTGGCATGTTGAAGAGTATAAAGGTATTGACTTATATTTATTCATTGTATTTTCTAAAAACGGTAGAAAACATCACTAATTTAATATTTTACAGGAAAACCATGTCTCATGAATAGAGTTGAATGCTCTAAAATTTTTTTTCACCCGGAGTTTTACGAACTTGAGGAAATCAAAAACTGGTAATATTCAGCATTTAAATTCATATATTGTTGGATATACATAATCCATACGTCTAATGACCTATTAAATTTATATATATAGTACACTCTCCACCGCTTATGCTTGGGTTGCTACGAATTCAAGATGTTCCGGTTTGGATGATTGAGTGATAATGAAAATTTTCTACAAAAATGATCGATGAGTATTATGTTGTTATGGGTTTTAAGGAATGTTTAAATACTCTGTTTTAGAGACGGTTTGTTTGATCATTTGTAATATTATGTAGAATTTCCAAATCTCATAAATATGTTCTATCAATAAAAATTAAAAATTTATTTCAGAAAAAATTCTTGGCCACGCAAGGCGCGGGTAACTCCCTTAGTATTTCTTAAAGCCTTATTATTTTGGCTGTAGAAATTTTAGATATTCAGATTTTTATTTTCTCTGTCATCTATTATAACGTATTATATACTTTTATTTACATTGTCACTATGATATATATACGTATATATATACTAACTATTAAATAAATATATATATTTTATTACAATAATAATAATAAGCTGAAAACAACAACGTCAAATATACACATCACCATGTATATTATATAAAATTATATATTGTGCATATATACAAATTTCCTCCTTACTCATGTATATTATAAGTAATATTTTGAATGTTTATATTAATGTTATAATAGATACTTTATTAAAAAACTAAAATATAATTTTTATTACTGATTTCATATAACTATTTCAAATAATATTTTTTAAAATTATACAATAATGACATATAATAAATAATTACGAATCATTTTTCATTTTCTTTATAAAGTTACTGCCAAAATTTTACAGCAAAAAAAAACTAAATCTACAGCTAACACATCTACAGCTAAAAGCTTACAACAATTAATTTACAGCTACAGCCTAACCAATCACCCACTGTTAAGTCACATTAAATTTTAGTCAACCTTATATTAACAAATATAAAACATTCATTTATAGTAATAATAAGAAATGAAAGAGTAGTTCAAATTTGATATTTTTCTCCACAAATATATATCATATAAATTGAGTTTTTCATAAAGATCTGAATTTTTTTTAAAAGAGAGGCTATTTTTCTCAAGTGAATATAATGGATGTCACAAAAACTTATGTGACTATTTTCGTTGTAGCGATATTGACAATTTCGGTTTGTAATTACAACATCTTGGCAACACAAGGAATGTTTTTATTATTCAATTTACAGAGATTATTAATTTATCGAATATTAATTTAGAGAGGTTAACTGTTTTTTTGATCATTTGAAGAGCAATGGTTAAACATTATCTTTTCAGAAATTAGAAAAATGTTTTCATGGAATGTCTTACATACACATATATATATATATAACTTGGGTTATAAAATTGCAGTGATCCAAATCCAACAATATGATCGTTGCATTGGGCCATGTTTGAGATTTTACGGAAATCATCAATGTTACAAAAACTGTAGAAAGGCGAAGTATGATGGAGGACAGTGTGATTTTGTTAAAAAAGGTGAAAAATTACCAGAATGTTGTTGCTATTATAACAAAAATTGATACTCATTGTAGTAACCGGCTACTTGAGTCTTGAGCATTATGTTTGTCTTCAACTTCTTAGTATAATAAATTTCTTACAATAAATTAATATTGTTACTCATAAGCAGACAATTTTATAGTACGGTTGCTCAATTGTGCTCAAATCGGAACATGCAGTTCCCTTTTTGGTAAATGAAATGCTTTCGATATTTGCGTAGGCCACTCTGAGAAACGAGCTCCAGAAACAAGACTGGTGTTAAAAGTTTAAACTCTTGTTTTTTGACTCTTTTCAATTTCCTAATAACTTGATGTCAGAATCAGAATCTCATAACAAAAAACAAAAGAGACAGGTTTGATTGAGATTGAAAGAGGAAGATTAATGTAATGGGAATTGAAGTGCAGAAGATATGGCTTGGAGAAAGAGAGGATGCACATCTTCACCCGAGAACACTTCTGACTCCAACTTCTCCATGTGAGGCCATATCTACAAGAACATGGTGAAACAAGTCAATATTCAATCTACTAAAGCTCTTACAACAACATCCCAACTATTAAGTTATTTTTTACCTCGCTCGCATATTGCCTTGTAAATGCCGTGAGATAGCCAAGTGTTGATAAGCACCACTGTTCTCTCTCACCGACTTCGCAACTCTTCTTTGGGTTTCCATTCTCGCTGTCCACGTCCATCGCAGATGGCTTGTCATCTTCAGCACCTATAGATTTTAGATCCTGCACTGATCTCACTTTAGTTGGATCTGGGAGCCGTTCCTTCAGTACACCTAAGAAACTTTGGAACAGCAAGAGCAGTAAAACCTATGCACAAGTCAACTCAATTAGCTTTTAGTAGATAAAAGGAAATAATAAGATCATGTGCTGCATTAAACTAATATATAATACCTCGGTCTCAGAGAGAGCTCTGTTAAGAAGAGCCTCTTTTGCCTCTAGGGACTCCCGAAGAGATAACTCCGCTTCCCCTGTCTTCTCCACTGTTGATTTTAAACGCTTCATCTTCGCTGGATTCTCACCAAGAACGGGTTCACCTTCCACTAGGGAAAGTTTGCTCTCAGCAGCCTCCAACTCTACTCGTGCATTGGCTGAAGCTTTCTCAGCAACCAAAACATTTTTCGTAATGTTTGATATATCTTTCCTCAAATCAGAGATACGGTTATAAGTCTTGTTAAGAGCATTGCCAAGTATCTGCAGAGACAGAAACAGATTTACGAAGATAAACAAACTTGCTCTGCAGAGTGTAGAAAATAAATATACTTCTGTTAAAACGCAACTGACCTCCCATGGCTGATCAGACACATGAAACTGATCAACATTTTCTGGAGAGAACACCCATCTAACAATTGCCTGATTAGATACTAGTCTATAACCCATCATCCTATCAATTGCCACCGCCGTCATTTGTACATTGTTTTTCCAGTATGTACTCACTTGAGATAATAGCATCACCTGCTTATCGTTATCAGGACAAAGCTTTGAAAATACTTGGCCATATCGCTCCAGGACAGTGACCAAATGAGTGAAACTTTTTGATCCGATGTCAAGTAAGGTCTGTACAACTATTGTAAGAGTAACTTCAAAACCATGAACTGGATATATCGTTTCTTCAATCCACACTATCATGTCACGTGCGGTTTGTTTTTCCTTGACCTTCCTGCTCAATTCGGCTGACAATTGCTGTTCTTCTGTTTTCTCTTTACCTTCTTCCAAGGAATACATAAAATTCGGACCAGCTTTTGGAGGAAGTAATTCTTCTAGGGCAGTCGCATTCTCAATGCTCTGTTAGACACACATAGAAAAAACAATATAGCCTGAGGAAGGATATCTGATGCTTAAGTTTGGAATGATATATCCATGTGGATAACAAGATGAAACATTGATCCCCCACAAAATGGAATAAGACAAATAACCCTAGGCTAAGAGAAAAGTATATCTGATGCTTAAGTTTGGCAGCTATTAGGATATCTGACGATCTGTTACCTGCTTAATTTTATCCCAGTAAGACAAGCGTACTTCTCTTTGCAAAATCTCCTGAACAAATACACGCTTAGGGGCCCACTTGGGAAGATCCAACACAAAAGCCCACTCTTCCCACGGCCAGATGAATTGGAAGTTGGATCTGTTAAGCATGGAGTTATCAACATGAGAGTAGAGAGCAAAACGAAATACGTAATCAACTTCATGTGATGAATAACATATTTCTCAATTAATCGAGAAAGTAAGACTCAAACACGACCACTGTATCATGTAAACGAATCGTCAGTAATGCTGACTGAAAATCCATATTTTATGTTTCAATAATCCATATTTTATAAGCTAGGTAACTTTCTAACATATATGGAACATTCACCAAACATTCGACAATAAAGCACCTTTTCCAGATTACAAAAAATCAAGAGGTAAGAAATATGAAATTATATACTTACAAGTGGTGAGAAAACCAGAGGATAAGACGCGTCCTGGATTCCATGTCTAAGTCGGATATTTTCTCAAATAGTGCACGAACAGCGCCAGCAACAACAGCAGGAAAGGCACCCGGAAGAGCCTAAATTAATTGAATATTTGGAATCAGGTTGAAAAAAGAAATAACAGCAGGGATTTAAAAACCATCGGATGAACAGTATAATCCTTTGTACCTTACAAAGATCCATAATCACGAGTGTATAATAAAGAGTCTTGAATGGTGGCTGGGGTAGCAGCAGTATCTGAAAAACAGTAGATACAATTGTTATATTTAAAAATCACAGATCTTGGAATTAATTGGTATAATCTGCCAGAAACGTATGCTTTTATATTACAACGTGAATACTCACTAGAGAGATAATCCCAAAATTTATACAACAGAAGTTACCTGAGAAAATAGTGTCTCTGCCATAAGATACTCGTACCGAAATGTAACAGGAAGATTAGCCATGTAGGATGCACACTCCTTCCGACTAGCTTTGCAATAAATTAATTAGTGAAACAAAATTCTATATAATTTAAGAAGGCAAACAAAATTTAGTAACCAGAAAGAAAGAGACTTAGCATAAGCTAAGATGTTGATTAGAAAACATGTATATGCTAGGCAAGTCTACAACCATAATAATGACTTAAATAAGTATATGCTAGGTTCAACTAGATACTCAACGCAAAAACACTAGCCCTTAGTAGTAGCCAATTAGTCGCCCAGCTGAATCAGTGACCATATTATTCAAAGAGTAAGTCATGAACTTAGATTAATACACCATACTCTAAGGTTAATAATTTAGAAAACACGTGACTAATTTGCTATGGTTGGGGGACAAAAACCAAGATCTACACCAAAACCAGCATGAATGGACGACCACTGTGCAAGAAAAATATAGAAGAAACATACAAAAACGTCAAAAGAACACAAGCTTTGGGAAAATACACACCATCCATTCAAATAGAAGAGCACATCCAGCAAATACTCCTCCACGACAAAACGATCAATTGGTTGTACATCCTGCGAGTTTGATAGTTACAGAATCAGAAGAAAGGGTAGACAAAGAAAAGGAATACAAAAGGACACCATATAACCCATATATCAATCTACAAATATAATAGGTTAGAAAAAAGAAAAATGTTGACGACTGAAAAGGTAGCAAGTATAATAAGCTTCCATTAGCATGAAATATGTCCTATTCAGATAAACAATGACATCAAAAACCAGAATATTACCTCCATTTTATTAGCTGGAAATATATTCAACCTACGAATTCTCTGGGGATATCTCGTCAATGCATCATGCTTTTGCTTGCCACTGTATGCCCTCGAATGATCAGAAGGTGGACTCGGTTGTTCCATACATTTAATGGGACGTAGCTCATGAAACTTTCCAGCAACGAGTTGAGCTTCAAACGAGAGATGAGGCCTAGGTACTAGCACATTGAATATGCATGAAATTGTCAATTGTAATATACAACTAATATCTCTAGTCATATGAACTGATCAATTTGTAAGTCAAACAAGGTAGATAAGGATATTAAAAGAGAGGGTTCGTAGAAGATTGCAATCTTGTAATACAAAGAGATATGAGAAGTTGACAAAATAAGCATACCGCTTTCAAGTTTCCATCCATTGGAAGCCAGAGACTGAATTCGATCCAATAGATCCTCCACGAAATCCTAACGAGACACAAATGAGAAAGACGAATGACGCAGACCAAAAGTTATCACACCATGATACAAAATTCAACAGATATCTATCTCAAACAAAAGCAGAAATGAAACGTCACATCCATGCATCTTATTTATACATTTGCCAAGACATCTACCGAAACAAAATCAGAGGGGCAGCTAACACAAAGCAAATACAACAACTTCAAGAATTAAACACTAAAAGGCAAACCTTCTCTGCAAGGCTGCTTTCAAATTCTCCGTTGTGAAAAAAGTTTAACCCAGAGGTGGAAGAATTCTTTCGGATGCTCAAATAAGCTTGTATCCCAACTAACACTCTTTCAATCTCATCAGGAACTTGCTGCAAACCAAAGGGAAATTCAGCGGCCATACAAGTTAAGATAATAGATATGAAAGCAGACTAACAAAGTTGGTTGCAGATCCAACAAGGATGACATCATTATAAAATTGGAAACGCATATCCAGTATTCTAATAGCCTTCAATGTAAATAATTTCTAGAATGTATTTAGTCCAAGAGCAGTACCTCAGCGAGTTCTGATCCTCCCCACGGGAGGCTGGACAAGATGCATATAACGTAAAAGTCAGCTTGTGGCTGCCATGATGGATTTCCTTTCTCTTCATCCACAGTAGTGGCAGCAGATGATAGCAATGTTTCGAAGACGACAATCAAAGAAGCAGGTTGAATAACCTTACTGCACAACTAAAGAACCCAACTAAAACATGTTAGAAAATAGACAAAACATCTCAAAATTTTCACAAATACTGTTCTATATACTTCGCACTTTTATTTTTTAGACGCTTTCTGTGTATTAGAAACATGAACTAACATATTAAATAGACGAAGCAACCATGAAACATGATTAGCAACCATACCAGGGAAGTCATAAAGCGAAGCAATATACGGATACTGTTGCAGTTGCCAGAATCTAAAGCGACCTGGCATGTTTGACCAAGAAAAACAGTCACATTAGAAACAAAAGTAACTGAGAAAACTTATGTTATCAATTTATCCTTGGCCTTTGATGTACAGATTAGATTATTCACCTGGAAATTAGCGTGGACACTTTCTACTAGCTTCTGGACAAAATCTTCATTCTCCAAGTTCAACAAACCAATCTTAAACATGTGGAAAGACATCCATCAAACTTCGAAGTATGTGTATCAGATTAAATCGAACTAATTTATAACAGGGAACAGGGTATCTCAGTTCAAAAATAGATCCAAATGCTACTTACACAGATAAGAATTATACACAGAAAATATTCAAGCATTCTTTATTACTCAGAAGTTAGCAAATATTGATGAATACTATGAATAAATAGATTCCTACAACATGTTATATATGATATAATAGACACAAAATGATCCACCTTAAGGGCATTTCCACTATTATTTGTGTTTCTGAAGTGTTCATTTGTTTCAAGTTAAATGCCTTCCGTTATTGCTTCGAGCTAATTATTCTTCGATAAGAATCAGTTCACAGATACCATAACATACTCAATCAAAACCTCCACATATATAACACATCTAAATGCAAGCCCAACATCCAACACATACCCAGAAATGAAAAAGCCAAGGTAACTAGTTTATAAGAGACTTACCAAAGTCCCATACAAAGGAATCTTATGAGGCAATTGTTCAGCACATTGTAGTAGAAACTGTTAAGACGAAAACAAAAATAATGAGAACACACAATAATAATATCCACAGAGATACATCACAACAGATCCTAAAATTGAAGGCTCGAAGTCACTTACAGGCAAAACTTGATCTCCAGAACGCTCGATTTCTCTACGAATGACACCGAAACAAGTCTCCTGTATATAGAGAATCGGAAAAGTTTTGAGTAGTGAGAAAATTAGGGTTTAAGAGCGAGGATGAATCGAGAGAGAGATACTGACGATGTGGTCTTTGTAGTCGGAGGAAGTGCCGTACTCAGGTCCCTTTTCGCCGATGCGAAGGAGAAGAGTTTTCCAATTGCTCATCTTCTTCCGAGAGGTTTTTCTTCAGTTCGTCTCTTTGTTGTTTCTCCTTTGGTATCAGTCACTCTGCCCTAGTTTTTTTTTTTATGTCCGTGTCTCGTCAAAACTAATTTTTTTTTTTTTTT
>Ga0041059_1003355_pt1 | contig 11021 bp, 10 predicted proteins | sample AraColnosormetaG_FD_56232 | JGI IMG/M metagenome (GOLD analysis project Ga0041059, IMG submission 56232) | Arabidopsis roots microbial communities from North Carolina, USA - Col MF nosort | ecosystem: Host-associated > Plants > Roots > Unclassified | place: USA: North Carolina | collected... | reverse complement strand
ATTTCTTTTTTTTTTTTGTATAGAAAATATTGACAACGAATTGAATTTCAGTTCTAGTTTATGTTTGGATTTAATTTTAAAGCAAAAACTATCTATCGTTAAGAATTTTCCGAAATAAAGATTCACATTTCAGAAGATTTTTTTGTTTTGTTTCGAGTCGGTTTTGGTTATTTTCTTACATAAAATACACAGAATAATTCGAACCATAATATTGAATTGTTATTTTGGTTCACGTACGTTTACCGTTGGAGACTTTATAGCTCTTCGTTTATGCTTGTACGGATCAATAATCATGCATACTTAAGTATTTGGAAAGAAGAAGAAAAATAAAAGATTTTATCACAACATAAATAGTAACGTGAATTGGCATAAATGAATCGCAACAAACAGGTCGCAATCACAATGATAAAAATATCTACTGGCACTACTTCATAAGGAAGGATCTTGTAAGAATATTACTTTCGTTTTATTCGGATAAGCAGAAGATATTCGTTTTTTTTCTGGCTCGTTTTTTCACCTATTCAAGTTTTATGTCAATTTGGTTACGTACTCCAAATTGTGGCACTTGTAATTTGACACTCTTTATCAAAGTTATCACTTATCTTACTTGCCAACGAAACTAGTATCAGTATTCAGAGCCATTAATACAAATCAATCAAATCTTAGAGGAAGAACTAAAATGATGTACATAAATTGATGTTTTAGTTTTGCCAATTAGCATAAATAAATACTTTTAAGAATCTTTTCACATTTTTTCTCTAATAAAAGTGAAACATACACATTAAATCTTTTCACATTTTTTCTCTAATAAAAGTGAAACATACACATTAGAATCAGTTGTTCACCATATATAAAAAGGCTCGCCAAATTAAGATCTGGACATACTTAAAATGGGATTGGGCTGGTAAATATTCTAAAAACATTCCTTAAAAAGCCCACTCTGATAAGTCCGCGACTTCGAAACTCCGATGCAGACCGAAATTGGTTCTATAGTTTGGGAGAGAATGACCAGACCGGTTCAATCAATTTTCCTTCGATGGACCCAACCGAATAACTTCCATGTGGGGACACAACTTAAGCTTGTAACGACCAGACATTCAAAGAGTTCCGTCAAATAGTAATAGAGAAAGACTAAAGAAGAAAATATGGAAAAATAAACAATAAATAATAATAGAAAAAGACTATTGAAGAAAATATGGAAAAATAAACAATAAATAATAATAGAAAAAGACTATTGAAGAAAATATGGAAAAATAAACAATAAATAAAATACCTACTTACCGTGGGTCCCACTACGGTACTACTGCCGCCTTCTCCGACCGTAATCAGCCGTCACCTGCCGGTTTAGTTACAATAACAATTTAGTATTTATTTGAATTCTTTCTCTCATCGAAGTCTAAGGAAGATGGAGCGAGGAGCTTTAGTGGGTTCTTCTTCTACTTCTAGCTACTATGTTCCTTACCACTTTCGCCAATCAAAGTCGAATTTTTCGTCATTCAAACCAAAAAATAAGCTAAACCCTACTCAATTCCGGTTTAACTGTTCATGGTTTAAGCCGGTTAGTTCTATAACGGCGGCGAAATGCAATATGTTTGACTACGCGGTGACTGCAGCCGGCGATGTGGAGGCTGAGCATCCAGTTGACGACAAACAGTTTGTGCGTTGGTTCCGTGAAGCATGGCCTTATCTTTGGGCTCACCGTGGCTGCACATTCGTCGTTATTATCTCCGGCGAGATCATCGCCGGCTCTTCTTGTGATGCCATTTTGAAGGTACCGTCTTTCTTCACCGTATTATATACTTTGATTTATGAGAAAAAAGCACGCAAGGTGTTCGATTGTTTGCTTGCCTCAACTAAAGTTGTTACTATTCTTATTTTGCTTTGTTATATGATCTTTTCTTTGCAATGTGCTTGAGTTTTCAGTTCTCGTATTTGAGTAGAAGGTGAAGTGATTTGATATATGTGCAGGACATAGCGTTTCTTCATCATCTAGGAATAAGGTTTGTTTTAGTTCCTGGAACTCAGGAGCAAATCGACCAGCTTCTGGCTGAGAGAGGTCAGAATATTATAAGCTTTGTCACGATGTTAGATTCTAGACTATAAACCTTGCTAGCGTCAAGTAAATGGTTTGGTTAGCTACGAGTCTAATGCTGTGTGAGTTGCAGGACGCGAGGCTACGTATGTGGGACGTTACAGAGTAACGGATGCAGCATCTTTGCAGGCTGCTAAAGAAGCTGCAGGAGCAATATCAGTGATGCTTGAGGCCAAATTATCTCCTGGACCTTCTATTTGCAATATCCGTAGACATGGTGATCGTAGTCGTTTACATGATATAGGTGTTAGGGTTGATACCGGTAACTTCTTTGCAGCAAAAGTGAGATTTTCCACTTTTTTTATTGTTCATACGACCTTGAGTCTTATTAATGTCGTTCATAATGACCGATGATTATCTTGGGTCTTGTTGTGGCAGAGAAGAGGTGTTGTTGATGGTGTTGATTTTGGAGCGACTGGTGAGGTAAAGAAGATAGATGTAGATCGGATTTGTGAGAGGCTTGACGGTGGTTCTGTAGTTTTGTTGAGGAACTTGGGCCACTCGAGCTCCGGAGAAGTCTTAAATTGCAAGTATGCTCGCTCTTCTCCAGAGAAAAATGCTTCTTCCATTAACCTTAGAAAGATTAAAGTTTTCTAATTCCACTTTACTTCTGCAGTACCTATGAGGTTGCTACAGCTTGTGCTTTAGCTATAGGAGCAGATAAGCTTATTTGCATAATGGACGGCCCAATTCTTGATGAGAGTGGACATCTTATTCATTTCTTGACACTTCAAGAAGCAGATATGTTAGTTCGAAAACGGGCACAACAAAGCGACATAGCTGCAAATTACGTAAAAGCCGTTGGAGATGGAAGCATGGCTTATCCCGAACCTCCTAACAACACCAATGGTAATATTACTTCTGCTCAAAACGGGAGAGCCGTTTCATTTTGGGGAAACGGAAACCACACTCCGATCTTTCAGAACGGTGTTGGATTTGACAACGGAAACGGATTGTGGCCTTGTGAGCAAGGTTTTGCTATTGGTGGTGAAGAAAGATTAAGCCGCTTAAACGGTTATCTTTCTGAATTGGCTGCTGCGGCGTTCGTCTGCAGAGTGAGTGCTTTTTAAACGTTGGTCTTGATTCTACTTGCCACCATTAAACTGAAACCGTTTGCTTTGCTTCCCTTATGAAGGGTGGAGTCAAAAGAGTTCACTTGTTGGATGGTACTATAAGTGGAGTTCTATTGTTGGAGCTTTTCAAAAGAGATGGAATGGGAACTATGGTTGCTAGGTACATTCATTCTTTTCGTCTTCACTCGCATATACTCCTGGCTTTTTCGTGTTCTTACAATTCTATATTGCCTGTTACGTGCAGTGATGTTTACGAAGGAACCCGTGATGCCAGAGTGGAAGATCTAGCAGGAATTAGACATATAATCAAACCCTTGGAGGAATCAGGGATTTTAGTTCGCAGAACTGATGAGGAGGTAACAACCCTTACTATCTTCAACATCTCATTGTTTCATCGGTTTAAAAACACTGCTAAAGGGTTTGATCTTTAAATGCAGTTACTGCGAGCTTTGGATTCATTTGTGGTTGTGGAAAGGGAAGGACAGATCATCGCTTGTGCGGCTTTGTTTCCGTTCTTCAAAGACAAATGCGGAGAAGTTGCTGCAATCGCGGTTGCATCAGATTGTCGCGGTCAAGGCCAAGGCGATAAATTGCTCGGTGAATAAACTCAAACCCTTTCTGTTACATTTGCAAAGCAAAGCCAGAGAACCTCAATGCAACAACACAATCTATTTCTGCAGATTACATAGAGAAGAAAGCTTCATCTCTCGGGTTAGAGAAGCTGTTCCTACTCACAACGCGAACAGCGGATTGGTTTGTGAGACGAGGGTTCCAAGAATGCTCAATAGAGATCATACCAGAGAGTAGAAGACAAAGAATCAATCTTTCAAGAAATTCAAAGTATTACATGAAGAAGCTAATCCCTGATAGAAGTGGCATTTCAGTTATGAGAATCTAAGCAAGAAGATGACACACATTAAGCAAACACACAGAACCATATTGTAAAATCAATATTCATAATTCTCAAAAGCTTTCAACATTGTTTGATTTCGAAAAATTCAAAATACTTATTTTGATCTCAATCTCAGTTTCATTCCAAAGCTACAATAGCACCAACCGCTTTGAGTTTCTCCATGATCTTCTCAGCTTCTTCTTTAGTAAGACCATTCTTCACAATCACTGGGGCTTTCTCAACCAAAGCCTTAGCTTCTTTCAATCCCAGATCCGTGAATGCTCTGATCTCTTTTATCACTTTAATCTTCGAAGCCGCTTCGAATTTCTCAAGCTTCACATCGAAAGTAGTCTTCTCCGCCGTTTTCGTCTCCGTAGAAGCTGACGCGTCGCCGACAGATCCGGTAACAGCTACGGCGGAACCGTAGCGATTGAGACCTATTTTATGGCTGAAGAGGAGTGAGTAATCGTAAAGCTCAATCCGATTCAGTTTGAGTAAATCGTCGGCGATTCGCTCGAGTTTCTTCGTTCGAGCTTCGGGAGAAGCGACGGCGCATAGGTGACGAGTAGCGGAGGATAGCGGCGTCGTACGGTGGAGGTAACCGAGAGATCTCGAGAAAATTCCGGAGATCGGAGCTCGCATTTTCGCCGGTGAATGGAGGTTTTTGTTAGGGTTTTCGCCGTCCGTTCAATTTCATTTCATTTTGCCGGTACTTTTTGCTCGTCAAATAAAATGGGCTGTCTAAGGCCCACATAATAAGGCCCATAACGAAAACAACTAGTATGCACCCAAATCAAACCCAACCAAACTAAAAGGATGAAAAAAGTAAATATATATATATGTTAAAAAAAATTGAATATTTGTTTTTTCTTTGGGAACATAAAGACTACTTAAGCTAATGAAATCAAGTTTTTCTGTTTGAACTCATAATTAAATAAATTAACCTAAACTTCATAGGATTAATATAGACATTCCCTATGATTATGAATATAGGCATTTTATAGTTAGATGAGTGTAATGGTCAAGTCGTGGTACAAGGGGACCCAACAAGGTTTTGATTCTAGTTAAAGCAAAATTGGGCCAAGCAATAGACTTTTATTTCGCTAATTTGCTTTTTGCATGACTTTATAAACAAGAAAACAGACCAAAAGAAGATAAATTGTTATAAAAAGATTAGCTTAAAAAGCGAAGCTAAAAAGATCGTACCGATATTAACATGGGGGAGGCAAAAGCCTTCATCAAAAGATGCAGGGAGAGAGGAGTTGTAGTGAAACCAGCCACATATCTCAAAAGCAGTTCCCACTACTTTTTTCATATTTATAATTCAAAAAAACAATACTATATAAACGTTAGTATCAATGGATTTAACTATTTATTTCAATTATTTACTTTTTATGGGCTGTTTTCTAAATAAAAACATGATGGGTAAGCGGGGCCATGAACATTCGTAGGTATATGCATGTGTAATCCATTGAAGACATAATAACATTATATATGTATGAATCAAATAAAAGACTGGTCCCTTTATCTCTTTTATAAAGCAAAAGGTGAAAGAGCCATTATTAAAAAGGCAATATATATTAATGGTTTATACTTCTCAAGAACGACAAATGAATAAGTATAATGTTGTGAAATTAATCTTCTTGTATAAAACATTGTTTTTTTGTCTTTGTTTCTTGTAACAAAGGCCGTTACCAATAAGTGAATATTGCAATTAGATAGCATCGCCAAATTCAATCGGTTAGTTGGCTCATATTAGTGATCCATGTTTAGCCTAATAATATTGTACTAAAACACAGATGATGCATGCAGTTGAGAAAGTATTTTTGAGGTCTAATCGTATATTCCAGTGTTTTGAGTTTGATAATGTATAAATGTAAAATAAGCCTTTCTTGTGTGAGAGTCTGTTCACCTCTAATATTAATCGCTCACTAGGATCATATATATGTAAACATACCTTAATAAGATCGATTATGAATGATCAAAAGCATGACAATATACATTTCAGAAGCGTGCAAGCCACTAGAGGTGCATTCACGAGATTCCAACTAAGAGATTCCCTAACCAAAGTAGCTGTCTTAAGATTCTATTTATATATATTCACGAACCGAGAAGAAGTGAAGTAGTGAACATGCTTTTATTAGAAACATGGAATATTATATCTAACAAAAAAAACATGGAATAATTATAGAACTTAATCAGTATTAGTTGTTGTTGAATTTGATATTTATTGCTAGTCTTATTCATTTATACTATATTTTTCCACCATTATAATTCCAGTAGTTCAATGATCCTCCAATGTAACAGTAACTAATTTACATATAAAGCTCACGTATCTAGAAAGAAACTCACTTACTAGTTTTGAGCTTTTCGTGTAACATAGAACCATACATTCATTATAGAGGAAAATAAACCCTATTATTTCGGATAAACAAAAGTAATCACAAATTTCATTCCAAAATGGATTTTTAAAATTAATAAATACCAAAGACAAAACAAAAAATCACGAATTGTATGAACCTTGATACCCACCTCAATGATCAGAATTACTTAATTAGTCCTATTCCAAAATCCAAATTCATATTATGAACTGCATTATCATCATAATCGTAACTCTCTCAATCTCAAAGCCCATCATCAACCATCACCACACGTGTGAAACCATCTCAAGTAAAAATCGAACTTGCGAATTCCTTATGAAAAAATAAAAACAACCCTTTACGTTGGCCGCCACGCACTAGCCCAAACCACCGGCTGATCTCTCCAACAAAGGAATATTCCGGCGGCATCAGGACACTGTACCATCGACCAAACACCTTCTTTATATCTCCTCAACAAAGCTCTGACATCATCCGCCACCTCATCACTATACCCCACCGCTCCAAACCCACTATTCCTCATCCTCCTCGACCACTTCCTCGCTGTCTCTCGCCTCTCCGTGGAATCCGACGGCTCACAAGCCACAAGATCAACGATCGCACGTCCCGCTGCACGCTCTAGCATCAACCTCTCGTTGCTCGTCCTTGGAAAACTCTCTTCCCATGACTCGAAGCAAACCCTAAACCATCGTAAACATTCTCCAAACCCTCTCAAGAACTCATCATCAAAGCCACCTTCTTCTTCTCCGACAAGATCAGCTTCTTCTTCTACGACCGTCACAATCCTCGGTCTTAACCGTCGGAAACTCGATATCACAGCGTCTCTAGGGCTTCCACGTGAAGCGATCCCATGCATCGCGCCTACGCAGTTAATGGCCAAGACTTCGTCTGGTTTAACGTCGAGTTCGTTGAGATCAAACTCAGATAAATCTCCAACGTGATGAATAATGTTAAATTTGAAAGGAACTCCCATAAGCCTAGCGAATTTCTCCATTCGGTTTCCGATCTCTTTCATCATCCGATGCGACGCCGTTTGATCGTTGACAAACTTGTTGGCCACGACAACTGTGGTTAGCCTTAGGTGAGGCGTGTCGTCTGATCTTGTGGCTAAAGCTTCTAGAAGAGTCGGCCATTGAGTGCAAAACGTGGAGCTTATGTCAACGATGTGGATCTTTGCCTCTCCGTCTACTGCTTCCAAGATTGCTCCGTTTGCCGCCACGTGTCCAAACGTGGCCCAGGGGCTAACTTCTTGGAACTTTAGTACAGTTTTTCGCGTTGACTCGAAGGAGCAAGTCTTCTCTGTGGCTGCAGCTGTTACCATGGTTCGGTAGCATCGTTCGCCTGAACCGGTCATGCGGTTGAAGAGAGCTTGGAGGAAGTAAGAAGCCAGTTTTTGCTCGGTGTCTCCGTACGGAGAAGAGAGCTCGTTGAGCGTCCATAGGATTTGTTGCGCACGTGCAGTGTCTTTGTCGGAGAAGGCACGTGCCGCTTCAAGAAGGACCGAGTCTGCCCACTTGGCATTGGCTGAGAAGTCGAAGGACGGAGGAGTTTGAGGTATGGAGAACGCGGAAGGGTCATTATGGTGGCCGGAGGAGGAGTAAGGCGAGGCTAAAGCTGCGGCTGCGGCGGTGGAGGAAGGGGTTGATGATGTGGCGGGATGGTATTGGGTGGGAGTAGTGAAAGGAGAGTAGTAAGTATTAGGATTGTTGTGGTTGTGATGGTTGTGGTGAGAAGAAGAAGAGGAAAGGTCTTCTTCATCCATGAAAAAGTTGAAGCATTCTTCGACGACGTCGTTTTGTGGAAAGTTGTAGTGATAAGCAGTTTGTGGAGAGCCAGTAGTGGTGGTGGAAGTTCTGCTTAACGAAGATTGATTTGTAATGATACTATCGGATTGTTGTTGTTGTTGGAGACTGACTAGTCTAAAGAGAGTATCCATTTTTTTTTTTTAATGAATAAGAAAATGAATAGAAGAAAGGGAGACCCACAATATCTAAGATTTAATACTTTGTTGTGTATATTGCATCAGCATCATGTGTTGTCTTGTATATTTATATATGTATATTTTTTTTCTTGTGTTTCTCGGTGGGAGTGGGTAAATCTAGATGAAGGTGAGTTGTAGAGAATGGGTTTGGTGGATTTGTGAGTTTTTATTAGTAATTTAAAAGACTAGAGAATAAAAAAAGAGCATGAAAAGAGGATTTTTTGCATCGAATTGTTGTCCCATGTTTATCTTTTGGACTTTGTAGACTGTTTGAATCTAATTGGGTTTAGTGAAAACATAATTAGAGAGAGAAGAGACCACTTTTGAACAATATTCTTCTCTCTCTTTATTTTTTGGGGCAAATCAAGAATGTGTTTTGTTTTTACTACAACCCTATAGCTAACTGAGATTTTGGACAAAAATAATGATCCTACTTTTTGCAGTAATATTTGTTTCTACTGAAAAATGTTGATTTAACTTACGAAAAATTACAGAGCAAATATATTTTCTAGTTACAAAATATCAACAATATCTTATATAATTTTCTTTATTCTACATGGGAGTGTATTAGTTAGATAGTTTGGAGGTTTCATTAAGTAGAAAAAAGTCCTGAGAAAAATAAAATAAAGAGGAAAAAGATAAGAAGGTCGATATCATGTAATGGCTTAGTGGGTTTCGCTTTTTCTTCTTTTGTTTTCACATCGATCCACCCAAGTAACCTTCCCTCTTATTTCTTCTTCAAAATAAAATTTATAAATACATATCTCTCTCATGCAATATTGTAGGAGTAGTAGCACTTACGTGGATCGTTCATCATATGAATTTGAAAACGACATGCATGTTATATATACTTACAGATATGGCGTAAAATTCCGAAAAAAATCCGTATATAATTACGATGTTTGTTTATATATAGGCCAAATACATGAAACCAACCAAGTGTTTCAAGTACTATCGATCCCAAGTCTCAACTGGTGTAAAATAAAAAGACTCTTTACGCATCCTAAATCAACAGACTAACAAAAAAGTTAGAATGTCCTACTAATACCAATTCTAACCAATCAAAACACCAAACTCATAATCGTTTTAGACATTCCGCGACTACGTTACTATCAACACTGGTGCATGAAAACTCTATTTTCTCTTAATCGATTATTTTTAAGAAATTAGTGTAAGAGTTCTGAACGCTCTGAATTTTTGACATCAATAATCAAGAAATTAAACGTTGACCAACAAAACAATGCTAATTAAAGAATTTCAGATCCAGACTAATTTTCAAAACATGTGAAAAGCTAGCATCTACAATGAACAAGTAGATTGAAATTGCAAAAGTTTCATGACCATTTTGTATGATACCTATAAGATATATACATGATATATAAATACTTAAGTGGTCACCATTTACATAGTAACATAGAGACATGTGAATATAATTATAAAATAGAGAGAGAATGTTCATAGGTGTGAGTGAGTGGGAGCAGGCGTGAAGAAAAGCTGACGGCGTGCATCAACATCATCAAAGCTCCACATTTGCCTTTGCCTCCTAACCTCTCTCCATTCTCTGCCACTATTTTTCCCTTTTCTCTCTTCTTCTCCATATATACCTCTTTACTATTTTAGATTTTCTCAAATATTACTATTTTTTTTTCTTCACATTTACCCGTAAGAAACCAACCAATGTGTCATATTCTCTTACCTTATATAAACAGCAATGTGTAATTATTATCTCAGAAATCTAGGGCATGCTTCTTTGTTTTCTTGTTCTTCAATCCTACTTGTTTCAATTTAAAACCCTCTCCACTAAGTCATGCCATTTTTGTTTAGAGTCTATATACCCTTCATTGTCCTCTCTTTGAATCTCCCACCTGAGGACTTATTATTCTCTACACTTATTTAGATTTCCCACTTTTTTGGTGTGTGTGTTCATATTTATCCATATGTCTACTGGTTTATGTATATGCGAACCTCTAATTAACCAACGGCACTTAATGCATAGGCTCATCATGATTTTCTCGTTTGTCTCGATACAAAGCATTAATCTTGTCTATCCCCCCGAGCTCATGCCCATTGTTTAATTTCGTTTAAAATCCCGAAGTCTCAAAATTGGAATAATTTGATCGCCACGTACGTAGCACCATTATAAAAAATAAAATAAAAAATCTAAAAACTAAATGATGATGTTATTTTGTATATTAACAAGCAAACCTACATTACATAACTCTCCATATTTTCTAGTATGTAGGAAAGTTTCGGACATATTTAGATATATGCTATATCATGCTAAAATTCCAAACTAATTAATGAAGAAAGTGATCAAATCTACATTATAGCCTAGGCTAGACATAATGCAGTAGATATTTACATCTTATGAGTCATCACCATCTCTGGTAGATCAAATGTTCTCATGATCAGTTTCTTCTACAATTATTAGAAGAAACCCCACGCTCTGCTTCTTTGTCCCTTTCTTCGAAACCTATCGAGTGTTGCAATTCAGTTTCTTATGTAATTTCTCGAAATCTGTTCTTGCATTCTAGGAAAAGTCCCATCTTAATCTTTTGAAGAATATATATATATATATATATATATATATATATATATATATATA
>Ga0041059_1003354_pt1 | contig 11025 bp, 7 predicted proteins | sample AraColnosormetaG_FD_56232 | JGI IMG/M metagenome (GOLD analysis project Ga0041059, IMG submission 56232) | Arabidopsis roots microbial communities from North Carolina, USA - Col MF nosort | ecosystem: Host-associated > Plants > Roots > Unclassified | place: USA: North Carolina | collected 2013-09-02 | reverse complement strand
CAAAAAACGTTTAGTAAGAATAATATTTATTTAACAAAAAACTTTGTTTTAAAATATTGTTAACAAATATGTTTATGCTAATTTTAAGGGATTGATTTGAAAATTGTTGAGATTAAATTTGATTTATAATGTGATTGACAATTTAAAGCAAAAATTTAAAGTAAAATTAATTATTTTGGAAAAAAGATTTAATGCTAATGGCATTAGATTGTAAATAAGTCCTAAGTCTAGGATTTATTTGCTAAAATGGCTGCAAAAATGTATATATAGATTTTAGAAATACCATCTTTTTATCCCAAAATGTTTTGCGTGTGTTCTTCAAATATTCAAAACCTATGAGATCATCGATCGTAGCACAAGTAAAGACATTCTTATTACTGTATGTAAACCAAAATAAAACCATACAAATAATAAGTGTAGATATTGTTAGATGTTCAACCACTTCCTGTAATATCAAAGTTCTAACTAATAACGAAAAGGTTTTTAGAGTTTAGTCTTCTCCGGCCATGGCTACATCGTCTTGATCAGCATCACCATCTCCAAAGTCATCATCTCCACCATATGGTGCCACCGGAAGAGATTCGTCTTCATACAACGGTGCATCAGGAATCTCCATGTCCTCTGTCAGTTTCATCGTCTCCAGATTCTCTTCGCTGAAGAAATTGTTCAATGGCTTTGAAACCTACAAGACCACCAAAATCAACACTTTTCTTCTTGATCCCAGTATGTTGCAGCAGTTGACACTTTTAACACAAACGGAAAGAAAGGTTATTTTTACCTTGAATAATCGGTTTCTTTGCTCAGCACTTTCGATAAGGTTTTTCCAAAGTGGATCGCTCTTCAATGTTGCAGCTGAACCAACGACCTGATAAGCAAGTTTCAATGGATAATGGATCAGTGAGATAGAATCAGAGAGAGGGTATATAAATATATGGAGAAAAAGTTAGAGAATCGTTTCTATGAAAGTTTTCTTTATATGCCTTACCAATACTGAAGACTTGGCTCGTGTAATCCCCACATTCATCCGCCGAGAATTAGAGAGAAAACCGATTTGTCCATTTTCGTTAGCTCTGACGCATGAAAATATTGCAACATCCTTCTCCCTTCCCTTTTCATCAAGATGAGGAAAAAAACGAAAAAGAAATGGATGAAAACTTTGGACTGTAAGTACAATTCTACGGTTCAAGTTCTTAGATTAGTATAAAAGCAGAATCTAATGCATTTTAATTTGTTTATGAGCACAATTGATGTTGAACTGTGAGAAAGAGGGTAGAATATTGACCTGGAACCCATCAACAGTGTTGATATCAACCACTTTTTCTGCCTCTGTACCAAACATCTCCTTAAACCGATCTTTGAAAGTTTTTACTTGGTAGTTATACGGTGATATAATAGCTAGCTGAGAACTAGACTTCAGCTCCGGGTACATGGTTACAAGTCTGTGGTAGATGAGAAGAACAAATTCCACCTCGTCTAGATTTACCCGAGAACCAGTTGCTCCTGGATGTTGAGACTCTTTCCCTTCATGTATATCAAAAAAGCAAAATGGACCAAAGCACCGGTATTTATGCCAGTCACGAGTAGTCTGAGCTTCAATGTCAGATCCATCTTCTAGTGCCCCTTCATAGAATTGCTTTGACGGAAAGCTTCTTATCTGATTTTCAGTTAAAAAAATTGTTTGCAGGGTAAAATAAGATGCAATCATTGGAGTAAGAATTAAGCTAACTACAATCTTTGGCTTGGTTTGTGAAATAGGTATCAACTGATGATAATTCTTTAAGAAATCTGATATTCAGTGAGAATCTGTCTTAGGTGGATGCTAGATGAAAGAATGTCCGTACCTCTGGATGCATCCGGTATTGGGTCTTCAACATTTTTACTGGATAGCCAGCCTTTTGAAGTCTCTCGAACATGCTTGTACCGTACCTTCATTATAGAAAGTAAAGACAGCAATCCAATAGTGTCAATACAATATACACGAGAGACATAAACAGATAAAGTGTGGATGCAATGACTGGATTAAAGCACTTACCCAGAATCCTGAGCAACAGTTGAGATTACAGTAGCTGGGAGTTGCTTTGGATCCCCTACCTGATAAAATTAGATTTTACATAAGGATATCCATAGCTACCAAAGTTGCCTTTAACATTAATCATTAACTCATAAACTTATGGTGTTGCGCTTGCCTGTAACATCTACAGTTTCAAGATGCAACTATTTTAACATCTATATTCTTCAATTTCAAAAAAAGTAAGGCATGCTTCATTCTTTGAAGCTACTGATGGTGTGTGTCGAATCATCTACTTATTTTATGTACCCGGAAACTAACTGCAATTTTGATACATGAAGGGTAACCTATTGGATCTTACCAGAAATACTTGTTTGCACCTAGTGGCCAAAGGGATAAGAGTTGCTGGCTCAACCTGGCAAAGTACACAAGAGTAAATTTCATTAGCAATGAACATGGGGAATATAAGCATTAAAAATTTCTCTACCTGCATAAGCTTTTTAAGTTGCGTAGCAAAAACAATTACTTATAAGATACATGACAGACTCTGACTAGGACGAACCAGGATTAAAATTTTCTTTACACTTCAACATAGGTCAGGGCTAACACATGACTCAATTTAATGTAATGACATGCCATGAGAAAGTTTTTAAAAAACAAAGCATTATTATTTCCACTTTAAAGTAAAACCCTCTGACATTTAGAGTGTGTAAACTAAGCAAAAAAAATCGAGCATTAGTCCATATTCTATTGGAAGGGGCTTACAGCTTGCGCAGCTTCATCTATTATAACGACATCGAAACCACGGTTAGATTTAGCAAGAAGTGCAGAGCCACTGAAGCTAAGGGTAGCGAACACCTGAAAGTGCAAAGAAACAGAAGTAGGTGATTCAGGGAAGAAAAATAAAAAAGCTTTGAATTACATTAATACGAAAGTTAAATCCCCATACAATCGCAGCCTCTTCCAAAATTGCAGTGCGGATACTATCTATATCAGTTCCTGTAGTCCCTTGTTTTGGCTTATCGATGGCAGAGCCACGCTTTTGTGCCACCTGCAAAAGAGTGTTGTCAGAACAGTACCCAAAGGCAAGATTTGTCAACAAACTTTGTTATTTCGTTGTTTGTTCTCTACAAGTGTGATTCCTCCGAATGAATATACTTAAACAGACCTTTACTTATCTGAAGACAGATAGATTCCCAGTTGAACATTCTTTAATAAAGTTAAATCAAGCAACCAAAATTAAGCCAGGACGAAAGGCAATCAAACTGTAAAGGAAACTAGATACATACAAGGTGATCCAGTGATACTGACGCAACAGAGTGATGAGCCTTGAGACCAATTCGTACTATTTTGGGTGTATATGTCTGGGCGTTTTCGTCACGAAGACCTGAGAGTGCAGAAACCATAACATATAAGACCATTACCAATTTTCAAATAATGAAATAATGAATTGGATTAACCACATACCCGAACTCAGAAGCCGCAACACAATCTCATCAAGTGCAGAGTTTGATGGAGCACAGACAAGTACACGTAATCTGTACTTCCGACTCGCATTAACCACCTCCGGTTTCTGAACATCAAAAGAGAATCAGAAAAGTGGGGTTACTATATGATAAAAGAAATAAATGTGGGGTTACCATTTGTCTCAGAATAAAATCTTCCGACTTACCAATTCATTTCCTGAGGTTGGAAAGAACCCATCGTCACCATCTTCAGGCATAATAGCATCTCGAGGGTTGACACCCAAAATCCAAGGAGAGGCTCTTCCCCAGTGATTGTATCTGCAGACAAGACATAGTGAAATATGTTCAACAAGAGGGATGTATGGTATGTGATATTTCAGACCAAACTATTGATGCAATGCAATATTATTCCAATTACTCTTAAGTTGCAAGATTTCAAATAAAACACCATATGATATAGATAATAATAACATTTTCGAATCATTATGAACACACATCTGGGTATGCGAGAGAACTGAGTATCGAAATATTTAAAAGATCTTAATGGGAGCAAAATCATACTTTTCCTGGATAGTCATCTGAATACCACGCTTTACTTCATGATCTGTACCCCTATTATAAATAAAAAGGGAATTTCAGAATGCAAAGCATAGTTATAATCTTAACTCGGAGCTGCACATAGTCAAGTGAGTGTCAAAGGATAGCATGTAAGAAATCATACTTAGACTGGACTCTTGCGGGAGTAGCATGCATAATAGCACCAAGTATGCTAAGAATCGTCTGAGTTTTCCCGGTACCTGGAGGACCCTAAAGAAGGATAGACTCATTAGTATCCAAATCATTAGATTAATTCATCTGCTTTTCAATGCAATTTGAAAAACAAGTCTGTTATATCCCTATTGACTGCCAATACAGTTTGACAAAGAAGTTTCTCATATTCATGTAGTCAACAAGATCTAAAAAATGCCAACTTAGAATAATTTTGGTTTTCATCTGCATATTTTTAAAAGGCAATCTTGAGAGTCAAATATAAGACTTTGAGTGCTAGCTCAGTAAGCATGCTGGAGAATTTTAATTTCATGTCAATTGAGGGCTTTCTCATTGAAAATGATTGTGTTTTTGACATGCAATCTTAACATGTAAAAGCTAAGTAATAAGTCCTCAAGAAACAATAAAACAATTATAAGTGGAGAAGTCAACCTGTATTAAGACGAAGGATTTTCTTGATAGACCAACCTGCAAAATTGTATTTTGAAACAAAGAGCCCAAATCTGTGTTAGGGAAACTGTCAAAGTCTCTAAGGAAAGAATTTACAAGGCTAGACTTACATCAATTGCCTCCTTTTGGGATTTGTTAAGGTTTTCGTTAAAGAATTCATTCAGAGGTCCAGATATTTTCCATGCTTCATCTCCAAAACCACAAGATTTTTCTGCTGCAGTGAAGATTAAATCCTTGAAAGGGAGCGAACTAACTGATCGTAGTGCTATATATTCCCGAATAATGGTTGATAAACCACATAACTACAAATTAACAAACCATCCATGAAAGACGCTGTATCAGAGAAGGGAACTATATTATATCTAGAAAGGATATGTATCATGTCAACAACAGTCGCTTAAGTTCATTAAGATTCTAACTAGTATTAAAGTATAAAAGAAAGAGAAAAGAGAAGCCAAGCTAGCATAACACAACCTAAAACTAGACCACATTATTAAGGCTTATCATCCAATTTATGGAAAAAAACAAATGATATAATAACTATACATAGTTGCTGTGTCTCATAACAACTGACCTTTAAACTGAATACCCTTTTGTCAATAGGGCTGGCAGATGATGTAATAAGAGAACGCATATTTGAAAGCGCTTGGATAAATGACTTTGTTCTAGAGGATTTAGTATTCTTGGTTATCTGCACAATGTCTTCAGCTAAATACATCCGAAGACGAAGAAGATTATTTTGACGATGTTCCACTACAGCAAACCCATAAGATGAAGGAAATGAATTCCCTTTAACCTGCAAAAGTTAATCTCTAAGTGAATCCAACATTCGATAATGAAAATTTTATACAAGAAAGTACAAAATCAGAAATGCAAGTCATACAACACCCTCGGAAAATCAAACAAAAACAAAGGAATAGTATATGTACCTCTTCTTTTGATAGCAATAAAAGATCATTTTGAGCAAGATATTCATCCTCCTCATGTTCGTATGTGACTAACAGAAAGTGAAACCCTTCGCCCTCGTTGCACTCCATTACCAATCTCATTTTACACACCGATGCTAAGAGGAAAAAAGACAGAAAAAACCATTTCCACAACCAGAACCAAATACGTTAAAAACTAGTTATCTAAACATAAAACCTTACTACAAGTATACAAATTTAGTTTTAATAGCTGAAAATAACAACTGCCACTTTCTTTCATGATCAATGGATGGACAAAAGTAATAAGAAAAAAGCCAATTGTATTTAAGTTCTATGTATCTAACCTTCTTCACCATCTTTATTCTGCAAAATTTGAGCTTTAACTTCCTCGAAGAGCAATGGTTCAAAAGTCTCGAAATAATCATCAACATCTTTATAAGTATTCTTTACAACATTCAATTTCTCTTTAGAATCCTTTCTATTTTTCCTCTGCATTACATAATACACAGTAAGATAAAAGAAAAACAAATCTCACATTCGCCTAAGAAGAAACGGAGTTTGTTGTATGATGATGAAGTACCTCATTCTCTTTAGTAAGCTGTTTATAGTCCCAACCCAAAATAATGTTATAGAATCGAGTAACAGATGAGGCTTCTTCTTCTTGAAGCTTGCCATTATCGATCGCCATTACACGCTAATCTCTCTTTCTCAACTCCGAAATTCACCTTCACAGATTCTACATGAACATACAAAAAAAAAAACTTTAGCATAAGCATAATGTGATTGTATAATCATCAGTCAAGTAACTTGTTATCATCATCTTTTCCATTATATAGTCTATGGAATTAAAAGCAGAGTTTCGAAATCGAATTACTATGCATCAACCTAATCAAATAGCAGAGCCTTTTCACCAACAGAGAAAATTTCAAATTGAAATTAGGGAATTGAATTTACAGAGAACAACATGTGACTGATATGAGCTAAGAACTCGAGAAGCAATTGGAGAATGTAGACGAGCATATATATATAACGGGAGACCAGAGTTCTGGAGAGAGGATTTTTACCAGTCGGAGAAGAAGAGAAAAGACGGCGGAGAGAGAAAACGGCGGTGTAGCTGTAACCGGAGAAAAGGGTTTAGGACTCAAACTTGTTTAAGATAATTTTGGTAATGGGCCGAAAATATACTAAGGCCCAATATATGAATCCTATAATTTCAGTTTTTTTACCGCGAATTTCTTACAGTTAATTCTCCATACAATCGTTTGCATTTGAATTGCGCGTTGTTATTATTTACTCGAACTTCAATACTGTTTCAATATCACATGTTTAATCACATTCATTGAATCCAATTCAACTTGTAATCCTCGAATCCTTGAAACAGTTTAGTAGTTTCTGATGGTGCTACTGCTGCAAGGTGCACAGGCAAGATCAACGGTTGAGATACAAACACGTAGAACTTCGTGAACAACTCCTCGTTGAAGCACTCGTAGAACCGTTTCTTCTTTCCCTGTTACAACATCGACTAGAGAGACCTGACGCGACACGATGTCGTCTCTCATTCGACTCCCACCTGACCATCGACCTAACGTTAACCATTTCACCCAAACTAGCTGCTCTGAGATTCCACATTGCCTTAGCACATCCACGACTTGCTCTCGCTGCAGAAAGAAAATGTTAAAGAAGTTAGAAAATGTTCCGAAAGGCCGGTCGACTTTCTCTGGGAGTAACTAACCCGCGGTTTCAAGTGTTGTATGCAGTAAATGAGTCCAATGAGGTTGAGCAGCACACTTAAGTTTGGTTTGAAGAAAAATAACTCCACATCTTGAAATCCAAACCGCATCGAGCTCATGGTTTCAACCGCGTGCAGATATATACCTGCCTCTAAAGACAACGTAGCAGGAGACTTAGTCACATATTTAATCACCTCGGAAGCTCTTGATGCCATTTCCTTGTGTTGCATCACATAAAATCTTCTCCATTCCTACAAAAGCTTTAAAATAGACTATTCATGAAACCTGTAATAGACCTCAAAGTAATGCTAACGCAACAACAAAGAATTTTAGTCTCTGCCACAACAACAAATTATAAACAAGCAAAGTCTAACTGCAAGTTGAGATATATAAACGATTATGATGACCATGTCCAATTCCAACTATCACCTCTTCAAGAAAAAAGTCTCAAGCTTTCTATAATCCAACTATCCACAATTAAAGCAGATAATATCAAGAATCACATCACCTTCAATATGCCTCAGTAATTTGTTTCTCCAAGACAGAACAATTGTTAAATATCTCAACTAAACAATTGTTCTCTACCATGTCAATCAAACATCATCCATCTAATGAGAACCAATTCATCATAAATAGAATTCAATTCAACAACAAACAAACTCACTATCCTACAAAAATGGCCAAAATCTAAAACAACTCAGAAACTTGAATTTGAAAGAAACAAGAATCCATGGAACTGTCTCATTTCTACCTGAGAATTTTCATTGGTTTGGGTTTAAAGAAACAGAGTATTGTCTCCATCAGATTCAAATGAGGACAATAAAGGCCATCTTTGCCTAAACAGAGGTTCCCATAAGATATCAGAACCACATAACTCTCTCCAAAACGTAGAACAGCTACTTAATGCACAAAGATCAATCACCTATTCATCAAATAGCACACAATTTACCAAGAAGTAGCATCACAATAAAAAAAAAACTGAAGAATTAGTAAAAAAAATACAAGCAAAAACCTGAAGAGAAGAGCCGATCTTCAGGATTATGTCTTGAGGGAGAGAGCTACAAGAAAAAAATCGAATTGTATCCATATTTTTTTTTTATCAATTCTAAATTTTCCTTTGATGTCTTTGGTTTCTAGAGAGAACACGTTACCGTATGACTATTTACAATGTGAAGGAGCTGCTGCTGCTGCTGATGATGATGATGATGACAATGACAATGACTCACCACATAAAAAATATACCTTGTTGATGTTGACTCAAACAACAAAAAGAGACAAAATTAACCGAACAGACAAAAACGTCAATTTTTGGTTATTTCTTCTTTCTCTGTAGGCCATGAACTTCGAAGACGGCTTGTGCCCAGATCAGATTTATATGCCCAATCTCATAAGAACTCATCTTCTCCAGAGGATAACCAAGAAAAAGCTCTTCTTTGGTAGACTTTGGTGGATGCCTGTAAGTTGTTCGATGATATGCCTGAGAGAAAGATAATCACTTAGAAAACTCAGTTATTGAGACTTGTTAATTGCAGCATCTGCAAAATTTTGATCACTAGACCAAATGCCCAACGTTGATCACTTTTTAATAATAAATTATGACATAACGCGTTTAGAACTAACAAATAAGCTAATTACATATAGCATTGACTTTTGATAATACTGTCAATATTAACTTATTAAGCCATTGACTTTTTATAAAACTGTCAAAACTTCTAGTTCTATACCTTGAAGAGTGCTTAAAAGCATAGAAATATTTCTTTACAAAACATATATGAAGAGCTTTACAAAAGAGTTATTCCAAGACTACTTAATACTTATAGACTCACACTAACAAAGAATATATATTTTTTTGTTAAAGAAACTAACAAAGAATATTAAGATCTTAGAGAAATTCCATAAAAAAAAATATACTAACAACCTCTTGGTTTTCGTAAACATACATGAACTTTTTGTGTGCCGAGAAATATACGAACTATCACTTCACTTACTATAATGATATGGGGTTAAATGGTTCAATCTAGATCTAAACTAGTTAGATGAGTCAAGTAATCATGTAAATTCATTTTTTAACAGCAAATGAATATATGAGATCATAACGAGTTTATACAATACATAAACAAATCAAATATAACCATTTGAACACAATTTTAATAAAATAATGAAAGTAACCATGCTTTTCAAACGCAAGCTTTACGGACTAACAAATAGCGTATGTACTTGTAAATGACTATTATTTTCCCGGTGAAATTTCAAAAAATCATTCTCATCACAAAACCTCGTCAAAGATATCTTTAATTAATTTTATTTATTAAATATTAAACTTAAAAAAATTAAAACCAATAAAAATATGACATTTTATTTTAAGAATGCCTTCAATAGAGGTCTTAAGTGTCTTGCTAGCGACATTTTTGTTTCTCTTTTTCGATGAGTGTCTTTAATCTACTATTATAAAATTAAGAAAGACACCCTATTTAGCATCAATAGAGGTGCTCTAATGTCTTTGGCATAACCTTTGAATTTAATTATATTCCCAAGTTAAAGAAATACAAATTAGAAAGCCTGAGAAATTTAAACATAAGATTTTTTTTTATTTGTAAAATTCAAAATTGAATTAGGAATATTTGAGGTATAATTGCAAAGATATATTCAAATTTAATTTATTAAGAAAACAATGGTTATAAAATAATTACAAAATCAGATGTTATTGAATATTAATAAGATAAGTTTCCTTATGCACAACAAAATGTGTATACAAGGCTTATAAAATATAAACCTATACAAATCATATATGGTATAAATCAATAATTGTATAATCTATTATGTATTTCTTTTTTTCACTGTTTCAAAAAAATATTGTCTGTCTTGTGTATATGTTAAAAATATATTATAAGTTTTCTATGTATGAGTAATTTGTTTGAATGTATGAGTATATAAAGTGTTATAGGCTGTTCATAAATTGGTCCATCTTATTTTATTTCTTTGATAGCTCAAATTTTAAAAGATGGGTTGTTCCATTTCGCTTAACCAACCAGATACTCCTAAGGAGTAAGTGTAATATATATTTTTACACATGTTAATGAAATTCTCTTAGTAACTCACTAGCTTTTCTTCTATATGTGATCTAGTTTTTCGCATGTCGAATTCAAGATGCCGGAGTGTAGCATATGCGAGAGAGCTATGACTCATACTATATCCAAATTCAAAGGTAGAATAATATCTATAATCATAGTTTAAATGTATATAATTGATAGTAATATGAAGGGATATATATATATATATATATATATGTGCATGCATGTTGTAATTTGTTTTGTATGATTATTAGGAGTTACATTATGTGTGCCGGATAAAGAGAACCAAAAGATTAAGGTCTCTGGAAGTTTTAATAAGGAGAAGTTGTTGAAAAAAATCATGAAAGTTATTAAAGAATTGGAGATTCATGATGGGAAAAATGAAGAGAAAGATGAATTAATTCGGAAGAAACAAGAAGAAACTGAAATGGCGAAAATTATGATGTTGAATGATGAAAATGCCAACAGATGTACTATTTCGTAAAGTGTAGTTTGTTAAATGGTGATCGTTTTACAGGTTTTTAGCATTAAGTTTCATATCATTTTAAATTCAAATCATTTCTTTGGAGGTGGAGAGATTCTAGAAAGAAAAAAAAAAAAAAAAAA
>Ga0041059_1003353_pt1 | contig 11026 bp, 11 predicted proteins | sample AraColnosormetaG_FD_56232 | JGI IMG/M metagenome (GOLD analysis project Ga0041059, IMG submission 56232) | Arabidopsis roots microbial communities from North Carolina, USA - Col MF nosort | ecosystem: Host-associated > Plants > Roots > Unclassified | place: USA: North Carolina | collected... | reverse complement strand
TTTTTTTTTTTTGTTCCTGAATTGTTTTTAACTTGAATTCTTACAATTCAAAACATGTTAACTACTCTCTATCGTGGACAACTTTTAACATGAGACAAAAATTTAGCATAATTTTCTCAATAGTTAAATGAAATGAGAAAAATTGTCCAATAATTTGATAAATTTTATTATGAAAAGATAACATATTACGGAACAAAATCAAATATCCCACAACAATCAAATCACTATAATATTATCTTCTTAAAGGGGAAAAATGTCGTTTTATACGCGAACTTTCAAAAAGTGGTCATTTAATACGTGAACTTCTTGTGTGGCCAAATAAAACATAATAAAAACGTTGACCGACCATTTCACACAAATGTTATTGTTGACCAGGCCAAAATTCCCATGTCGTTATCTTTCATTAACGGATCTGTTAGTTCCGTTAACACACGTTAATTAGTTTCCATTAATACTCAAAACGACGTCGTTTCATTAAAATAAAAGAATCAAAATTCCCAAATTGATTTCAAAATCCCTAAATTCCAAAAAATCCTTAATTCCTTAATTCCTAAATTCCAAAAACCAAATCCTTAAATTCTAAAAACCAAATCCCTAACAGCCTCTTATTTTCAGCAAGTGGTCGTCGTAATAGTCATCGTCGTAGGGATCCTCAAGGGAGCTAAAGAAAGGCCTTCGCTTTGATGTTTCCTCCTTGTTCATCATCGATCTTGTTCCTCCTCCTTCATAAATTCAAACGAACAACTGCTGTCAATAGTCAATGTTGTTATTCATATTCAAATTGGTTCTCATGTGTGTGTGTTCATCATATTTTATTCACAAGACAACAAAACAAAACAAAAACAGGGAAACTTCCAACATGGTAAAATAAGATTATGAGAGTGAGAAAAGAACCTTGGACAACGGGATTGAGATTCCTAAAGAAGAACATGTTGTTGCCATGTGAAGCAGATGGATTGAAGAAAAACGAATTGGATTCCATTTTGGAATTTAGGGATTTTGAAATCAATTTGGGAATATTGATTCTTTTTTTTCAATGAAACGACGTCGTTTTGAGTATTAACGGAAATTAATTAACGTGTGTTAACGGAACTAACATATCCATTAATGAAAGATAACGGCATGGGGATTTTGGCCTGGTCAACAATAACATTTGTGTGAAATGATCGGTCAACGTTTTTATTATGTTTTATTTAGCCACACAAAAAGTTCACGTATTAAATGACCACTTTTTGAAAGTTCGCGTATAAAACGACATTTTTCCTCTTCTTAAAATCATTTTACTTCATGATCCGGTTATTGGTTCTACTCACGCATCTTTTTTTTTTTACTTAACACATCTTTATACACCAAGATGTTATCTATTGGCACAAGAAGTTAAATAATAAAAAAATAAAAACTGATTTGTCTGAATATGAAATGTTGTCGATGTAATGAAACGGCTCATAAACTAGCAAAATTTGGTTGTTTGAATTCCAGTTCCTACATTGATGTAGCTAAACCGCTACTTTGTCTTGAACAACAGTTGAAATTGAATTATTCAAGCTCAATATAATTCCATTTCGTCAAAAAAAAAAACACACAATTATCATCATAATCTTCTTCTTTTTTTAACGTCAGTTAGCATCCATCATACATCTATGGATTGAAATTACTATAATTCATTCCTAAGGTTGAAAATGTCTTCAAGAAACAAACAAAACCAAGAGATGATGACGTGTTGCCTCACCAATCAAATAATATTTTCGACAAAAGAAAACTAACAAATTATGATGGAGTTGGAGAAAAAAACTGTACCAATAGAAGTCAATTGGAAGCAAGGGTTCTTTTCGTAATTTCCACTCGAATTCAATGCCCGGACAAAAGGGTGTTTTCGTCAGAACCGAGAAGAACGAACAACGAAGAAACTAGAGGTCCACTGTCCAAGAAAAATGCTTAATTATATTTTTAAATTTTTTAAAAAATTAAAAAACCTACCGACCGATTAAAAAAAAAAAAAACTTTCTTCGCTTTATCAAAATTTCTTCTTCTTCTTCTCTGTTTCTTTCTTAATTCTGCTTCGTGTCACTATTTGAATCTGATTTCGTCTCGTTTCTTTCAATCTTCTTCCCCGAATCTGATTCTCTCTCACGTTTTTTGGATTTCAAATCTCAACGGAAAGCGATCTCTTCTCATATCCCTCCCTTTGAAATCTCCCTAAAATCTCGACCTCTGTCGTTTAGTGACAATTCGGATTTTTGTAGCTCCGATTCACCGTTTTAAATCGATTCCGGAAGCTACAGATTCGATTCCAGATTCAAATTTCTATTTCCCCCTCACGGATTCGCTGGAAAATCGAGTTAAAAAATGGCGAAGCGTGGTTATAAGCTACGTATCCTTATATTGACGATTTTGAGAAATTTTAACAGTTTCTTTATCACTGAATCGCTTGGGGTTTATTTCATAAACAAGCTTTGGTTTATTAGCTCTTCGTCAATTTGGTCAAAATGTTTCTATTATTGTTTGCTTAATTAAACTGAGAGCAAATTGATAGAAAAAGACACTGCAATTAATATGTTTGTCTTCTCCAATTTTTTTTTTCTGGATATGCTTTGAATTTATTTTTGTTGATATGTTATTCTCTGTGGGTTTGTTTATAACTTAACTTGATTTTGGAAACTTAGAGGAGTTTTTGGCACATTCTGCAAATGTGAATTGTCTAAGTATCGGAAAGAAGACATCACGGCTCTTTATAACTGGTGGTGATGATTACAAAGTCAATCTTTGGGCGATTGGCAAGCCTACTTCTTTAATGGTTTGTTTCACATTTGCTTTCTTCAGTATGTCTTTGACAGAAAATTTGTGTTTTATTATGGATAGAAGAATGATGCTATAGCCTTTTATTGGCAGAGTCTGTGTGGACATACTAGTGCAGTGGATTCAGTAGCTTTTGACTCCGCTGAAGTTTTGGTACTTGCTGGAGCTTCTTCGGGTGTGATAAAGCTGTGGGATGTTGAAGAAGCAAAGAGTTAGTTTATTGATTTTCTGCTCTCCTTTGTTTTAGAATATTTGTTGCTTCTTTTATGTTGAGCTAGTGTTGTTTAATGGGAATATATTGGATATCATTTGAGTTATCGGCTATGTGGATTATGGGTTTGGTTATTTGAGCAGTGTACCAGACTTTTAGTTTAGAATTATGAGGTCTAACATTTTCACTCTTGCTCTTGAAGTGTAGTGGTTCGAGCTTTTACTGGACATAGATCCAATTGTTCTGCTGTTGAATTTCATCCCTTTGGTGAATTTTTGGCATCGGGATCTAGTGACGCGAATCTAAAGATTTGGGACATCAGGAAGAAGGGATGCATACAGACGTACAAGGGTCATTCTCGTGGCATCAGCACTATCAGGTTTACTCCCGATGGTCGTTGGGTAGTCTCCGGAGGACTTGACAATGTTGTAAAGGTAAGAACAGCATTTTCAACAAATGAAGCTTGTGCATCATATTTTTCAAACTTATGATCTTAGAACGATACTGCTATATATGTTGTATCCAATAGGTATGGGATTTGACTGCTGGAAAGCTTTTGCATGAATTTAAGTTTCATGAAGGACCTATCCGTTCGCTAGACTTCCACCCGCTTGAGTTCCTCCTAGCCACAGGTTAGTCTGTGATTCTTTGTTTTTCAGGCATTATAGGGGTAACTTGGTGTCGTTTTCGATTGGTAGATTAACTACTGACATTTCCTTAATCACAGTTTTATATTGAATTCTTGTGATTTCACACTCTCCCTATTCATATTCAGGTTCTGCTGACAGGACTGTAAAGTTCTGGGATTTGGAAACGTTTGAATTGATTGGATCTACCCGACCAGAGGTACTAGCCTGTGGTGTCACTAGATACTGTTTTCTAGGGGACTCTATAACAAGTGTTTTTTACGTTTATTTCCTGTTAGCGTGATCACCTTGAAGGGAAATCTCACACATAAAAAATATCAGAAATCTGCTTATTCTCGGCCTTGATCTGAAGAGTGTGTTAGAGAAATGCCAAGATAAAATTTAGTTCTTAAAAAGATTTAGAAGTAAATAAAAGTGAACGGAGTCCAGAAAGCAGCATGTGATGAAATATGTTTTGGCGTTGAGCTAGCTTTGTAGCCGTCTCGGAAGATGTTATTCACACAATTTATGTGGTATGTGGTTTTCCTTGTTTTCACAGGCTACTGGAGTTCGTTCAATCAAATTTCATCCGGATGGGCGAACCTTATTTTGTGGTTTGGATGACAGCTTAAAGGTTTTGATTTTCTTTGTGATGAGCTTTACCATATAAAGGGTTCTCCAGAGTCAAAAACATTGATATCATAAGCTGATGTTCATAATTCAGGTTTATTCATGGGAACCTGTGGTTTGCCATGATGGTGTTGATATGGGATGGTCAACGCTTGGTGACTTATGCATCAGCGAAGGAAAGCTCCTGGGTTGTTCATACTACCAAAATTCAGTAGGGATTTGGGTCTCAGATATATCAGTATGTCAGCTATTGTGATTTTCCTCTAAAAATTTATGTCCGAGCTGGTAAATAAGTGTTTTGAAGGCTCATGTTTTTGTTTTTTCTTTTATCCTTAATTAACACAGCAGATTGAGCCATACGGCATTGGATCTGCGGATAAAAAAGAGTGCGTGGAGAAAATACTCAGTGCTCTGGATGATCAGTCCTTCGATAGAATAAAGAGTACCCCAAGGCGCAGCTCATCTCCAGATTATGAGACGAAAGAGATCAAAAACATATACATCGACTGTGAGTGAATGTTAATTTTGTTCGATGTTTGTAGATTCAGTTTTCTACCTTGAACTTATTGAAGTTTCTCGTTTTAGAGTAGGATATGGCAGGTTTTTGGTTAGGTTTTGAGAAGTCCCTGGGCGGTAGCTTACTTATTACTCTCAACCACCTATATCTAGAAAGTGAATCAACATTTAACGATTAGTTGCAATGGACTATTAGCAGAGATCACTGACTCTGGTTTTCTTGTATTAGTGATAGGAAAGCTACCTTATCTTTAGGCCTGCTCTAATCATATATTTTCCGTGCATGTGTTGGTGTATATTCCTAAATTTTGTACCTATTGAAATTGAATGAGACTGAAATGGTGGTCGTCGTTTCTGAATAAATTAAATATCGCTAGCCATAACCACTGTGTGACCTGGACTGTTATTTTTAGTCTTTAATGTCAGTTTCTGTTTTGCGACAGTGTAAATTTCATTTGTCTCTCACTTCTGTATGCTTATCGTTTATATTTGGTTTAATATTCTCTCTTCTCTTCAAAGCTACAGGCGGAAATTCGGCTGTTGCACATAAGTCAGGATCTCTAAGTACTCCAGCAACTTCTACTGGACAAGCAGGGGATAATAAGTCTTTAGTAGTGCATAGTGTTGTTCCACGGGATAGTGATATTGGGAAAGACTCTTCTGATTCAGGAAAGGAATCTATCACTTTCTCAAAAACAAAGCCAGGCATGCTGTTGAGACCGGCTTATGTAAGAAAGACGCCAACAAAGTTTGATGAAACAAAGAAGCAGTCAGTGGCTGTTGGATATCTAAAGAAAAGTGGATTGGATGGTGAGAAGAAACTAGATACTGAGACGGCGTTTGATTCAGAAATGAGTGGTAGGAACCCATATGATGCCGACGATTCTATCATCAAGAGTATCACCAACAAGTTTGAACAAGCTTTATTACCAGAATCACCGACTGATGAAGCAAAATGTAGGTTCTCCCAGTTCATACCTTAGTTTCATTAGATTTGAGCGTTCAGATGATCTAATCCTATCCTTTTGGAAATCTTGCAATCTTTGACTTAGGTATGCTGCTGAAACCGCCTCGTGTACAGAGATCACCAAGTACTAAGTACAATGAGGCAAGATGGGCGACATCTACTGATTCTGGAGCTTTAGACAGTAAAAAGAATGGGTTAGAGTCCTCAAGAGACATGGACTTGCCAACAGGGCTCAGGGATGACAGAGGTAGTAACCCATGTGAGGAAGATATCGAGAACAAGAGCATTTCAAGTAGGTCAGAAAGAGTTCTGTCACCAGAAAAAGCTGGTGATGAACTAAAAAGTAAGTTCCTGATTCAAAAGTGGCGTAGACTAATTAATGGGGATTTTTGCTTCTAAAGCCAATGTTAAAACTAGTGAAACGTTATGTGTTTGGCTTCCTTTCACCTTTTAAAACTGTTAATTAAGAAGAGGTATTAAATTAAAGACCGTCTACAAGAAAAATCAATCTGGAAAAATGAGCCGGCAGAAAAGTAATAGCATTAGCTTGTAGGTTTCTACATCTAAATCTTTAGCTACTTTTAGGGCTTCCTTAACAGTTTTCTTGTCAGTTGTGGTCAAGAGTCTCGGTCTTCAGGCAGCAATCATTTTATAATTGGTTATGAATATTTTGTCATGCAGGCCTTGAATCCCCTGGAGGTAGCAAAGAATCAAAATCTGTGAAGGTTGTTAGAGGAGGTTAGCCATTCAAAGTTTGCTGTCTTTGTTTTTCTTTGGTAGGATATGCGTCATCTGGTTATTGATTCTTTAAAAACTGCTGTGTTTGCAGTAAAAGTTGTTTCGGGAAGGACACGGTCATTGGTTGAGAGGTTTGAAAGAGGAGAAAAAATTACTCATTCTGAAGATAAAGCAGCCAGTGCAACAGTAGTTCATAGCTCTAATTCTGTAGAGGAAGAGCCCCTGACAGCATCGGTACAGACAGTTAGCATGATGCCTACCCAGGTAATGCCAGTTAAACTTGATCAGGCAACTAACTCGACCACAGTTGACGTTCCTGTGTTATCAACACGACGAACTAAGAGTACTCCAGTCAGAGTAATGCCTGTAGTACTCGGTCGGGACACTAGCATGGCAACTGATACGCCTCCTGTAACATCAACCCGACCTGATAGGACTTCAGCTACTAATTTGACATCTGATGTGTCTGGTGTAACATCAAAACGACAAACTAGGACTTCTCCAGCCCCCGTCATGCCAATGATACTCAATCAGACAACAAAAATGAAATCTGATGAGCCTTCTATAACATCAACATGGCCTGATAGGACTTCGGCTACTGATTTGACATCTGATGTGTCTGGTGTAATATCATCACGACAAACTAGGACTTCTCCAGCACCGGTCATGCCAATGAAACTCAATCAGAAAACAAAAATAAAATCTGATGAGCCTCCTATAACATCAACACGGCCTGATAGGCCTTCAGCTACTAATTTGACATCTGATGAGTCTCCTGTAACATCAACACGACAAGCAAAGACTTCTCCAGCCCCAGTTACGCCTGTGATACTAAATCAGCGTCAAACAACTAACATGAAATCTGATGAGCCTCCTGTAATATCAACAAGACCACTTAGGACCTCTTCGGCACGAGTAATGCCTGTGATACTCAATCAAGCATCTACCACGTATGATGAGCGTCCTTTATCATCTTCACGATCGGCTAGAACTTCTCCTGCCCGTATAATGCCTATGAAACTCAATCAAGCAGATAATATGCCATCGTATGAGCCTCCAGTTGCATTAACACGATCAGCTAGGAACTCTCCCGCCCGTGTAATTCCTGTGAAACTTAATCAAGCAACAAATGTGACAGCTGATGCATCTCATATAAGATCCAGGCAAAGATTTAGTCCAACTCAAACGCTGGCAACACCTGCAGTATTTGATCAGGTGACTGATATGACACTGGATGAGACTACAAAAACTCAACAATCTTCTGATATCTTGACCCAGGTAAGCTTCAATTAATAAGTTTTGGAAACTAATAGACAGCGTACTTTCTCCAACTTCGAAATGTAGTTTGTTGTATAATTGAATATAGTCGCTGATGCTATACAGAAAATATGAAATTGCTAGGATTACAAAGTTGGAAGAGCTCTGAATACATAACAAGTATTTGATTTGTTTGGCTTTTGTAGAAGGAAGAGCCTCAGATATCTGGGAGAGAGGATGATGGTGACATTTGGGAGATTTTAATGCGAACTCATAGTGAGGTCTTAAACACTCTTCAATCACGGTTGACAAAATTACAGGTAAATTTTGTCTCTGCTATTATTCTTTTTAATATCGTTTTCTCTTGTTCTCTTGTCCTATTTCTGTTTGGTTTTTCCTTTACGTGTCTTTTTTTCCTGCTTGTGAGGATAAACTAAATGGCTGATATCACAACCATGCAGATTGTAAGACATTTCTGGGAACGTAGTGATATTAAAGGCGCGATTGCGGCCTTAAGAAAACTGTCAGATCACTCTGTAAGTACCCCAGTAGATATACTTTTACCTGTCTTTTTTAATGCTTAGATGTTTGGAAAAAGCTGACTCGCTTAAACTGGAACAGGTTCAAGCAGATGTGATCAATATTCTAACAGACAAAACAGAGATTTTAACATTAGATTTATTTTCTCAATTAGCACCCGTCCTCACAGGCTTATTGGGCAGCAAGACTGAGAGGTAAATTATTTTATCCCATATTCAACCTTCTTTGGTTTGCTTTTAGTTTGAGATATATAGTCGTCTCCATCATTTGGCTTGTGAATGAGGGAATGGCAAGAAAATTCATTTGTTTATTACAGTCACTGTTTATATGTTAATATGAGCTTTTGACTTAACAGAGGAAAGCAACATGTGATTTCAATTTTGTATAGGCCTGTAAATGTCTCCTTGGAAATGCTCTTGAAGCTTGTAGCAGTGTTTGGCACAGTTATACAATCAACTGTTTCAGCACGACGAGTTGTCGGCGTTGATCTTCATGCAGAGGAAAGGTACTTATACTTTCGGCTCCTCTTATATCTTCATGTCACACATATCTCTCTTTTTCGAGAAAGTAAAACAAATCGAGAACTGCAGGTTACAGATCTGCCAAAGCTGTTCTGCGGAATTGCAAAAGGTTCAGAAGATTCTTCCACTACTGACAAGGTAAAAGAATACTTTTTACACATCTTATTATGGACCATTGCGAGCATGACAGCTCTTGTTGATCGGTATTTGCTTTCGGTTGTGTAATTGTTTCCGTCCTCTTCCATTTATTACAGAAGAGGTGGTCTTATAGCAAGAAAGGCACAAGAACTAAACCTAGTTCTTCAAACACCATAGCTCCTGGTTCAAAGTCAAGACCACTCGGAATCACTTGCGAACTGTAACCCCCTCCTGCTGAGTTTTCCAATTTGTACAATGTACATTATCAAGAACCATCTTCATGTTCCTCCCGGTGCTTTTGTATTGAAGATTCGCTGAAAAGTCGCAGGTTCTTGTGCGGGGTTTGATATAGAATTGTGCCAGGAGAACATGAAAAGTCACTCGGGGAAAAACTCGGTATATTGCTGTAAATCAATCTGTCTGGGATTAGAGTTGTATGTGCTTCAGATTCTTGATTCAGTGAATCTCAAATGTGTAGCTGAAATGGCAATTACAATGTCGTTCTATGTGAATGTAATGTGCAATCCTAATGAGAAGACGCAATCGGTATATGAATTTCACTTGGCAATCCACTTTTGGTCCCTCGACATATATCTGATTTTTGGAATTGGTCATGTGTCATGTTGAGGTTAGAATATAGACCTATCAAAGATTGTTTATCTACCAAATGTGATAATGACATATTTCAGATAGTAGCTAGTCTTCATAATTACAGTCTTTGTTATTGGTCTTCGTCTATCTCAAAAGTAGGAAATAAATTAAGTAGGAAATAAATTAAGGAATGTACGAAGAAACTTGTTGTCTCTTTTAAATAGTGGGACATACAAACGAATTAGCAAATTTGGATTACATTTAGTATTTCTAAAAATAGTTGAAAAGTATATAAATTATGATCAAAGATTTTTTTATTTAATGAACTTTCCGAAACTTAAATCTAGTGATTATTAATCATGATATTAGTTTGGTGACTGAATTGAATGATGTATTGAAATTTTGTTATATTGATCAGATTATAAAGAGAACTAATTTAATAATATCCGTTATATCATTCATTATATTATCCTCGGTGAAACTATCAAAAATTAAAATTATTTTGGATTTTGGGTATACAAAAGCACTATTATCTAACAATAATTATTCCAACAAGTTGTGGTAATGACGGAAAAAATCGAATAAATTAAAGAAAAGATAGAAAAATTCTGTTTAAATTAAAAATTTACTTTATTTAGACCAAAAAAAAAAANAAAGGCACACAAATCTAGTCTCAAGTCTTTCTTCTTTGTTCAAAAACAAACCAATCTTCTTCTTCTTTGCCTTTTGAACAAAACAAGAAAAAACAAATAAAACAAACCACAACCATCAATTTCTAATTTGTTCCATTTCACAAACGTCGAACAAATCCAGACCCTTCGCCAACTCTTTCTCTCCCACCTCAGATTTTTCTTTTTCTTTCCTTCTTACTAATTTTGAATTTTAATTTAATTTTTCTCCCCCATTTTCTTGTCGGAAAACAGCTTTTCGTGTAATTTACCTCCGACACAAACCCACTCGTAACGGCTTTTTCTGGTTTCTTGTCTTATCATACCAGATTACAAACTTTTATCTTGGTCTTGGTTTGTTGTCTCTGTCTCTGTTTTTTTTGTTTTTTTTGAGAATTGAGTGGTCGGAGAAAAAAAGGGAAAATTAGGTGGAAAGCGCTAACATGCGCTTGGGGTGCGTAAGTTAAGTTTTGGGTTTCTTTTTCTTTTTCAAAATCGAGGAGCGCGTAAGGCACACGCGTGATTATTATTTTTGATGGTTATGGTGATGATGACGACGACAATGGAGAGTGATTGGGGAACATGGGAGGAGCTTCTTCTCGGCGGCGCTGTTCTCCGTCATGGAACCGGTGATTGGACCGTCGTTGCCGACGAACTCCGTTCTCATTCTTTACCTGAGATTTTCACACCTGAGGTTTTGTCTCAATCTCCTCATTTTCTTTGACTCAGAGAAAATTTCGATTAGATTAATGTCAGAATCAAAATTGATATCTTTTTAGGCAATTTAAGCAAAATTTGTTATGTTAATGTGAAAAAAAAAAAAAAAA
>Ga0041059_1003352_pt1 | contig 11032 bp, 7 predicted proteins | sample AraColnosormetaG_FD_56232 | JGI IMG/M metagenome (GOLD analysis project Ga0041059, IMG submission 56232) | Arabidopsis roots microbial communities from North Carolina, USA - Col MF nosort | ecosystem: Host-associated > Plants > Roots > Unclassified | place: USA: North Carolina | collected 2013-09-02 | reverse complement strand
TTTTTTTTTTTTTTTTTTTTATAACAGGCGCCGCTGTATTGGGATCTGTATGCTCCAAAGGGATTAGATTCTGCAAGAATATGCTTTACATGTCATAATTTTGAGTATCAAGGTACCGCGTCTGCTTCAGAATTGGGATCTTGCGGGCTTGATGTTAACCAGTTAAATAGACCAGACAGAATGCAGGATCACTCGTCTGGAGATAGAGTCAATCCTGTTAAGGTAAATAATGATCACAAAGCCAATATAAACCGTGAGAGAAATAAATTCGACATTTTACTCTTGTTCATCTCTCTTTCTCCTTTTGGTCCAGGGCGCTATAATTTTCTCAAACATTGTAACAACCGTGTCCCCTACTTATGCACAAGAAGTTCGAACAGCTGAGGTAGAAGAATTTCCTTTGGTAACTTTCCAATGTTAATTAAGTAAAGCTTTCTTACTAAAATGTCTTATGTATCTACAGGGAGGAAAAGGACTCCATTCAACACTCAATTTTCACTCCAAGAAATTCATTGGAATCCTCAACGGCATTGACACAGATTCATGGAATCCTGCCACCGACCCCTTCCTCAAGGCTCAGTTCAACGCTAAAGATCTACAAGGGAAAGAAGAAAACAAACACGCCCTTAGAAAGCAGCTTGGACTTTCTTCAGCGGAGTCAAGACGGCCTTTGGTAACTTAATGTTTCCGCGAATACTGCGAGAGTCTTGAGCATACAGATTCAGTTAATTTATTACACATTTATTTTGGTATAGGTTGGTTGCATAACAAGATTAGTACCACAGAAAGGAGTTCATCTAATCAGACATGCCATATACAGAACATTAGAGTTAGGTGGACAATTTGTACTTCTTGGTTCTAGCCCGGTTCCACATATTCAGGTAACATCCCGGTCCCTTAGATGCTCTTGATTTCTTCTATTTAATCTCCAGTTTCGTGGTTTTGAGCTTTGAGGCATTTTGTTTTTTTGTAGAGGGAATTTGAAGGTATTGAACAACAGTTTAAAAGCCATGATCATGTCCGGTTGTTACTGAAGTACGATGAAGCTCTGTCTCATACGATTTACGCAGCCTCCGATTTGTTCATCATTCCGTCAATTTTTGAGCCTTGTGGACTTACACAGGTACCATACAAAACATGATCTTTTTTTGTGTGCAAAACATGATCTCTAGAAGGAAATCGAACCAGTGGTGTGACTAAATGTCTGCTAATATCATTGTCGGATTCTCTCTTTGCACAGATGATCGCTATGAGATATGGCTCCATTCCAATTGCGCGAAAAACTGGAGGCTTAAATGACAGGTAAAACCAAAAACTTAAGAACTGATCTGATCTTCAGATGACATTGGTTTCAAAGATCATTTCTTTTGTTTCAGTGTCTTCGACATTGATGATGATACAATACCAACACAGTTTCAAAATGGATTTACATTTCAAACCGCGGACGAACAGGTAATTTCACGATGCTCTCATCTTTATCAATCTTTGCTCATCATAGCTGAAAATAGGGATGGAAATTTATTTAGTTTGGTTCAGTTTTACATGTCCGTCTTTAGCTGAAAAAGGAAATGTGAAAAAACAGGGTTTCAATTATGCGTTGGAGCGAGCATTTAATCACTACAAGAAAGATGAAGAGAAATGGATGAGACTTGTAGAGAAAGTGATGAGTATAGATTTCAGCTGGGGATCATCAGCTACACAATACGAAGAACTCTACACGAGATCAGTGTCCAGAGCAAGAGCTGTTCCTAATCGCACGTGAGTATCACATAGCTCCTAGAGATTCTTTCTTGTAACACATTTTTATAATTTTACTTGTTCATAATAGAAAAAAATATTTGGGAGTTTCAATCACATTCAAATGATTTATACTCCCTTTATTTCATATGATAATAAATGTTTTGTACACATTAAAAAAAAAAAATAGTATTTGTTTTGGGCTGATACTTACACATGAATAATGTAATCATAAAGATCAACAAAATTAAGTCATCAAGAAAAGAAACCAACAAGAAGATCCCAACATTTTGACAACATCCTTTTTTCTATTACACAATATCTTAAACCGCTTCCACAGTATATTGGTAATTCGAACGAGTTTTTCTCTCTAACAAGCTTTGTGTCGAGAGTCTAGAAGTCTGTTGACTATCTTCAGAAGTTTCCCAATCCGTTACTACGTGTAAATTCAAGAGAGGCTTAGGTGGAACCTGTAGAGCTTCTAGACGACTGCCCTCTAACATTTCAACAACTTTTCTCATTGGTGGACGATCAGATGGATTGGTTTGTATACACCACAAACCCACTAATGTCATTCTCTTCACTATCTTCTCTTCTTCTTCTTCTTCGATTATATGATCTTCTAATAGTCTCATGGTTTCTTTCCTCTCAAGATCCTCATAGACCCAATCAGGAAAGTACATTGAACTTTTATCGGTCGCAGAAGTTTCAACTTCTTCTCTTTTCGTTGCCCCAATCATCTCAAGAACCACCATTCCATAACTATACACATCTGACTTATGCGAAACTCCTCCATAGTTCTTGGAAAACATTTCAGGAGCAATGTACCCTACTGTCCCTCTCGCGTCTAACATTGATATGATACTTTCTTTCTTTTTGCATAGCTTAGCAAGACCGAAATCCGAAATCTTCGGGCATAAGTCTTCGTCTATGAGTATATTCTGTGGCTTTATATCGAAATGCACAATCTTGGATACACAACTATTGTGCAAGTACTCGAGCCCACGAGCAACACCTACCGCGATGTTGTATAATGTTTTCCACTCTATCTTTGTTGACATATTCTCGGATATAAACTTGTCAAGGGATCCATTCGGCATGAACTCGTAGATAATAGCTCTCTGGCTCCCTTCATAGCAAAATCCAAAAAGAGAAACGATGTTAACATGAGAAGCTCTACTCATGCTAACTAGTTCATTGATGAACTCTTCTCCATTCCCTTTTGACTCTTTCAAGATCTTCAGAGCAATATCTCGGCCGCTGGCATCGGGTAGTTTTCCTTTATAGACAGTTCCAAATCCTCCTTTCCCAATAACATGATCAAACGAGTTTGTCATCTTCTTGACTTTTTCAAAGCTATAACGTTTCAACATCACAACCGCTTCAATGTTCTCGTCGTTCAATTCACTCTTTCTTTTCGCATGCCTCGCTCTCACTACTAGCGCAATCACAACAATACTGATCAACACAATTAAAGCTGCTGAGCCTCCTGGAAGAGAAAAAAAAGAAGCAAAACTTAGGTGTCATGTACATGATAAATGATAGGGCGGCAACAGAGATGTGGTTGCAATGAAGGTGGTACCAAGTATCGGTTTTAACTTCCGTAGAGAATTATCTGCGAAAATTTCAAACAAAAACTAGGATTAACATTCATTTAAAAAAAAATAATAATAAAGTGCATACATATTATAGGATGAAGAAAACAAAAATAAACTTACGTTTTGGTTGTGGTAGTTGAGCCATCGAGCTGCTGGTATTGTTTTCCAATCAAATAACACAATTACATTTATCAGCTTGCATCCAAAGCAACCAAAAATATAAAGTACCATTATATTACACAACTATAACCTAAATCATGAAATGTATATATATTTATCATTTCAAGAAAATTTTGGGTTGGTGGGTTTCCAAAGAAAATAAATATCAACGTCTTTACATAGACTACAAACGTCTTTTGATTTTTCGTCTCCCCCAACTTAAACAACTACGCACTAGTTGCCATATGTGTGGGCGTTTCGATAAGATATATAATCACACCACTAGCCTCTAGTTGGCTATTTTTTATAATTGATAGAAGACAAAATGAAAGAAAATTCATAGTAAATGGCCAAATTGTATGTAGTAACATGTCATTTTACATATATAGTATGATGTTTTAAGAAAAGAAAAAAACAAACGTGAAAAAATGCACTACATTATTTACGAAAGTATCATCACTTAATTTTGCTAAAAATGACTATCTACCTAACAAAAATATGTATCATATATATATAGCTTAGGGGAATTTAATTACCTTGTGGTGTTGGGAATGGAGGAGGGACAAAACGTGATCACGTAATCAGTTGAATTTGTGCATGTGAAGGTACTGTTATTACCGCTGAAGGGGTAGCTATAAGCGGATGGGCAAGCACGGTCGAAGTTCTGTACGTACGGTGTCGGCTTACAAGTTTGCTTATACTTGAAGTAATTAGTGCAACAATTCTCATCGGATGCGGATTGTCGACACGCACTTTTGCAGGCGACTAAACCTCTCCTGGAGAATTCCTTAAGATCATTTGGACATGTCTTGTTCAAGTCAACCATACAACCTGAGCTGATACATGCCGGGTTTGACGGAACAACCGTTAGTGGAAGGTTGTAACCGAACTCGAGGCTGATGATATAGCTGTTGATTTGTCCGTCATCGATTCTAAATATGACGTAAGTTACAGGAGACCATTTGTAGGTGCCGGGACACTCGATCTCGCCGGATTCACAGTCTCCCGTGGCGCATGAGAAGTTTCCTGTTGAGTCATTGGAGCAAAGAGTCCTAGCTGAGATAAGACCGTACCATGAAGATGGTGCGTTTATGGCACGTTCCTCTCCGGTCTTGAGAGTGAAGCCGGTGGTGGAAACTTGTGACCGCCATGAGAAGATGACTGGCCAAATTGTGTTGTTGCATTTGTTTTCTATGGTTATGATACTATTGGAAAACACTCCTAGGAATAAAATAAAGATAAGAAAGAAAAATAAATGATCAGCAAATCAAAGAATCGTCGACCAATCTGGTAAAAAATGGTACCTGATACGAACAAGTGTGAAGCAAGGAGGAGAATTAATGGCGACCTCTTCGTCATTGGCTTAAACGAAAACCAAAACGTTCCAAAGAGTGAATATATACGTACTACAATACACTTTGTGTTATATATGTTTTTTCTTGCTTTGTGCTTCTTCATTGTTGGTCAATATGGATTGGTATATAAAAGTTCATAGCCAATAAATTAATCATTAATTAACTATAATTTAAATTTTAAAATGAAAAAAATTGACAACTATTATAAAAAAAAAGAAAAGAAACAGATTTTCCAGGAAATTGTCCACACAGTGTGGTCGCATTTGTTCTCTAATCTCCATGGTAAGGATATCATCGACTCTCATGTTGGTGTCCGGTTTCGGACATATCAACCCAACCAAAATCCCATTAAACATCAAATATCAATTATTTGATTTATATTAAATAACTTTTAATAATTAGTATGAAATATTATATGCATGCACATCATAAATATCATCTCTAGGTTAAATTCTAATTATTGTACCCTATCTAGTACTGCCTCATGGAATAAGCCATTCATTTACTACTTTAGAAGATATTGTTCTCCATCTTTTGTGGACAGCATCAGCTAATTTATTAACTGAAAAGTCCAACAATTTCACCTAGTAATGCATCCATATATCTTTTTGGGGAAAAAAAAGATTGACTAGTCGAAATTGGAGGCATGTAATGTTTGACGTACGTAGTCGTCCCCTGGCCCCATCAAACTAGAGACGGAAAGTGATATTTATGGAAGTTTCTTTGGGCATGTGAAGGTGTTGTTATTATAGTCAATGGCACTATTGGTATCATGATGCAAATTGCTTTTTATACATCTAGTTTATATATGTTTATAGTATAGACTGTATAGTAAATTGCAAAGGCTTATTTACCTAAGCTTTATCAACCTTTTTGGGATCTTTATCTTTTAAGTTTGAAGAAATGTGTAACCTTTTTTGTGAGATCTCGTCGTTCATGTATTATAATGCAATGCAAGTGGAAATAATATAAGTAGGTGGAACACAAATTCTTTTTATAATTTATTAAAGAAAGGAAATTACACACATTGACTCAAAGAACATGTTTCGATTGACTAGTCGAAGTTGGAACATATGATTTTTTGACGTAATCAACCCCTAGAAAAATGGAAATAAAAGCTCAGAGGGGATATTTATTCAACTCTAATTAGTTTTGTTTGAAGGACAAAACGTGATGACGTAGTCAGTAGAGTTTAGGCATGTAACGGTGCTATTGTTATCATCATAGGCGTAGATATGAGCGAGTGGGCAAGCTCGCTCAAAGTTCTGCGTGTACACTGTCGGCTTGCAGTTTTGCTTTGACTTGAAGTCTCGGGTGCAACAAGCCTCCGGAGTATCAAACTCCATGCACGTGCTACTACAGGCGACTAGATTTTCTCTGGACATTTTCATAAGATCTTTTGGACAAGTCTTTTTCAGTTCAACAACGCAACCAGCGCTGATACATGTCCGGCTACGCTGTGAAGGGACCACCATTAGTGGAAGGTTGTAACCGTACTCAACACTGATGGTGTAGCTGTTCATTCTAAAGTAGACATAAGTCACCGGAGCCCAACCGTAATTGCCAGGACACTCGATCGTACCCGATTCGCAGTCTCCTGTGGCGCAAGAGAATGTTCCTGTTGAGTCGATGGAGCATAGCGTCCTAGCCGAGATAAGACCGTACCATGAAGATGGCGCCTGTAGGGCTCGAGCCTCCCCTCTTCTGAGAGCAAAGCCTGTTGGGGAGACTTGTGAGTCAACGTTCCATGAGAAGATAACTGGCCAAACTGTGTGATTGCACTTGTTCTCTATGGTAAGGATACTCATGGACAACACTCCTGCGAGCAACATTAAGCTTAGAAATAAGAAACAATTAACAAAAAACCATTGTTATTATCAATCAAGAAAAGAAAATCCTACCCGATACTAAAAAATGTGAAGTAAGGAGGAAAATCAATGGCAGCCTTTTCGCCATTGGCTGCTGAAAGAAAAAAAAATATACGTTCCAAAGAAGTGAATTTCGCGTTATAATTTCTCTTGCTTCTTCCTCGCTTGTTAGTAGAAATTACTAGTACATATTCGTTGGTGATGAGAGTCAATCAAGAATAAATAGAAGGAAGGAAACAGATAGAGGAAATAAATGTAACTACAATACTATCCTTTTCCCAATCCATATTTTTTTCCGGGAACTTGCCAAGAAAGAAGAGGTATTTTATTTTTTTCTAAATAATTCCATTTAGTGGCAATGGGAATAAGTTTTTTCATGAAAAAAGAGAAAAAAAACGACTGTTTTATCGAATGATTTTACCATTTATTAACAGTTATGGGACAAACGATTTACTTTCGTAACATTTTACTAGAAAAAAATTAAAAGAGTTTAAAATTTCAGATTTAGAATTTAGATTTTTTAGGTGTCCGTTTTTAAATTTTTATCTACCTAATTCACAAATAAAATGATGGGTTGAGGACTTGAGGTAGAGGCTAGCAAACACCAAAGTCATTTTTTTTTTTGTTCCCTTTTATCTAATCACTAAGTTAAATAAATTTTATAGAACTAGCTAGATACTTACAAAAAAAATAAGATTGAAACTTGTTGAGGCTAAAAAGTATTAAACTCATTGTCTTCTTTTTTTTTGTTCCTTTTTATTCGCTCTAATTTTGATGATTGGCCACTCATTAGGCTTTCACTATTTGCGTTGATCGTTCTACTGAAACATAACATTATCAATTTGAAGAGTGAAGAGTGAAGACTATGCACACTCTCTATATCTTAGCATCCAAAACTGATCAAACATGGGTAAAAGGCTTAAGCTCTTCTGTTGTGGACCAAAATCAAAGTTAAACCTTACAGTTACGTAACAATATTCGTTTAGGCAACAATCTATGTTATACTTATTTTAAAAAGTTTTTTAGTCTCTAAATCTTATAAAAAGTCTGGAAAAAATAAATCTAAATGACAACTGTGGGATTTGAACCCACGCCCTTTCGGACCAGAGCCTAAATCTGGCGCCTTAGACCACTCGGCCAAATTGTCCTTTGTGTTTGTATTGAGATTAGATTTTATATATTATACTTGAAAGATCCGCGTAATTATATAAGTTGCCAAGTCTTATTATTATTACTAAGCAATTTAAAATCTGTGGGAAAATACTTGCCATGTCTAAGTGGATGCAACAAATTTGTTATAAGGATTATCTATTGGTAACTTTGTATAGAATCTGTTGATTGACAACAATCCACAGTACATAAATCGCTTTTAAGAGCATATGGATACAGCTTCATCCCTTAATGATGGCTTACGTGTTCTTGTTGCAGCCATATTACTCATTCGGGTTCGGTGGACAACTCTGTCATTGTCTTCTCTGCGTTCAGGCCGCAACTCAAAATCCAATAGCTTGGCGAAGCGAAAAATCAAGTTTTTTGTTCATCTTCTTGTTGTTGTTGTTGAGCCTTTAGTTTCTCGAGCTGCTTCCGAAGATAAGCTTGTTTGAGTTTCTCCCGACGATTTGTTGCTTGCTCTTGTCTCCTTTGCTTTAACTCGGTTGCCTTTTCTCTCGCTTGATTGACTTCCTCATGAACCTCCCTACACAAAAGATTTTCGATAAACAATAGGCAGAATCAGAGAGAGATATTGATTCACTTCCTAAAAAACAGAGTAAAATCTATAACAATGGACTTATTTCCTTCTATCTACAAGCTATTATCAGACAACTAATTACCTGACCATGCGCACGTGTTGACCTACATCAGCTGTCCCAATTGCATGTCCAAGTCCAGCAAATTTGGTGCTAAAAAGCGAACCATCATCTTCACCATCTTGCTTGAAATCTTCAGGTGGTGCTGAAATGGAACTGTTGTAAGTGCTTGATGGTTTTGGATCTTCATGTTGAATTCCTTTCCTAAAGAAGTCAACACAGTACTTCTCTTCACCTTCTTCATCAGAAAGCTCTCCTCTAGCAAGTTTATCATACAACTGAGCCTTTTTCTCCAATGCGGCATAACTAACTGCTCCATCTTTTACAGCTTTGTGCTCAAGCTTGTCCCTTCATTTCCAACATACAAAACCACTGTCGTATATAAGAACAAACTAAAGTAAAATTGATCCTCATGAAAGCTAAACTTGATGATCCTATCATCTTGATCCTAAGTAATTCTGAACCATAGCAAAACACTGAAACTAATGAAGATAGTTACACAATATCATACAACACAGCCAATTTGACATTCTTCTACATCATAACATAATCCTAAAATCTTACAAGTTTTTTTGCTTAATCATCTCAGAGCAATGTATCTACTTAAGCTACGAAGTTTGATTACTATCTAATCTTAATCAGAACGATAGACACGATAACTAAAGATCAATAGCCTAATTTACAAGCAATCTCTATTTCCTAAGAAAATTATCATCCAATCTTAATCTAAAGAATATACACAATAAGGGAATTTCAAACCCTAACCCAACCCTACTTACCAAATGTGCTCGTTTCATCAAATTGAAAGCAATAACAACAATAAAAACCAGAGGAAGGATTCGAATTCGATGAATTTCAGACTTACTTTAAATTGCGACTTTCGACGCCGGAGTTTTTCGCGGCGAAAGAATCTTTGGCGGCAATCCTTTCTTTGGCGCGATGGTATTGAGCATCGGATCCCGTAAAATCCTTTGTCTGTTTAGCTTCCTCCTGAGACTTATAGAGCTGAGCTTTAAGCTCCATGATTGAGGAAGGACCAACACCTTCGATGGCGCGATGCTTCTTTGGCATAATCGAAGATTCCGTTAACCATCCTAGCGATTCAGTGACTACTCTCTTCTTCGTCTCCTCTTCGCCTACCATTTTGTTCTCCTCTCTCTCTCGTTCTCTACAAATCTGTACAATACACGAATCTACGAAGGAGAGCTTTGAATCTCTCTAGTATGTGTTCGATCGAAGAAGTTTTTGTAAACATTCCACCCAAAATTAAAAAATAAATCGGAAGTTAAATTCATATCAATTAATTTGGGCTTTATTAATCACTGTTGGGCCTTTCTTCGGTTGATTAGGCCCAAAATTAATCCCGCGTCATGTCCAACCACTCGCAAGGGAAGTGTGTGACGTCAACTCACCGAAAATTTGTAGACTAAGAAATCCAACATTGTTTAAAGATGATGATGTTAACGAAACAAAAGATAAGTACTAAAACTTTTCCTAATCAAATTTCACCTTCAAAATCTACCAACAACATTTTTGAGTACTCGATAAATTGTATATGTTTATCGCATGTATCATCGACCAAAATAATATGCTATCGTTTATGATGTTTTTTCGCAAATGAATGATAAACATATGGGTTATGTACCACAATCCTTACTTTTTTTCATTTCTTTTACCATGTTAAACAAATGAACTATCCAAATACTATACACTGAAAGGAAGACAAAAAAAAACATGTACTTACAAGATCCACTACAAAAACAAACCGAAGCAAAACCAACCGTATATATCATTAAAAAAAATGTAGGAAAGAAACAAAAAATCCTTATATAATTGACATTTCACACCAATCAAATCAATTTAAACAGATTCACAAGTGCATTACTTTTGCGACAAGGCTGAGGAACCATGACCTTTTGTTCATGATCATTTCTCGTTACCACTTGGATGCTTTGGTTATTTCTTCCATTTGTGTTATTATTTTGATGATCCAATTCGTCAAGAACAACTCTTTGCTTTTGAAAATGTTCCCATTTGTCTTGATATAGATAGAAGAAGACAAGACAAGTGACTTGAACTGTGAACAAGATTGTCCAAAGACTTGAGTCTCTACTTAATGATGTCTTCTTTTGATAAGCTTGTATGCCTGTGTATATGTTTACTATGCCAACTATTGACACTATTGTTCCAAGTATCCAATGCAATAAGAACCATCTTAACCTCCTTTTGCTCCCTCTACAATGAATCCAATAGAATCGTAACAAGGGTGAGGCATATGTAAATATATAGGTACATAAAAAAGATGTATATGTTACGTGTATATATATGTACCTTGAGGGCTTGAAGACACCGGTCAAGAATTGGAGCCACATGGCAGCATAAAGAGCCAAACCAAGTCTTTGATGGTTGTTGTCAAAAGAGTTCTCCAATGTTCTTAAAGACAGTATAGCTCCTATTGTTGCTAAAACTACTGCCAGTATCTGCTTATTCAAAAAAAAAAAAAAAAA
>Ga0041059_1003351_pt1 | contig 11032 bp, 8 predicted proteins | sample AraColnosormetaG_FD_56232 | JGI IMG/M metagenome (GOLD analysis project Ga0041059, IMG submission 56232) | Arabidopsis roots microbial communities from North Carolina, USA - Col MF nosort | ecosystem: Host-associated > Plants > Roots > Unclassified | place: USA: North Carolina | collected 2013-09-02 | reverse complement strand
AAACATCATACACAAAAAAAAAAAAAACACCTTTCCTTTGGGTAGTATTTGTAATTTTCTATGAACAGAATAAGTAAGAGAGATCAAGAAACATTTTACAACATTCTAGTGATCTCATCGTAAAGCACGAGCCTTTGCGTGTTGCAAGACTTCTTTGAGTACCGAAGCTATTCGATGTGACATATGATGTTCCAAAAACATCTCTTTTACTCTCTCATACCCATTTTTTCCCATTCTCAGCCGTAACTCAACTTGCGTCGCCAACTTCACTATGTTCTTGGCGAGAGGTATCACTCCTTCTTTCCCTGCACTATGTAACAGACCAGTCGTTCCATTCACTACAATCTCCATTGTTCCTCCGGCTGCAGTACCAAGTACAGGTAGCTTAAAGGCCATGGCTTCGATTGTTATTCTCCCAAAGCATTCTCCTCTGGCTTGGGAGTTTTGGACAAGAACGTCTATGGCTGCTATATATGGTGCTACGGTTAGAGTTTTGTTGACGAAGTGGACAAAGTTCTCAAGTTTCTTTTCTCGGACAAAGTTGCGTAGCTCTGTCTCGAACTTTGTCTGCTTGCTCATGTCGCTTCCTACTACTACTGCATGCATTGTTGGTACCTGAAGTTTCTTCTCTTTGATTCTTTCAAGACTTTCGTGGAAGGCTCGGAGGAACAGATCCTGGCCTTTTCCACGCGATACACCTGGAAATAGTAACAAACTTAAAGTAAATTCATTGGTGACGCGTGAACTCTTACTCCTTAAAAGATGATGATGCTCGTCAGAAAACAGAGAAAAAGAAAGACTTAAAAAAATGATGGCATACTATTAATAATGCCAAAGAGTAAGTCTTCATTCCGCACTCCAAGAGATTCTCGGACGTGCTCACGGAGAACTCTCTTGGCAACACTATCTTCAGCTACTTCCATCAATTCCTTGCTATTTCCTAGGTGCACAACGTAAGTTTTGGGCATTTTAATCCTGTATATCAATAGTCATAAAACAATGTTAATCTTTAAGAAGAAAAAACAGGTGAATCCAGCTGAAATGAGGCAAGACTATACACAAATATCTTAGTTTTCTGTATATCATTCACATGAAGCAGGAGGTGCAAAGAGGAAACATACCCTAGGCGAGCTTGTGTTCTGTTTTTCCAGTATCCAGCTGTTGCATGCGAATCAATCATGGCCCCTGCAACAAAGGGGAGGTGTTTGACCAAATCAGCATTGAAATAGTGTCCTCTCATCTCATGAATCCACCATAGGATCTTAGGTAGAACTTTAACAACATTTTCTTTTAGAACAGCATCAAGCCATTTCCCAGCCACAGCAGTATTAAGAACAATCAAATCAGCCTTGAGAGATGTATCTACAGCTTTCTGACCCTTTGCAGAGATAACCTGAAGTCAGATACCAAAAATAAGAACTTGTCAATTAACAGAGCTCAAGACAACATCTTTCCAACAAACTCTGAAGTCTATTGGTAGGAACTACGAGAGAACCTGAACTCCTCGATCCAACATCTTGTGTTCAAGACTATAGACAACTTCATCATCTTCAAGTGGCTTTTGATTAGTGATCCAAACAACGTCAGCACCAACTCCTCTTAACAAAAACGCCAATTCCATCAATAGCAAAGGTCCACCTTTTGTCACACAAAATCAATCATCACCTCAAAAAAGTATGATTTTTTCGAGAACCCAGATCAAATTAGAAATCAAATCAGCAGAACCTGAGAGTGATAGCTCGTGGGATACTAACAAAACGAGCTTCGATTTCATGAAATCTAGAGGATTCGATTGAAACTTCGCGGCGCTGCTTTCTCCATTCTTTTCTTCCACGAATTGGCTACTAATGCTACAGGTTTCAAAGCTAGATCTCACGAGAATCATACACACTGTTGATACAGATAGAAACAACAAAACCATCAGTGCCCATCTCTTCCTTTGCATCGTCGACGCTTTGACCATTGTTTTCCTTTGCTAAAGACACATCCTAAGGTTTTCAATAGTCTAGATCTTCGCAAATGACTCGTCGAAACTAAGCTAAAGATCTCAAAAATCAAACCTTTGAAAATCAAATTCGAGACGAGAATGGGCAAGAAATTGGATCTCTGAGTAGAACTGTAAAGTGAGTTATACTGAGAAGAACCTTGAAAGAAAATTTTGATCTTTAAAGGTTTCACAGTGCACGCCGTTATTGGAAGAACGTCTTGCCGTTTTTAATCCCTCTGGGCCACTTAAACCCGCATATTATTATGGGCTCTAAAAAGGCAATTATGTTCATTAACATAGAAACTCCAGTCTCCACTTTTAGTTTGTATCACGATTAATGAGGTTTAAGATACTAATGACTTTCACATCTCATGCACTGAAAATTTACTGTGTGCTACGTTATTTTATGTTTTGAAAATGTATTTTCACTGGTGGAATCAATCTTTATGGCAAGAACAACAATATTTCCCTTGTTAGTTTAAATACAAAATATTTATGATCATAAATTGTGGATCGTGCATATATAATTTCTCAAACGCTATACAGATAGAGACTTGAGTGTAACGCAAAACTCATATTAATCTGTGAACTGTAGTATTACTATTTACCTGGGAACATCTAATTAACCGTACCATAAACTCTTACTTTGTTGCCATTTACATGTAGTTTAACCAGATTGCTCTTGAAAATAGGAAAAACTCATGTGGTTAAACGGTCCGACTATTTATGATTAACAACTGCGATTAATTATATCTTAAGGATATTAATTATTATTAGCTGTCATACCATATAGCTAGGTGTACAAAAAGCTTTTTGTCCAAACAAAAGCTGTTGATTTCTTACTCGTCATTTCCTCATTTAGCACTATCATCATCACTCATCATCGATTCATCATCTTCTTCAAATTATATACTCACGATATGTATAATATTATTATTCATAAGAATACTCATCATAAATAGCTTTAGAAAACCACATTCATTTAACCTATTTTAGAAAGTTAAAAATATTTGATCCTTTCAAACTTTCCCACTGTATATACTCCCATATTCAACCAGCTGTGTGTAGGGTTTATCAGTTGTACATTTAAAAACAAACAAATAATCTACTCATAAATATATAAAATTTCATAAAAAAAGAATTTGTTGTAACACATTGATTCTCCTTGAAAGGTTTGTGTCGGCTGTTCCAATCTATGACAAAACCGAAACTCAACCAAAAACAAAAAAAAACATTAAAGAATAAAAGAAATAAACGAAATATACAGAAATTGAAATAAGAATAACATTTATTAAGATGGACACAAAGCCGTTAGCTTCGTTCCGTTAAGGAACGTCTCTACGAAACAAATTGGCGTCCAAGTCTTTCGTTTTTGGCCACTTTCACCAACTTCGCGTCCGACACAGCTACCTTATTTATTTCATTTTTCATCATCTTCTTTCGAATTCTACTTTTTCTATTATTTATTACACAACCTCCTTAGATCCTTTGGGACATGGAATCGACCCATCATAACTTTTCTTTTCATTTTATTGTTTTGCGTATAAATACATTTTCTTCATGTAGGTCAAATGAATCACTTGATTATTTAAGAAAATATGTTTATTTGTTAGTCAACTAATTGGATTTTTTCGTTCCAAGTAAGGAAATTGGGTAGTCACCAACTGGTTGTTAAGGTCCTTTAATCCCTCAATTAAGCAATTGAGCAGACACAACACTTCTTCCTCAAAGCAACATTTCTGGCAAATCAAAATTCTCTAGGCCTAGGGATACTTTAGTAATTTTAATTACTTTATATTCAATATATTGATTTGTTGACAATTCTACTTATATCTTTATTTTTAATATGTAAATAATAGGAAGATATTGAAAAAATGGAGTTAATTAGTTTCCTCTTTTGCACGTCACTTAATAAGAGTATGTGTGTCCAATGTATTACGCGAAGAAACAAGTATATAACGTATAAACAGTAGGAGACCTCAAAAGATGTTTAATTTTAATTTTGATCACAATCTTTTTAGAGAGTTCCGTCGTTATAATAATTTAACAATTATACATCAAAACATCATAGATTAGTTATGAAGTATCATGTCACGTAACACATGTTTCTCGTTCGCTTATAACCAGGGATCTGCAATTATGTAAAGAAATTAATAAAAGCATCTGTTGGTTCAGACTAACCCATGATTTTATCATCACAACCACAACTAATTTGAGATTGCTTGAGTTAATTTAATCTAACAAAGCTTTGGTGGAAAATTTTAATAGTAAAAAATTTCAACGGTTGCTTGAATTTATGTCCAAGCTATTAATTAAACTTTATAAAAACATAGAATACGAAAACTCAACTCTTTTCTTCATTTTAAAAAACATACTTTATTTTTAATTATATTTATTTGAATATAAGCACCAAGTCAAGTCAATGACAACACTGCACAGTATTCCTTCTGGTTCCAATAATATTCTTTTGTTTTATCAGATAACTTGAAATATAAATGCATATAAAAAGTCGCATTTGTATAAATATTCTCCATTATCTAACAATAATCCTATCAGAGAAAAGGAAAAAAAATATGAAAATTTCCGCTCACGCGTGTTATTCTCTAAATGGTTGGCACAGAAAAAAAACCAACAAAAAATTATTAATTTTAATATAGAAGCTTCGGTTGGAATAGAAAAACAAACAAAAAAGAATTACTGGTAGAGAATAGAGATTGTCAAATTTCTCCATAGGTTAGTGATACACTGATATTTTATTAAACATTAATTAAAAAATCTGGGTTTGTTGTCGAGGTTCCAATGATAAGATGGTTTGGTTCTGTTCTTTGTTAGTGAATGCCAAATAAAGTTTTAAAATAGTATCGGAATTTAATAAAAATCGTCTCTTGGGATTGGGTGTCTTCTCTTTCTTTCTCTCTCTTTTTGTCATCGACTGTTCGAAGTTCTTCTTCTTCTCCCTTTTTATCTCTCTGTTCCCTGATTCAGCCACATCCACAATCTCTCTTTCTCTTTTGTATAGTTTATCATCTAGCTCTTTCTCAGGTTTCATTTCTTTAACTATAATAATTCGATTGTTCTTATTAGTAGCTTCTTGATTCAAAGCTATATGATTGACTTGTTGTACTCTGTTTCTCTTTTTACAAAAAGATTTCCTTTTTCGAATTTTATCATCATCTTCGTCTCTGTTAAATTCTTACAAAAGTATGAAATCATCAGAACTTAAAAAAAATTAACTTTATATCTTTCATGATTTCAAACATCATCCTCTGTTTTTGTTTGCGTCACTGAATTGAAGTGGAAACTTTACCTAGGGTTTTGATATCTTCTTGACCTAAATTGAGTATTTCATATTTTTTTCATTTCTTGAATTCATCTGTAATTGCGGCGTATATAGAGATTAAGATGTTTTAACCTCTTTAAAGAATTGTTCTTTTATTTATCCAGTTTCAGTTTCAAACTCACACGTCTCTCTCTCTCTCTTTCTCTTTTTTCAGACAAAACATCAATCGGATGAAACTCACTTAAACAACAAAACACTTTCGATTTATTATCCAATGGCTGTGTATTACCCTAATAGTGTCGGCATGCAATCTCTTTACCAAGAATCCATTTACCTCAACGAACAACAACAACAACAACAACAAGCTTCTTCTTCCTCTGCTGCATCTTTCTCCGAGATTGTTTCCGGTGATGTTCGAAACAACGAGATGGTATTTATCCCACCAACAAGCGACGTAGCCGTCAACGGAAACGTAACGGTGTCAAGTAACGATCTAAGCTTTCACGGTGGAGGACTTTCTTTAAGTCTTGGTAATCAGATCCAGTCAGCTGTCTCTGTTTCTCCGTTTCAGTATCATTACCAGAATCTTTCGAACCAATTGAGTTACAATAATCTTAATCCTTCTACTATGTCTGATGAGAATGGGAAGAGCTTGAGTGTTCATCAGCATCACTCTGATCAAATTTTACCTTCCTCTGTTTACAACAACAATGGTAATAATGGTGTTGGATTCTACAACAATTACCGTTACGAGACATCAGGGTTTGTGAGTAGTGTACTGAGATCTCGTTACCTTAAACCAACACAACAATTGCTTGATGAAGTTGTTAGTGTAAGGAAAGATTTGAAATTGGGGAATAAGAAGATGAAGAATGATAAAGGTCAAGACTTTCACAATGGGTCTAGTGATAACATTACAGAAGATGATAAATCTCAATCGCAGGAGTTGTCTCCTTCAGAACGTCAGGAGCTACAGAGCAAGAAGAGCAAGCTTTTAACAATGGTGGATGAGGTAAGACTAAATCAAATTTGAATACTTTAAAGTGAGAGAGAGACTTTGGAGTTTTGAGTTTTGAAAACATTTTTGCAGGTAGATAAAAGGTATAACCAATACCATCATCAAATGGAAGCTTTAGCATCGTCTTTCGAGATGGTAACAGGTCTTGGAGCAGCTAAGCCTTACACATCCGTAGCTCTGAATAGAATCTCTCGCCATTTCCGCTGTTTACGCGACGCGATAAAAGAACAGATTCAGGTGATCAGAGGGAAGCTTGGGGAGAGAGAGACTTCTGATGAACAAGGAGAGAGGATACCGCGTCTTAGGTACTTAGATCAACGGTTGAGACAACAGAGAGCTTTGCATCAACAACTTGGAATGGTTAGACCAGCTTGGAGACCACAAAGAGGCTTACCTGAAAACTCTGTCTCTATACTTCGAGCTTGGCTCTTTGAGCATTTCCTTCATCCGTAAGTTTGTTGTTTGTAAGACACTTTCTTTCTGCTCCTCATTGCTTCATTGATAACCATTTCAATCGTTTTTGTAGATATCCTAAAGAATCAGAGAAAATCATGCTTTCAAAGCAGACAGGACTATCGAAAAACCAGGTTCTTATTGGCTCAATCTTTGGTCTTGCTTTTATATGAGTGGTATTCTGATTCTTGGCAATTTAGGTTGCAAATTGGTTTATTAACGCGAGAGTTCGACTATGGAAACCAATGATTGAAGAGATGTATAAAGAAGAGTTTGGAGAATCAGCAGAGTTACTCTCTAACTCTAATCAAGACACCAAAAAAATGCAGGAAACATCTCAGCTCAAACACGAAGACTCTTCGTCTTCGCAACAACAGAATCAGGGAAACAACAACAACAACATCCCATATACATCTGATGCAGAACAAAACCTAGTCTTTGCAGATCCTAAACCAGACCGTGCTACTACTGGAGATTACGACAGCTTGATGAACTATCATGGGTTTGGTATTGATGATTACAATCGTTACGTTGGCCTTGGAAACCAACAAGATGGCAGATATTCTAATCCCCATCAATTACACGACTTTGTTGTCTAAAAGATTCCTGAGCTTTTCACAAGCTTAAGAACTGGCAATGCCAGTTGATTGGGGGAGTATGATTCTTGAAGCGCAAGAAAATGCGCTCTTGGCATTTTTATAGATAGGGGTTATACAAATATGTATATCTGTAATATTTGTTGTGGCATATATAAAGGATAGATTTTGTGAAAACTTTAGGTGTTAGACTTTACATTTGTATATGAAAATTGAGCTTTGTGTACACTTTGGTAAGCCGATATTGTAATGTTTTTGTTTATAATCTTCATGATGGTATAAACAATACTTTTAAGTGTGAACAAACTGAAAAAGATTTGATCTAATTTCCTCATTTTGTTACAAGAATTGGAACAGATTTTGAGTTCCTCTGAAACTTGTGTAAACAACGAAACGTTACACAACTTTTTAAACATTCTCTGTAAATGGTTGGCAAATTCTCAAATCTTTTCTAAAATGACAAGTTTGTTTCATTACTGAAAATTATCCCCACAGGTTACAATGAAACACACAAAATATCCAAAAAGAAAGTTAAAACACAGCTCTAAAGGCTATAGCTGAACCTGAATATCTGTTTTATACAAAGCTTTCCTAAATAACCCGCATGCCTCTGATCCAGATGGAGGGGTTTCATCATAGCGGAGATGTCTGATTAAGTCCCTGAAATGTGTGTATTATTGGTTATTTACAGGAATGTTTCATTTCTCTAGCAAATCAGGATTGAATATTCAGTGTATGGATCTTTACCTCTATGCTTGAAGAAGACCGGTTATTTCGATGTCTAGACCAGAATCCCTTCTTCAATGCAGAGTCTTTGGACGAGGGTTTATTCCACTTGGAGCTGATAGAAGCAAAGTGCCATTTCAAGAATGACTTATTAGACGAGCTCTTGCTACTGCAACTAGCTTCCAGCTTGAGAGCTTTGCCTTCTCGTTTCCCCATTTTCTGGAATACAAACTCATCGCATTCACTCTCACCGTAACTATCTACCACACGGTTTTTACATCTTTTGTACTGCTTTGCCTTTGCTTCCGCCTCCGCTTTTAGGGCTTTCCTTGTTATTTTCGCAACCCGTTTCTCCCCAATTGTGCATATGGGACAAGCAGGATCATACTTCTCTATATCAGTAGTCATGGTCTCTAAGCACTCTGCGTGGTAAACATGACCACAGGCAAGAACAGCAGCGATTGGGAGCTCAAAAGTGGCTATAGAAGACCTCTCGGTTAGCAACTTTGAACAAGCTCCACAAACCTGCTGATCAACAACGGAAGGGGAGAATGAGAATCTGCTGCTACCACCACTTAGTTTCCGTCTGCCAGAACCCAAGTGTTCGCTATCAAAGGACCATCTATCCCTTTGAGAATATGCCACGAGCTCAGAAAAAGTGTTCATAGACCAGCCACCTTCAGAAGATGCGTACTGGGATCCAGTGGCGAAGTCATTGCTACAGGTCGAAAGCACAAAGGACGACCTTCCTTCTGAGATTGAGTAATTATTAATTGGGGATTTCAGTCCTAAAATTTGACTATCAGAAACCTGCCTAAACAACTGATGCCCAGGTGAACGCCGAGCCCGTCTTGATGGTGTGGATTTAGGAGGAAGCAAACGCGTGTGAGCCGATGAAAGATCACTAACTGGATTGGGAAGAGAAGGCGTGGAGAACAAAGGCTTCGATTGAGCTGAAGGGACAATTCCAGGTGAGTCAACTAAGTTCTTCACCTGAAACAATGAAGATCCAACAAGGGTTAAAGATACACCGAAGGAAAGAAAAGAAAGCTTCCACGAGAGGAACACTAGAGTCAAGTCGATCATCTCACCTCAATGAGATCACTGCTTGCCAAGGATGAACCTGCCGCACAGAAAAGCATAACATAAGACACAGCAGGAATACGATACGCAAGACTAATTCATTACAATAACATGGTTCTTGGTGACAAAAAGGAATATAGTCATTAACGTTCAACTTAAAAATCCCTATGTCAACTATATCTACTCAACACCGTGAAGAGATCATGAAAACTAGCAAGCTTTACTTATACACGTTGGTGGAACGAAAAGATTCAAGGAAAAAATTAAAACGACTCAAAGCAAAGAGTTAGATTACAGTCAGAATTAGCTCCCAATAGTGTCATTGTCTCAAAAAAAGAATTACCTGAAGAAGGTGGAACCATGGAATTGGTGCTCATTTCCGGAGTTGCTGATTTCTGAGAAGCAGGAGTCCCTAAATGTCCATCAGGAGGGGTTCCTCCTTCAGATAAAGTTCCTCTCTCAGAGCCTAATGACATCTTATCCATACTAATACCTCTACTCGCAACATAAGGACTGTAATAAGGTGAACCCTCAATCTCATCAGCCACTCGCCTCCTATTATCACGTCGAAAACTCCATTGTGGCGAACATGCTGAATTCCGATGAACAGATGAACTCGCAGGTCCACCACTAGGAGGAACCTTTCTGTCTTTCACAGCTACACAACAAACTGAACCCATAACCTTACACAAGAACTATTCTCTTCTCTATCAGACGATCTCCAATACTCTGCTTTAACTTAACACAACTTCCAAACAAATTTGCACGTCCTTCCTCACACAGTAACCCTGCAGTAAGCACACAAGACTCACTTCAAAATCGATAAAGCTTAAGAAACCAAAAAGATCTGAAGTTCTTATTAAAAAAAAAAAGCCAAAACGATCTGAGATTAATCATTCAATGAAAAGCTCCTACGAGAGAGGAGATAAACCGAACTCGGAAACTCAGGACCTGAATAACTGAGTCAAGACCAAGGAACACGAATTTCATCAGAGAAATGATCTAACAAATACACAAGCAACAAGAAATCAACCTACGATTTCTAATTCAATTCGCAATCATCACCACAGGAGAAACCGATATAGTAGATTAGATTCAAAAACATGGGCCAGGTTCTCACCAGAACAACGAAAGGTTTCGGGGAAAATCAAAACACGAAACGCGTATACGAAAGGGCATACGTAGACGGAGAAAGATCCTCTCCGGCGATGAAATCAAACGGCGGAGATTAACCGTTGATCGGCATAACCGAAAATCGATCTGAGAAAGAGACGACGATGATGATGGGAAGAGAGAGAGAGAGAGGAAGCAGTTTTTTTTAGTTTCTGGGTGCGTCTGCGTTTTGCGTCTGGGGAAGAAGAAACACGCACGGGGAATTGTGCCACGTTCCCTCCTCTCTTTTTCTTTTCTTCTTCTTTTTTTTTTCATTTTATTTTTATAACTTTCTTTTTCTTTTTTTATTTTTATATTACTTTTGCTTTTTCGTAAAGTTTGGTCTACATTTCACTATTTCATAATCAACTATATATGAATGACGAAAACTAAACATTACTTGAGTTTAAATGTTGGACAAAACAACATCAGGGAGAGAGTTTCAATTTGAATTACCATTTATAAGATTAATTTAATTACCATTTCCAAGTTTTGGTGATTAATTATTTTAAGAATTTGGGTTTAGTAGTGATTAAGAGAGGTTGGTGGGGTTTGAAGGACCACGAGGAGTGCGCTCTACGTGTTACTGTTTCTCCATTAGCCGCAAAAGCCAAAAACTTTGATGCCCTCCAAATACATTTATTTTTAATTATTACTTATATAAAGGCTTCTTTTTTTGTCAACACTCATATAGAAAAAAAAATAAAAAAAGAGTTTAACGAGAGTCTCATAATTAT
>Ga0041059_1003350_pt1 | contig 11035 bp, 3 predicted proteins | sample AraColnosormetaG_FD_56232 | JGI IMG/M metagenome (GOLD analysis project Ga0041059, IMG submission 56232) | Arabidopsis roots microbial communities from North Carolina, USA - Col MF nosort | ecosystem: Host-associated > Plants > Roots > Unclassified | place: USA: North Carolina | collected 2013-09-02 | reverse complement strand
TTTTTTTTTTTTTTTTATAATTCCAAAACATGCTCCAAATTAATGTGAATGAAAAATAAACTAAAATAACCAAAAAAATATTAATACAAGAATTTTATTACTTCAATGAAAATATATTGAAAATAGTGGATGATGGTATATAGTTTATACATCGGAAAACAAAAAGGAGATGTGAATATTTTGAAGCAAGTTTCGGGAATAGTAAACAAAAGACTAGTTAACTACGAAAAAACTGTATTTTGTTACTCTTTTTATTTCTAGCTCAAAATATGTCAAATATTTTAGTTTTCAAGAATTGTGTAATTGTACTAGTAGTAGTCATACGTGATCTATTTGAGGATTTGGACTAGGCTAATCGGCTTTTGTCCATTGATCGTAAACATTTATCAGTTGCCAATTTAACATTTTGTTATGTATATTTCAACTCTGACTATTTGCACGGTACTTCTTTCTACCTATACAATAAAACGGTGCCTATTTCAATTATAACTCTTAACAAAATTCAAATTAAGAACTTAAACTCTTATTATAAGTGTCAAAACCTGCATTGACTAACTTTGACGTTAGTCAATTGTTAAAATCCGCTGACAAGGCATGACGAATGCTGATTTGGCATGACACGTTGTCTTTTATTAAAACGACGTCGTTTAATTGATTTAAAAACATTCAAAAAATTTCCAACAAGACTCGAACATGTGACATCGACGAAGAAAAGAAACCGCTGTAACCAATACAAAGAGATCTTTTTGATTATTCGTACCAACATATGTATATATTCGTATTATTCCGTTATATTATTATTGGAAATTATGTGATTTAGGCAAAACAATTATTAGGGTTACTAATAAACAAATCATATTGTTAGATTCGTTGAAAAATTATTGAATTTCGAGCATAATTTTTTTTATATAATAATAAATTAATTGAATTGTATATTTATTTCTTGTTTATATTTGTTTTTGATATAGATAAACAACTTCAACTTGTATAACTTATATATACAAACGTATTAATACATGTATATATTAATATATAGAGAAACTATTACGAAATATATTAATCAGGAATATATCTTAATTAATACAGATCAGTTTTTGTAATAGTTTGTACTAATTTATTAATTACGAAAGGTAATAAACAAATTTCTCTTTTAATCAGGAATATATCATAATTAATACAGATCAGTTTTTATAATAGTTTGTACCAATTTATTAATTACAAAATTTATTAAAGGTAATAAACAAATTTCTCTTTGTAAATTTTCAGCATAATTTCGGAAGTTTTTTTTGTCAAACATTTTTGGAAGGTAACCAAAAAAATGGAAAATGATAATAAATTGATTTGTTGGTGTGAATAATTGAAAAGTTCTCGAAGCTCAACTGGTCACAGAGCTTGTACTGGTGTGAATAATAAATTTTGTGATTTTTCAACTAATAAAAACGACGTCGTTTTAGTAAAAGATAGCGTGTCATGCCAAGTCGGCCTCCGTCATACCTCGTCAGCGGGTTTTAACAGTTGATTAACGTCAAAGTTAGTCAATGCATATTTTGACACTTATAATAAGAGTTTAGGTTGGTAATTTGAATTTGTTAAAGGTTAAAGTTGAAATAAACACCATCTAATTGTATAGGTAGGAAGAAGTACCGTACAAATAGTCAGAGTTGAAATAGGCCATTTACCCTTATTATCAAACATGTGTATATTGAGAAAGTAATAAATATAAATTGTTTTTGAATTATTTTGCGTTTGAACCGTCCTTCGACGAAATTTATCTTTCTCTAATATAGTTAGGCCATATCATAGACAATATAAACATTTTTAGTATATAACATATCTTAAAGATATCAAATGGTCAATTAATGGACCCATTTATCTAAGAACATGTGATTTCAACATCTCGTTTCTTTGCGTAAATTACTTGTTTGGAAAGAGTTGAATCAGTGTTATGGGTTTAAGAATTATTTAGTTACCAAATCTGTACCTCTTTCGATTGGAAAAGTGTGATATAGTCTATGAAGTATAGTTGACAAAACAAATTCATGAAAATATATTGGCGCTTGCATTAGGAACTTTGTAAGATAGTTAATAAACGGAAAATTTTATTAAAGTTATAAATCTGTTACTAATTAGTTACAAAATATATATGGATACACACATATATTATTTTTTATAAATTGATTAACTATTAGCATGTACGTTTTGTCAAATGTTTTTGCACGTTTTATCATATTTCCGAATGAAGTCTTAATCCATACTCAAATTTGGTAGAACACTAGTACCCATTCTCACATGCATGAAGTATGGTGGTTGGAAAATATTGACTTTGACATGACGCTATTTCAGCTAATTGTGTCGGTGATTAAAAAAAATGTTCCATATCACTATAACTTATTTAGATTTACCTTCTAATTAAACTAATGTATATAATATATCGTACACCAACACCTAAAACCAATCTTCAAGTCATAAAAGAAAACTTGTGCGTTTTTTTGCTATTTATGGTGTTTATATTTTTTTGTCAAACAGAATTTTATTATTTAAACTTTAAATGAGGAAAACTATACAAACTGAAACTAAAATGATATAAAAGAAATAAAAATGTGATTTTTCTAAAGACATGTTCACTTTCAATTTTTTTTACAAAGTCTGAAAAATCTGTTAGAGGTCTTTGCGGATTCAACCATAAAAACGAGCTTCACAAAATCCTTGACAAACGTGTGGTCATTGACGGCTAGCGCGGATAACGCATACGAATTTTTAGAAAGATGTTCCACATGAAAGACTGTCGGATATAGAAGGTTGGAGAAGACGCGGTAATGACCTCCTAAGGACAGTGTCATAATGTCGCTCGTTTCCAAGCTTTCACAAGTTTGCAAATTATTCAAATATTTGATGATTACTTGAATGAGCTCGATAATTACCGGATAAGAAGATAGAGAGTTGAAGAATCTATGGTAACCACCGCTCCATTGAGACGGGGTCATAATGCCATTCTTCTCCACTCTTGGGCAATTGGTACTGACTTGGAATAGAAGGCTCAGTTAGGGTTTGTAATAAACTTTCCATCTGACTTCAGCCATGATAGCTATCAAACCATTCTATTGTCACCCTACAATCTGGTCGCAATATTCATCTCTGGCTATGCTTTGTGAATGCCTAAACTTGCTGGCTCTTGATCGACGGTGTGACTATGGTTATATATCGTATTTGCCCATATCCGGTTACGAGATAATTCTGTCAATTTTAATCTATGTTGTAGCTTTTGACCCTGTTTTGGCTGGTCTAGGACTCCACGCTACCACCAATGGTGATGATGCGGCGGTTACGCTGAGATGACCATAGGATTGGAGTAGAGACACTTGTCGTCGAGATTGAAAGAGGCGGAGTAGACATGTTACACGAAGTTGTTATGGCGGAAATGGATTGATGGTAGACAAATTCAGCCTTCGAATTAATTCGGATCTCAAGCTTTGAGGTGGATCTGGGAGTTAAGGCTTCGCCACAGGAATGGGTAGAGCCTGAATCTGGAAGAGGCTCACCACAAAACTCCTATGTTTTCTGCCACTATCAATTGAGCACTCGTTGAAACTTGTGGATTGAAAAGAGGTTCGAGAAAATTGATGAAAGTTTTGAAAAGATTGAGAAAAGAGCAGAAGCAAGGTTAAAGCGGAATAGATAATGCGAAAAAAGGCAAAAGAAGAGACAAGTTCCGACGCCGGTGAGCTGAGGCTTTACCAATGCCAGAAAACATGATTAACGAGTGTTTCTCGATATTCGGGCTTGGGAGAGTTTGTAAAAATAAGACACTCTTGGTAAGATGATAAGTATACAAAAAAATTATACTTAATTTTTATGCGGTTTATACTAACCAAGAGAAAACTAGAGTGATAGTCCTCTATCAATCAAACAACACCACTTCTGTTTTCTGAATTTCAAACAAACAACACACACACAAACAAACAAGTGAACGTACCATTTTATGAAGCTAAAGGTAAACTACGTTAGTTAATAATTGTATACGGTTGATTAAGCTAAACTAATTCATATATATACACACAAGTACAATGTACACGAAACAAACCAATACACACAAATTATACGTAATTTCTCTTTTTCTATGATCACCATCTTGATCTTTAAGCTCCGCTTTAGCTTTGTTACGTTCTTCATCCAATAAATGTATAATGCTTTTCTTAATTTGATAGAATGATAGTCAATCATGTTTTTAAGTTCAAACACAGCATATGAAAATGATGTTTCCTAAGTCCTTATGTTATGAGACTGATGGCATTAGCATATATATTGTATACATAAAGAAATTGTGTATATTTACAAAGTCAAGTGTCTGATGGAAATTTTAAAAAAATATTTATCATAAAATAAAAAACACATAAGAAGTCAAATTAAAGCGACCCAATAACGAATCTAACGCAAAATTATATACGGCCCGGACATTTCCTCACGATCGTCGTTGTGTAATGGTGTTTCATTTTGATAATGTAGTCGAAGGTGGTAATGATTTATTAAATACTATACACGTAACGTTGCTAAGTATCTAATTATATTATATAAAAATAAATAGAAAGATAGGTGATGATCGTTTTTATTTAGTTAAGTTACTGCAGAAATAATATTTGTAATTATATATATTCTTTGTGGTAATATGTGAAATATTTTAAGTATACATTTTAGATAGCGTTGATTTGTTCAATATGTATATGACTATCATGATTTATTTTATTACATGTTTTACATCAAATTTAGTTTCTTTTCCTTAATTTACAGCTAAGACATGTACCAAGTCAAAGTCAACTTTTTGTACCCCAAAGAAAGTCAACTTTAGCCCAATATGTTGAAGAGTATCATTCCGTTCATATTACTTGCGTGACATACATATTATCAAGGATCAAAATTACATTGTTGCATCCTTTTCTTTCAAATTTGTATCAAAGATCAAAACATATTCTTACAAGCCAAAAATAAACAATAATCCGTAAAAACAATATAGTGTTCGTCACTTTAATCAAAAGTCCAAGATCCAACAAGTGAAATAAAATATAAATGAAACAAGATGCTCATAGATATGTATATTTGTCATATACATAAACAAAAGAAGAAGGTTTGATTTGCTTATACAGAAATATTGTTATTTAAAGAGAGATGAAACCTTCACTGACAAGCAAGCCAAAGAAGAGGACAAAGAGGCCAGCGCCAATAGACTTGCCCGGATCAACATATGTCTGAGAATAAGCACCGAGGGTTAACGCACCTCCAACGAGTCCGATGACCAGAGATTGCATGTTTCTTCTGCTCACGCTTCTTTGCCTCGGCTTCACCTTCTCTTCTTGATCTACAACTTCTTGTTCTCGTTTCTCTTCTACTTTCTCCGTCTTTCTTCTTTCTCTCACCATTTTTAAGATTCTTTGATGAATGAAGAGATTCTGATTATGATTTTATGATGTTGGTTTGGTTGTGATTTTGTAATTATAAGTTAATGATGGAGACAAAAATGTGGTCTTTTGGGGATTGCTTTGAGGCCTTTTGATAGACAGAAAAGTCAACTCCTTATAGAAGAGTAAGTGGTCGGTATAGATCCAAGATTATTAATTTAATTACTATTTTGTTATAAAAAAGCAAATGGTGAGAGTTGAAGTTTAGATATGATGTATCATGTTTACACTTATATAATGTTAGTCTAAAAAATAAAATAAAAAAATAATAATTATCACTATATAAGTTATTGCCATTCTGTCTAAATTTTAACAGGTCAGTGAATTAAATTAATATTATTAACAATAAGATATGTTATCATGTATTATCAATAAGAAATCTACTAAGACATGTTATCATGTGCGTAGGAGTTTTGGCCCAATAAATGCTTGTGCACTCCAAGAACATCACAAAGGATGAGAATGAGATGCATTCTTGCTCTTCGATTTCTTAATAAATGTATAATATTGACTTTTCTTGGTTCAAAAGTTTGTTTTTATCTGTTGCATCTTGAGTAGGAAGAGATATTTTTGCTATCTTGGATCCACCTACCAATCTTGTTTCTGACCATTCTTTCTATTCGTTTGCAATTTGGTTGCTGCTAAGTTGGATCAAAACGGCTTTATTCCATAGTTTCAAATGCCTAGTGCTACTGGCAAGATAAAGCGAAGGAAAGTACGCAGAGCTTAGAGCTTAGATCTTTTCTTAGTTTTGTTTACTTACCTATGATGGAGTTTTATAGGAGTACGAATAACGCATGCAAGAAAACTGAACCCCTTATAGATATAAAGATGTACCTTTAAAAAATAAAAATAAAAGATGTACCTTGACACATAGACTAATTGGAAAACTTACAAAAGGCGTTTTTTTCTGTGTTTTTTTGATTAAAACCACAATACCGTACCAATCACAATACTTTTAACTGATTTGTGTTTTTCGAAAAAAAAAAAGTTTGCGATTTAATTTGTCAAATGAACAATACATTGGAACGCTTTCCAAAAGAAGAAAAACTCTTTACCTAGCGGTTTTAAGTAAAAGTGCATTCCAACAAAGAGATCAATTAATTTTTTAACAGCTGTTTATATTATTATTTTTGTGCCAATGTTGATTTCAATAATAGAGGAAACTAAACCGGATAAACCGGGTACAAAGAAAGAGATAAAGACCAGTCTTAGCTAGTTTGTTTTATTTAATTAAAAACTATGAAAATGCAATTACAGGAAATAGAAACATAACAATGCTTTTAGAAATTTTGACAATTATTATCTACTATAAGCTTATATACGTTCTATAATCAATTTACTTGTAAAAAAATTACTTGTAAAAATGATTTTTTTTTTAATTTTCCATAATGAAACTATTCAACGGATTTAATAATATGTATGTTAAACTTTAAAATGTATATTTTGATTTATTTGTGTATATGGTTTATAAATATATGTTATTGTTTATTTATTAACACAAAAAATAAATAATGATTAATATATATATTTATATATATATAATCTATAATCCGCACCACAAATAGATTTTTCACCAATCAAACATTATTCCGTACTGCTTATTTTGTACAAACCACAATTGTCCCACAAATATATTTTTCACGCACTTACCGCAGTTAATTCGTACTGCACGGTCATAATACTTTCTCCGTACACTAAAAACCGCGGTGACCATTCAGATCCATAGAAATCATCCATCGTAACTGTAACGAGACGACGACCACCACTTTTCATGGACCAAACGTTTTTTCTCGGTATATGGGCCAATCTCGTCTGACAGTTCATTTTTCTGGAAGCTTAAATATTTGTTTACTGATTCTATAATTCACCATATAATCTTTTTCTTGTGTTTGTTTTCACTCATACGAACTAACAATCGATTCACGGTTAATCACCCATCATAAGTTTGCTTTACTTTAAATGCGCTTAACTTTAGAGTTTTCTTTAGATTTTTAATCAAAAAAAAAAAATAGTGCATTTTAATAACATATATGACCAAATCAATTTATTTAAATTTTCCTTATACACCACTATATTTCAATATAAGTAGTAATATAGAAGAGAGAACAATTAATTTATGCATGTAAATCCACACAATTTTTACTAAAATAAATAGATTAGATGAGATTCTTGTAATTATAAAAATCGTGTTTACTACTACGTTACAACAATCTAGACGTAAAATTCTACTCTTTCTTCTATCGATGTGTTATAGATTGATCGACAATTATAACAATCTTGAACATACATGATATAGAGTTTAAACTCTAGACGTAGAATTATATCTGGACAAGTCAGGAGCTAAGCCACAATGTGTTGCTCTAGTTATAGTTATAGTACTTTTCTTAAGTTAGAAACCTCAATTGCTTGAAAGCTCAAGCTCTTGCCCATTGCCCAATATAGAACTAAAAATGGTTTCAATGGATAAAGTCATATAAAAAGCTTTATATTTTCTTCTTATGAAATTCTAAATAATTAGTTTAAGGAATGGACAAAAGCGTCATCAGTGATGTGATAAGATCGTCTTATCGCATCAACAGAATGGATGGGAAACCACAAGTGAAATGTTTCTGGTCAAATTGAAACTTGGAGAATATTAAAGTTTTTGAAACAGAAAGATTTAATAATTATATCAAATCTTTTTAAATAAAAATAAAAAATAATTATATCATAAGAAAATATCTTCATAATAACATCTTAATAAGTATCCTATTGAGTTACGCATCTTTGTAATAGAAACCAAATACAAAATAAACCAAATCAAAATTTATAATATTTTTTTGGAACCTTGATACATTATGGTTGGTTCAGGTCTACATCAGATTGTATATATATACTTAATTATAAAACTGACATATTATTATATTTTCCTTCGGATAATCTAATTAAAATACATTTTAGAAAATAATATTTTGATACCAAACAGTGACCAATTATTGGTGAATAAAAACTATAATAATATTTGTTCTTCATCTTATACAAACTAGTATAAGAGCTTGGTTGCTCAAACCATTTTCTCTTCTCTCTGAAAAGAAACTCAACTTTTTTTCTTTATCTTTAACATCAAAAAACTTTTTCGATATCTTTACAACCATTAAACAAAAAATTTGGCCACTACAAGTTGAAAAAGTTTTGATTATATCTAATCGCTGAAATGGATTACAAGGTATCAAGAAGTGGGGAGATAGTAGAAGGAGAAGTAGAAGATTCAGAAAAGATTGATTTACCACCTGGTTTCAGATTTCACCCAACTGATGAAGAACTTATAACACACTATCTAAGACCAAAGGTTGTAAACTCTTTTTTCTCTGCTATAGCTATTGGTGAAGTTGATCTCAACAAAGTCGAGCCTTGGGACTTGCCTTGTAAGTTATAGGTCATTTATTTTCTAGGTTTTTAAAAACCTTCTATGTTTTGTTACTTCTAAACACTGTTTTTTTTTAGGGAAGGCTAAGCTTGGGGAAAAAGAGTGGTACTTCTTTTGCGTAAGAGACCGAAAATACCCGACTGGTTTAAGAACGAATCGTGCTACTAAAGCCGGTTATTGGAAAGCTACAGGGAAAGATAAAGAGATCTTCAAAGGGAAATCTCTTGTTGGTATGAAGAAAACATTGGTTTTCTACAAAGGAAGAGCTCCTAAAGGAGTAAAAACAAATTGGGTCATGCATGAGTATCGATTAGAAGGCAAATTCGCTATCGATAATCTCTCTAAAACCGCTAAGGTAACATTAATATATTAATATATATCATAGTTCTTCTCTGTTTTTGTTGTGACATGATGTTTTTTTTATGCAAAGCCAAAGGTAATATGTATATTGATTTATAATGTTTTCTTGTGTTGTTTGTGGATGCAGAACGAATGTGTTATTAGTCGTGTTTTTCATACACGGACTGATGGTACGAAGGAGCATATGTCCGTTGGTTTACCTCCGCTGATGGATTCTTCTCCATATCTAAAGAGTAGAGGACAAGACTCTTTAGCCGGGACCACCCTTGGTGGGTTGTTGTCTCACGTTACCTACTTCTCCGACCAAACAACCGATGACAAGAGTCTTGTGGCCGATTTTAAAACTACCATGTTTGGTTCCGGATCGACTAACTTTTTACCAAACATAGGTTCTCTACTAGACTTCGATCCTCTGTTTCTACAAAACAATTCTTCAGTACTGAAGATGTTGCTTGACAATGAAGAAACCCAATTTAAGAAGAATCTTCACAATTCAGGTTCATCAGAGAGTGAACTAACAGCGAGTTCTTGGCAAGGTCACAATTCTTATGGTTCCACTGGTCCAGTGAATCTTGATTGCGTTTGGAAATTCTGAATTTGGAAAATCGAAAATTTGGATGTTAACTAGGGGGTATATAGGGTTTTTAAAAACAGTGTATATATGCGTTATGTGTTAGCTTTAGATTCTAGGATATACAAAGATGACACTAATAGATTCTTATAACATTTTGTAAAAAAAAATCATTGTAGTGAATACTCTCTTGCCATTTGAAATCCATTGTGTTTGCATATTTAAGGTGTTCATAAATTGTCATGCTGAATTGTGTTTGCATATTCTCATTATTTCCCTGTTTGTAATTAATGATTGTAACATACCTAAGTAGATAATATTAGATTAAAAATATGACTAGTTTACCAAATTTTACTTGTTACATTTTGGGTTCTTAATCAAAATCAAAAGGCTGCAAATGGTTGTCTCAAGTAGAAAATATTAAGTTGAAAAAAACTGAGATCTTAATAAAACTTCTGATAAACAGAATAAAAACTAAACAAGTGAAACAATAAGGCTTCATGATGAAAAGTGAATTTCAGGAGATTACTGGCAGCAGAGACACGAAAAAAAAACCGAAACTGATTCGGGTCGGGTCATAAGCTGCAAAGCGGATCCCTAATTTTGATATATGCACATAAAATTATTAGACAGATTCCCCAATTGTTTTTACAGGGATGTCCCAGTACTTGTGCAATCATAAACAGCCTTTGATACTCACAAAAAAAAAAAACGAAAATAACGAAGAAGATAGAAACGGCGGAAGAACATAAGTGTGTATTGTCTTTTAGAAACTATCGGTGTGATAAACAAGCTTATATATAAACTAGTAAAACCCTAATCATGTGTTTGTTGATATTTTGGGCTTTTTTGACCTAAATATTAATGGGCTTTTATTATATGTCAAAATGGGCTTTGTTTTTTCATTCACAATCCCGAGAAGAACTTACTCATTTCATAAGCAAATCAATCATTCACATTTTCGAATATATAATTTAGTCATCTTTGTATATCCTAGTCATTTTTGATTTGCTATACAATTATAATTCCAAGTCTATCTCTTTATGATAATTGCCAAAAGACATTTCTAAGGGAAGACACGGATAAATACCATTTCTCGAATTGTAATCTCAATAACTCTCAATAATAGAGGGTCAAAACCTCTTTTTCTTATGCCAATTGCCTTCAAGCTTTCAATATAAAAAATTGTATTCATATATATATATATATATATATATATATATATATATATATATATATATATAT
>Ga0041059_1003349_pt1 | contig 11038 bp, 10 predicted proteins | sample AraColnosormetaG_FD_56232 | JGI IMG/M metagenome (GOLD analysis project Ga0041059, IMG submission 56232) | Arabidopsis roots microbial communities from North Carolina, USA - Col MF nosort | ecosystem: Host-associated > Plants > Roots > Unclassified | place: USA: North Carolina | collected... | reverse complement strand
AATATTGATTTTATTAAATTGGTTTAGATGTGTTGGTTAAGCTTAAATTGATATTGGTTTAGAGATTTTAGTTGGTTTAATTCAATTTTACAAAAATTGATGGGTTAATTGGGTAAACAATTGAAACCATTAACCATTACAACCCAACTCATTTGACTCATCAAACAAATTGATCCAATAACTCATTTGACTCATCAACTCATTTGAGTCAAAAAATTTAACTCATTAGGGTTCATGGGTTGAGTTGAGTTGAGTTGGCCCATGAATTTTGACCCATTTTGACACCCCTATTTGAAACCTTAACTCACCACATAATTTTATGTTATTTTTCTGAAGAATGTCGATGTTAGATAAATACTAACATATAATTTTTCGTTTTTAATCAGATTATCTTTAACTTGAATTGCATCGCGCTAGTTAGTCACTAAATCTAAAGATAATTTTTTGATTTGTTTGTACATAAACAATAATTTTAAGAATGAAAACAAAGTAAGATATGTCCTAATTAATCAATACCTAAATCCATCAGAGCACCTTCATCGGTGACACACACATTTGAGAATCTAGCAAATAAAAATATTAATTTTTCTATATAGTTTTATTATTTAATTAATTATTTATCTATTAAGAAAACATCAACCAATCAATAAGCGACAAATGTAGACATGTGTCTCTCAAAACAATTAACCAATTATTATTTAACTAATTATTTATCTATTAAGAAAAACTGCTAGTTTACAGAGAAGAATAATCTCTGCTTCTTCTGCGTTTAGGTTTGGGAGCCGGTGGACATTCAAGCGGCTGCGAAATCCTAAACTCCTCTGCTTTAGGCATTGCGCACTCTTCTTATTCTTATTCCTCATCTTCTTTCTCTGGCTTCTTCTCAACCATCGTCACCTGACACTTAACCGGCGAGAGAATCTTGATCAGTTTCTCTCCATTACAGATTGTCTTCTTCTCCGTCTTTGCTCATTCTATGTTTTCTTCCTTACCCTTGTTATTACTCTGCACCTCTTTTCCCGCAAAATTCATAACTTACACGAAATATAGAAAACAGAAATTCAAAGTATCAAGAAGAATAGACAGGGAATAAATACATATATCTTTGGATTTATCACATTAATAAAATTATATTAAAGACGATTTTTTTTTCATAATCAAAAACAAACTAGGACATGGATTATTATTATTTTCTTTAATATAATTAGCATAATTACAAATTTCACATTGCCACACTAAAAAAAGGCTATCACCGTTGATTAAAAAAAATAATCTATGGCCTAAACTTCATTTCATTGAGAAAAGATCTTAATCAGTTTCCAATTGAAAATAGAAATAGAGACACAAGAGAGAGTTTACACCCAAAAAAAAGAGACACAAAGAGAGAGATATGGTTTATAGAATAGGGCAAAGAGAAAGAGTGTACTACAGAGATTTAGCTTTAAAGAGTGTAGCAGAACACAATAGTCGTTCAGAAGAAGAAGTAATCACATTTTCGAATAACCAAAGTTATTATCATACTGAGTCATGAACTCGTCGTTGAACTTCTTGAAGCTATCCATGATCTCCGGCATCTCATCTTCTGCTGGCAGGATTGTTGTCCTCAGATGGAACACACTGTCAAAATCCACAAGTGGAATGAGTTCATAAGAAGAGATCAGATGAGCAAGAAAGAAACAGTAGTAGCAGATTCTTTACCCTTCTTTCTGTCCAAATCCAGAGCCAGGTACTGTGGAGATTCCTGTGGCTTCTAAGAGCTTGAGACAGTAGAAAACGTCTGGCACTTTTCCAGCTTGTTTTGCAGCTTGGAGAGCTCCCGTTGGTAACCGTATTTGAGGAAACGAATACATTGCACCTAACATTTACACCAAGAATTAAAGGATCAACTTCAACAACATATACTCCCAAATTTTCTACACTGCACAGGTGCTAATTGCTTCATTATTGTTTTACCTTCTGTGAAATTGCACACGACGTTTTTGCAGCTGTTGAATCCATCTGTCATGAGCCTTGCTCTTCTTCTCAAAGATTCAAGAATCCCCTTGCTAAAGAAATGTGCAAAAGGGCGATTTGTTATTCAATCCAGGGATGATGATCACGAGCATGTAAGCTTATATATATACCTTTCACGGGCGAACTGGTCATATGAAATGTCTCCAGGCTTTGGAGGATTAACCATCAAACCCATCTGCACAGGTAATAATCACTCGCAGAACATACCAATGATTTCTAGAAAAGTAAATCCACATTACTTTAAGACCTTTGACTTACAAAGATTTGCGCAGAGACATTAGGGCTGAGGGCAATTGATGCAACCTTGTATATCTCCTCAACAACCTGCAAATTCAGAAATCGTATTATGATTATGTTATGTTTGACACATTACATAAGTAAGTAAACAGAGAGTAAGACAGACCCTTGGAGGGAGGTTGGTCATCTCAAAGTATCCACCTCGCTGTCCACATTCACCCCAATATCCTTTAGAGACTGTGTGAAAAGATACAAGCTGAACTTCCTTGCTGAACGGCGAACCCATTTCCATCAAAACCTATGATTTTTTAAGAATGGTCGTATCAAAAGAGAGATCACAAATCAGGCACAAGGTTAGACACATGAAACCAAATATAGAAGCTAACCTTCTTGGAGCTGATAAAGGGACGCTCATCCTGGTATATGTTCTGCTGATAAACCTCGTCTCCCAGAAGAACCAGTTTCTCGTTATAACAGAACTTCAATATCTCTCTTATGTTAGCTTCGCTTAGACACTGGCCAGTTGGGTTCCCAGGGTTAATGATCACCATTGCCCTTACCTGTACATGCATTCAAGACAATTTGTAACTGGAGCAAGAAAGACATCACCGATTATTGCAAGAGAAGAAGGAAAAAGAGTGCTTACTGTTATCCCTTGAGAACGAGCCTGAGCAACGGATTGTCGAAGGTTAGCAACATCAAGTCCCCAGTTTTCAGACTCATCAAGATAGTAAGGAACAAGAGTACCACCTAACAGTGATATGGTAGCTGAGTAAAGTGGATACTGTGGAACCGGAACTAGAATCTGCCAAACGGAAAATAAAACTTATAAATGAAATGTCAGAAGGTAAATCATAGCAGAAAAGACCTCTTGAGACAGAGCATTACCCCATCTCCATTACCGCGTATAACACAATTCAAGATTTGCATCACACCTTTGCTAGCTCCATCAGTGAGAAAGATGAGTTCTGGGTCACTAAAAATAAAGAACCAAAAAGCCTAAGCTGGGTTTGTTTCTACAACAAAAATCTATTTCATTGTGCAGATGAAAACAATCACCTTGGATACCCATCACGCCGTTGAATGAACTCAGCAACCTCTTTCCTAACTCCTGGAAGGCCTCTTGAATCACTGTAAGCACCTATTGAAACAGAAAAAGGCAATATAACTAACTGTTCTGTTTGTCAACACTAATCTACATATTATAGATGGGCTCATAAGGTCATACCTAAACCGCCTGAAGTCAAGGAAAGATAATGTTTAGCTCTTGCAATAGCATCAGCTGGAAATAGCATTCCAACATTTGGGTCATCTAGTAGAAACGGAGCTTGGCAAAGCGCAACCACCTGTAATTGGTATTCGTTTTACTATTTAGGCTCAAGCCGGAGATTGAAGTCTGGCTGTCTAATAATTGTCTATACACACATACCTGGCGAGGAAATGTCAATGGCTTCTGTCCTAAAGCATGAGGGTTCCCAACGTTTGTGAAAATAATCTGTTATAGCCCAAGTTAGGAACTGCCAATAACTATGGACAAATCAAGTGCTAGATCATAATTGCAAATGCACATCAAGTCCCTAACCAACAAAGGACCACAGGTCTAGTCTATCTAAAGCTCCTTGTTTCATATTTAAAGTTAGATACAGAGTCAGAGACACATTGATAACACCTATTATTGAGTAAACCAAGATGTAAAGGCACAAGACATGAAGACAACGCAAAGTGTTTACCTTTTTGCCTTCTTTCTGCAGCTCAGAAGCTCGGAGATAAAGTTCACCTCTTACGGCATACTGACACTTCTTGACGTTTTCATTCAGAGTATCGTAGTCTAATGCCTTGAGAGCCATTTATGTTCACTCTGAACCAATCCCTAGCTCACTTCTTCCCTCCTCTACAATTGGAAGAAAACAATTCATCATCAGCAATTGGAACCAGAAAACCAGAATTTGGATAAACGAATCAAGATCAAAACTAATTCGACTCTAAGAACACCAAAAGGCCACTAATTTCTGGGTTTCTGTAGCTCAATTTCCAGAACAAATTCGTAATCACACAGTGTAAAGGAGACGCCTTTTCAAAAGGGTATTTCAGAATCATTCAAAAGAAGAAGAATTTGATCAATGATCGATCCAAAGAGAAAGAAAAACCAAATCACAAACCTTCAAACTCAATGTTGTGACTCCAAAAGTCTATCTGGAGAGTCACGTTCGGTTCTAGAGCCAAGGGCAAGGCAAAGAGTGGGGAGAGTTAAAATATTAGTGTGTGTGATTTTAAAAGTATTTTGTGTAGCAGATTACAAATGTGTGTATGACATGAGTTTGGATCATTCCTCAATCTAATCTATGTGGCTTCACAACAAAGGAAGCAGCAGAGCCACTGAAATTGACGAAGAGGATTTGTCAGACAAAAGTCAATTCACGATATCTCTATATCCGTGTCTCGTTTTTATGCTACGAAGACCGTTCTTGCTTAATTATAAAAATAGAAGCAGATAATTTTTGAAGAGAATAAAAATGTGGTGGAGATTCCAGACGAAGAGATTGTTAGTTTTGTCATGTTATGGACTGTTTTTCTGAGTAAATTATGCGTTTGGAACATGACCAATAGGGTCGATCCACGTGTCCGTCGTTTTTGTTTCGTCCTCTTTAAGACGCAGCAGCCAGCAGCTTTGTGTTTACTAGTAATCTTTGGGCCTATTGGCTCCTCATACTCTCAAAAGGCTTAAGCTATATGGGCAAGAGTTGTTTTGCCACTTCAATTTTGAGAATTGACAAGTGAATGATAGAACTCAAGACTTCATAAGTGAATCAATATGAGTTGTTTATTTTTTCTTAAACACTTTCTATCAATAATTTCTTTTGTATTAAGAATCGATACGAAAAATATCACCTTGTTAAGTTTCATATCCCGAATTGGATTTTATTTAAGGACTAAAAATGTAAGGCTTAGGGTGTGACTGGTTACGGCGGTTGGAACGGACAAAACCGTCAACGGATCAGACCGCTTTTTATTTACCATTCATCAATTATAGTTTGCAGTGGTCCGGACCAAAAGAAATAGAAGAAAACCGCAGCGGACCATTTGCGGACCATTTTTACATACAAATAAAACTGGTCTGTAGCGATTTATTGTCCGCCCCAAAAATAAGATGAACTAAACCGCAGACAAATTAGACCGCTATGTCCACTGCATCCATTCAAAGCCTTATTTTGCCACATCTATAATTACATTTTGATGTACGTGCATTGAATAATTGTAAACCTAAACCACCCTAATATACATATAAGTTAGTTTTCTTTTATACATTTAATTTACAACGGATATTATCTATCTTAAAATAAGAAAATTATTTTTGCAAAAGTTATATACCCTATTTGGTCAAAGAAATTCTTATGTTATCTAAAATATGCATATAGACACATATAACATTAATCAATTTAACTAAGAGGGAGAAAATCATTGCGTAGCGCGGAAACTCACATTTAAAAGACAAAAAATAGAAAAGCTTAGAAGCCAAACGAAATTAAATTAAACTGCCAATCCAATAGGTTATTTCATGCAAGTTCTCAGCCGCTTTAGAATTTATTTTATGTGGAAAATTTATCTAGTTAAAAATGAATTCTTAGAAGCTGAGATATTAGTTTGAGAGAACCACCTTGAAATCATGCAAAAAAACCTAAGACAGGATCCGAATCTTAACTTTGCATTGTTATTGGAAAAGCCCAGGTTGTGTTCATTTGTTTATGTCTTCCCTTTGTTTGGAAGAATGAATACTGTTTGGGATTACATTACTCATTCTCCCATAGAATTTCAAGTACTTTGTGTATAATTAACGATTCGAACAAACATTAAATCTCTTATATGATATATTAAAACATATTATTTCACATACTACTGAATAATGCTTTAAAAACATAACGAAAATAGCAAATAAAAAAAATCAAGGCTCGACGCATTTGAGATCCTTGATGGTAGCGAGTCTTTGGAGAGAGACGTCAAAGTCATCGTCGCGGCTAAGCATGCTGACACGGACGTACCTCTTGTTACAACCACATCGGTCTCCTCCTCTCGTCAAAACCTTCTTCTCCTTCAAGAGACTTCCGAGATCTCTTTCCTCTTTATACCCCAACCACGCAAACGCTGCAACAACAACCAGAACCGTTAACAAAGTTCAACACAAAATTGCGTTCGTGGTGTTTAGTACGTACCAGGAGAAGTGGAGAGGGTTTTGCCAAAGAAGTTGCAGAAGTCTTGAGGGTAATTAGGGAGAGTGAATGCGTCACCGGATTCGACTACCTCACGTAGCCTCTCCCACCGTGACTTCATCTTCTCGTAGCCATACTCGAAGAAGCTCTCCGATTGTGTCCTACATGTTTTTGTCAGTTCGTTTAGAATTGTGGTGGCTCGAGTTTGTGACTCCTTCGACACACCAATGGAGTTTATTGTTAAGTAGTGCACCATCTTCTTAGCCACCTCTATGTCCTTCACTAACGCCCACCTTCACCCACAAAACGAAACATATACACTTTACAATTCTATAACAAAATCTAAAGAGAAAACTTACAGAAGTTGAAGGATAAGTAAATTTTAATTTAGTTATCATTTGCTTAAAACTATAGCCGTGTCAAAACAAACATGATTTAGTAGTTGCAACATATATGAAACGAGCATGATTTAGTTGTTGCAAAACGAGCATGATTTAGTTGTTGTCTACAAAACAAACAAGGCAGCAACGTTGTTTAAGTGTTTAGTTAGCCTCACCCAATGCGTGACCCAGCGTGGCCGGTGATTTTGGAGAAGGTGAAGAGCATAAGGTCATGGTCTTGACGGCGAGTGATGGGAGTGTAGTGTGGCCAGTAATACGCCAAGTCGTGGATCACTTTCCCACCCTCCCTACGATTCACCACCGGCTCTCTCATGATCCCATCAGGGTTGTTCGGTGACGTCACCAACTCGATGTACGGTCCCTTTTTGTCGAACGTCCTTGCGTCTCCTTCCCATTTGTATAGCGTCGATTGAAGATACGATGCCTCCTCCACGTATGTCTATGCAAAACATAAAAACAAAAATATGAACTTACTTTAAAGGAAGAATATATGTTTTTAGGAAGAATATATGTTTTTGGGAAGCATTAATTAAACTTTGGTCAATTTTTGTATTTTCTTTGGGATGACTAATGCTGTGGTCAAGAAACATGTGGTACTTACACAACCCTAAAATAAGAGTGCTTGTAAATATCTTAAATTTTTATAGCAAACCATCTTGATATGCTTATGGAGATACAAGGAGAGATTCAGTGAGTGGGGGCTTACGGAGTAATAAGGAACCGCTGCGACGATGCTGACAGGTTTGACCTCAGAGAGCGATGAAAGTGCAAACAAAGCGGCCTGACAAAGCTGTGAAGAGCCAGTCCCCACCACGATGTAGCGTTCCTCGGTCGCTGCGTTACCGATTGCACCATGCAACGCCTTGATCGCCTTCTCAAGCTCTGGCTCTAGGAACCAACACACGTTCTTCGTGTCGCTGAAGTAACTCATCAGATCCCATGCTGGTATCACCACCGTACACCTGTCCTTTTTCTTCATCCAATACTCTTGAAACGCCGTAGGATCTCCTCTGCAAAAAAATGAGTACAAACAATTAATATCTTTTGTCAAAATCCATCATGAATCTACGTCAAGACGTTTTACTTTGACAAAACGAAATTAACATAGTTGATTTTTAGAGGATTATTATGCAATAAAAAAAGTGAGTTTTTTGGTAGAAAGAGAACAAATACTGATCAAGATTGATGATGTCATCGGACAAGCTCTTGTCTTCGTTCGAACCACTGTCTGATTTCTTCGAGTTTTCACACCCAACCATCATCTTCTTGACCTTGTTTACTCTCTTGCTGGCTATTTTGTGACAATGTATAAGAATGTTAGTGATTGGAAAATCGTATGGAGTCTATTTATATTATAACGAGGAGTCATGAAAACAAATAACTTATATGGAGTCTATTGATTAAAAGGTAAAAGATTTGAGTTGTGTATTGTCAGCTGTAGAAACATATGCTCCATTTTTATGGTCAAATTTACTTATTCAACAATTTTGGGTCAATATGTATCTCATAATTATGATCGTTCTCCTAACTACGCCAAATGTCATAACGAATCTATCATACTTTTGTAGAAACTTACTTAAGGAATGTGGTCAAGAGATTATTATCTATATAATTTATTTTAATTAATTACTATTTAATGTTATTTGTATTTAATAGAATTCTAAGTCAGATACACTTAGATAAGAACACAGGTTTTACTCCAGCATTATGTCCCCACGTGTTGTGTTATCGTTCTTATACTTTCATTTCCTTTTTATTTGTTCTTACAGTGAATTTGGATAAATTAGTTAAAGATCGATATTTTGTGATATGTTCAAGATATATGGCATTTATATAATCGAATTAACAGTACAAGACTATTTTTAGATACAAACTTGATTAAATTGTGGACTCTATTGAGAATCCGTAAATGTGAACCAATATAATTTTTCAAATTTTAGTATTTAGGGTTTAGGATTTAGCGATAGTGTTTCTAAATTTTAGAGTCATTCGTAGAGTTTAGGAGTGTATAATATCCTATCCGACAAAACTAATGTACCTTAAAACATAAATCTTTTGTATTCAGATAGATTTATATCTCCCATGTAACGTTATTTCTGTCAGCGCCGACATTGTCTCACGTAACTTTTTATATTAAATCATGTTAAAAATGTAGTGCTGTCATCATTTTTGTTAACGCCGTCATCGTATCACATGAAATTGGTATATTAAACCATGTGAAAATATAACGCCGTTTTTTTTAGCGCCGTCATTGTGTCACACAAAAGTTTAAATAATATAGTGGGAATAAATTGTTGATAAAGAAATCATAGCATTAAATTAGATATTTAAAAATAATGATTATTAATTTAAATATATTTAATTGACCAATCTAAGTCTCATGCTATTTAAAATGTAATTGATAGTAATATATAGGGGTCTCAAAATGGATAACTCAACTCAACTCAACTCATAATTAAATGAGTTTAGGGTTAAATGAGTTATGGGATGACCCAACTCATTTTGTTAAATGGGTTGGGTCAACCCATAACTCATTTAATTTGATGGGTTGAGTTGTTAAATGGGTTAACCCATTTAAGTAATAATTTAATTAATTATTATTATAAAATAATAATAAATAATTATCATTATTAATAATTATTAATTCATTATCATTAAACTTAGGATATTTACGGATTCTACTTTTTACGGGTTTACGTTTTCGGCGAGAAAATTACGGATTAACGTTTTTGGCGGGAAATTCACGGGTTTACGTTTTTTGGCGGGAAAATTACAACTTTACGTTTTTGGCGGGAAAATCACGGGTTTTTGTTTTTGGCGGAAAATCACGGGTTTACGTATTTTGGCGGGAAAATTACGGATTTACGTTTTTGGCGGGAAAATCACGGGTTTACGTTTTTGGTGAAAAAATCACGGGTTTACGTTTTTGGCGGGAAAATCACAAGTTTATGTTTTTTGTTGGGAAAATCACGAGTTTTCGTTTTTGGCAGGAAAATTACGGGTTTATGTTTTTGGTGGAAAAATTACGAGTTTACTTTTTCTCAGTTTCATCGCTTGTATATTTAAGAAATTTGGAAAAATATTGATTTTATTAAATTGGTTTAGATGTGTTGGTTAAACTTAAATTGGCATTGGTTTAGAGATTTTGGTTGGTTCAGTTCAATTTTACAAAACTTGATGGGTTAATTGGGTAAACCATTGAAACCATTAAGCATTACAACCCAACTCATTTTACTCATCAAACCAATTGACCCAATAACTCATTTGACCCATCAACTCATTTGAGTCAAAACTTTCAACTCATTAGGGTTCATGAGTTGAATTGAGTTGAGTTGACCCATGAATTTTGACCCATTTTGACACCCCTAGTAGTATATCATCAAAATTGCAACTATTACTATGAAGCCAACTTATCAATTTGGACCAAAAAAGCAAATTATCAAATCTAGTTTTAGGATCATAATACCACTGCTTTTATAATGTTTTAATGATATAAAGTAAGGCCCTATTTGTTTGTCCATCCACATGATCCATCCAAATGAAAATGAAAAATAATGTTTGTTTTTGACAATTTAACAAGCATTTGGATCGATCATCTGGATGATACATCTGAATGAGTTTCTAAATTTAGACAAATTTATGAAACTCATTTGGATAAATTTGATTGAACCATTTGGATGGAGATGGTTCATCTAAAAATAACAAAAGACTGATATACCCTCATTTATAGTCATAATTTAAATAATTTTTTTTTCTATAAATTTCTTATTTAATATTTTTAAAATTACATATTGAAACAAAAAAAACTATAAAAATCATGAAATCACGGATTATTCTTTTATGTCAAAATCGTAAAATCGTGGAATTGCGTTTTTTGGCCAAAAACCGCAAAATCATAATTTTTGATGTAAAATTATAGAAAGCGCTATTCCACCTAAAATCATAAAACTATATTTACGCTGAAACCACTAAATTATATTTTCTCGCCAAAATGACAATATTATGTTTTTCCGCCAAAACTGCAAAATCATGTTTTCCTGCCAAAATTGCAAAATCATTTTTCCCGCAAAATCATGTTTTCCCGCCAAAACCGCAAAAATCTTATTTTTACGCCAAAACCGCAAAATCATGTTTTTCCCGCCAAAACCATAAAATCATGTTTCCCGCCCAAACCGTAAAATC
>Ga0041059_1003348_pt1 | contig 11040 bp, 7 predicted proteins | sample AraColnosormetaG_FD_56232 | JGI IMG/M metagenome (GOLD analysis project Ga0041059, IMG submission 56232) | Arabidopsis roots microbial communities from North Carolina, USA - Col MF nosort | ecosystem: Host-associated > Plants > Roots > Unclassified | place: USA: North Carolina | collected 2013-09-02 | reverse complement strand
ATAAATAAACTAAAATTCTAAAAGATAAAAATTAAAAGGTTCAAGTTCAAATAGTTAATTTAGACCAACATTTTCATTAGTTTTATCAAAGATAATATAAACCTCTTTTCAAATCTGGTTTAACAAAAAAAGATCTTAAAACTCAAAGTCTTCCAAAATTAGTTATATGTATTAATAATTTTAATATTTTCAATTTTAGTTATTAAATTTTTAAAGTCAATAAAAAAAATTTGTCGTATGTCTATTTCGGAAACGTGAGTTTCTATTTTGGAAACGTAAGTTTCCATCGTGTTTTCAAACCTAGATTTTTAGGAAACGTGTTTCCGTGATGTTTTTCGTGTTTCCGGAGAGTTTCCGTTTCCGAAACGTTTCGGAAACGAGAAACGCACCTCAGAGCGAGTTTCCATGCAACCTAGCTTATAACTGTACAGTCGTACTCCTCAACGTGAAACAAAAATAATTCCAATTAAACCGGAACAGTATACCTAACTAAACCTGACTAACTAAACCGTACATTCAACAGTTTCTCTGCTGTAGCAGCAAGGGCAAAATGATCAAATTTCAGCTGAAAAGACAAAACGTGAAAACCACCTTTCACTTTGTCAGTCCTTAAAAATAAAACATGATCAAAGGGTGTGGCCTGCAAATTACCCTAAAATTAAAAGCATACAAGTTCTGTAACCAAGGTTGGCACAATGTATTCTCTTGTGTTACTTAAACTATGATGGAGATCTTTCCGTTTGCCTAGTTTTTGAGAATTTGGTTCATCTTCTGTGTTGCAGCCGAACTTAACTGGGAACTTAAACAGCATAACCAGTCTACATTGGTACTTAAAGATTCAGGTTATTGCTTCTGGCAATGCCAAAAACAACAGGTTTCATGGTCTACAATAATAACCAACATGAACATTTGTTGGTAAAAGATCAAATAATAATTTTATTGAAAAAAATGGTAAATTATCCACATAGGGAAGTGTGCCTTATTTTGACGTAAGCAAAATACATGTGAGAAACAAAAGTACATTACTTTAGTGAAATGAGGCGTTTTTGGTGAGGTGTTAAAAAAAAAATGGAAAACATGATTAACGCCTATCCAAAATATGTTGTTTATGGAATTTTATAGCCGTAGCATCACACAATAGTTTTACATATTTATGCTCATTTTCATAATTCAAAGATTTTATTCCTTTTCTTCTATAGTAGATTTGTGAGCTAAAAAATTGTTTTCAATTGACTTTTCATAATTTTATTACTATACTAGTAGATTTGTGACGTCATTGTTTTAAAGTTGAATTTTTATAAAATGGTAATTAATCGGTTTATTTCGTATATTCCTGAAGACATTTTTTCTGAAGAAAGAAGAAAAGATGGAATTTGCTTCGCCGGAACAACGTCGTCTCGAAACCATTCGATCTCACATCGATACTTCTCCGACCAACGATCAATCATCATCTCTATTCCTCAACGCCACCGCTTCTTCTGCTTCACCTTTCTTTAAAGGTAAAGCACCTGAAAATTACCTGAAAGTTAGTCTCTCCATAATTTGAAATTTTCTCTGTTTCTTGAGTTTTTAAGAGCTTTGGATTGTTTTCTCTAGAGGATAGCTACAGTGTTGTGCTTCCAGAAAAGCTTGATACTGGAAAATGGAATGTCTACAGGTTTTTAAAAAACCAGTCCTTTCTTTGTTGTTACGTTTGGTTTTTTGATAAGTGTGTGTGATTATGAATCTCTGTTTTTTTTTGGCTGTGACAGATCTAAAAGATCGCCTACGAAACTCGTTAGTAGGTTCCCGGATCATCCTGAAATCGGGACTTTACATGACAATTTTGTGTATGTTTTGATGATTACTTCTTTTGAGGTTGTTTTAAATTGATTGGCTTTAGTTTGTGACTGGCATTACGTTTTTGTGGAATCAGACATGCTGTTGAAACATATGCTGAAAACAAGTATCTTGGTACACGAGTTCGGTCCGATGGAACCATTGGAGAGTGAGTTTTAAAGCTGTTCTTTTGCTTTGAGATTTTCGCTATGGAGTTTTGAGCTGAGGTAGGTTTTTATGTTTCTGTGATATGTTTTTATGAAGGTATTCATGGATGACATATGGAGAAGCAGCGTCTGAGCGACAAGCCATTGGTTCAGGACTCTTGTTTCATGGAGTTAACCAAGTATGTTTCACTCTACTTTGAATGTAAAACTTATGCAGCTATGGTTCTTGTAAAGAAAAAGTTTCTTCATTTAATGGAACAGGGAGATTGCGTTGGACTCTATTTTATTAACAGACCAGAGTGGTTGGTTGTGGATCATGCTTGTGCAGCATATTCATTTGTCTCTGTTCCTTTATATGATACACTTGGTAACCAATCTAAATTTGATTTTTTCTCTTTAGTTTTCGAGTTTTGCAAGCCTTGTCTCTTCTTAATATGATTCTTCTGGTTACGCAGGTCCAGACGCTGTTAAGTTTGTGGTGAATCATGCTAATCTGCAAGCTATATTTTGTGTACCACAAACCTTGAATATTGTAAGTGTGTTTTGGTTTGTTAAAGTGCTAGCTATTATCTTCTGAGAATCAGTTCAAGTATAGTCTAAATTGCAACACTTTCGATCATGAATTGTGTTTGTCTTTTTTTGTTGGGAACTTTGCAGTTGCTAAGCTTCCTAGCGGAAATCCCATCCATTCGTCTCATTGTGGTATGTACTTCTCCAATATGTAATTTCACTGTAAGCTAAAATATATACTCCCACTTATAAATATGTTTTGCACTGTGATTAGGTGGTGGGAGGGGCTGATGAGCATTTGCCATCACTTCCTCGAGGAACTGGAGTCACAATTGTATCATACCAAAAGCTATTGAGTCAGGTAGCCTTTTACAATGGGTTTTAACTAAAGTACTAAACATGTGTTGTTATCTTGGTGAATGATGTCTCTGTTCCTGTAATGAGTTTTGCTTGGTAGTGAAAGAGACTTCATGTTGCCACCGGTTATCTTGTAGGGTCGAAGTAGCTTACATCCATTTTCGCCTCCAAAGCCAGAAGACATTGCAACCATATGCTACACAAGTGGAACCACAGGAACACCAAAGGTGAGTTTCTTCTGGTTGAAATGGTGCATAAATCACTTTAAAGCTAAATACTCAACTATATAGTTGATTTCATATGTTCTTTGTTTCCAAGGGTGTTGTGTTGACTCATGGAAACTTGATCGCGAATGTCGCTGGTTCCAGTGTGGAAGCAGAATTCTTTCCTTCAGATGTGTGAGTTGAACATTTCCCTTCAGAAGTGGCACACATAGTTTTAATGGAAGAGTCTTTGACTCAGATGTCTTCTATTTATAGTTACATATCATATCTTCCTTTGGCGCACATATATGAACGTGCAAATCAGATTATGGGGGTGTATGGTGGTGTTGCTGTCGGTTTCTATCAGGGGGTATGTAAGCTCATGTCTTGTGACATATGAGATTAACTTGTTTTACGAAATCAGACTAATGTATATATATATATACTTCTTTGACAGGATGTCTTCAAGCTGATGGATGATTTTGCTGTGTTAAGACCAACAATATTCTGTAGTGTCCCTCGCTTATATAATCGAATATATGATGGGTAAAATCACTTTATACTTCCCATGTCAAGTACGTATTGTGGAACTATGTGGTTTCTATGTGCTGACTTTAATCTCCACAGCATTACAAGTGCCGTAAAATCATCTGGGGTTGTGAAAAAAAGGCTTTTCGAAATTGCCTATAACTCAAAGAAGCAAGCGATCATTAATGGTACTAATAGAAACAGTTAGAAAAGTGAACTAAGTAGTATACGTGTTTCAAGCTTTCTGCATTATATCTGTCTTTCTCATTTTGGTTTCTTCAGGGCGGACTCCTTCTGCATTTTGGGACAAGCTGGTGTTCAACAAAATAAAAGAAAAGCTTGGTGGACGGGTTCGGTTTATGGGGTCTGGTGCTTCTCCTTTGTCACCTGATGTCATGGATTTCTTGAGAATGTAAGTTTTCTTTTCGGTTTGCTATGTTTGAACTTTTCTTCTGTGATTCCACTCTCACTGATTTCTAAGAATCTGAAACTAAACTAACAAAGAATATATGGTCTTTGATCATCGTGATGAACAGATGCTTTGGATGTTCGGTGCGTGAAGGGTATGGTATGACCGAGACTTCTTGTGTCATAAGTGCTATGGATGATGGTGACAATTTATCTGGCCATGTCGGTTCCCCTAATCCAGCTTGCGGTAAGCAATGTGTTATTTTAAAGACAGTGTATATATCAGAATCCAAACTTTTGTATCCAAATTGTATGACTGGTTTTTGTGTTTTGAAAATGTTTTTTCTTTCTTAGAGGTAAAACTTGTGGATGTTCCCGAAATGAATTACACATCAGACGATCAACCATACCCACGTGGTGAAATCTGTGTAAGAGGACCAATCATCTTCAAAGGCTACTACAAAGATGAAGAACAAACGTAACACATTTTCCAGTATCATTAGTGGCTCTAGTTATATGTATAGATAAGTGGACATGAGTCTTGACACATTTACTTGAGCAGGAGAGAAATTCTTGATGGAGATGGCTGGCTACACACAGGAGATATCGGGTTGTGGTTACCTGGTGGTCGGCTCAAGATCATAGACAGGTTTTATAAATCAAAACATTCTTGTTATTTCTTTCTTTGCGGAAGAAAAAGTTGAAATGTTTGTTAAAACTTCAATGTGCATGACAGGAAGAAGAACATATTTAAGTTGGCGCAAGGAGAATATATAGCACCAGAGAAGATCGAAAATGTTTATACCAAATGTAGATTCGTTTCGCAGTGTTTCATTCACGGTAAGCAAAGACTCTACTCACACTATACATGGCTTCTTCTTCACTTGTGCTATTTCTCAACCGAGCCAGAATGTCTCTATTATAGGTGATAGCTTCAATTCCTCTCTAGTAGCTATAGTTTCAGTCGACCCCGAAGTTATGAAAGATTGGGCTGCATCAGAAGGCATCAAGGTATTATCTTCTAACTCAATGATATCATCACTTATTAGAGACTTTAAAAGCAATTTATCAATGTGTTGCAAACTTTTCTTGATGATTGTAGTATGAGCATCTAGGACAGCTCTGTAACGATCCAAGAGTGCGAAAGACTGTTCTTGCTGAGATGGATGACCTTGGAAGAGAAGCTCAGGTAAAAAAAAAAAAACCTGCCTTAATAATCTAAAATGGGATTAGAAAACCAAGCAACTCAACAAATTTACAATTTGTGCTTAATACAGTTGAGAGGGTTTGAGTTTGCAAAGGCTGTGACTTTGGTGCCAGAACCATTCACCTTGGAGAATGGACTTCTCACACCAACATTCAAGGTAACTAAACAACAATGTGAAGTTGAAACCGCAATGAAATTTTTGTTACTTACCTCGGAATCTCTAATTCATGTGTGGTAAAACTTTTCTAACAGATAAAGAGACCTCAAGCAAAAGCCTACTTTGCAGAAGCAATTAGCAAAATGTATGCGGAAATCGCAGCCTCGAACCCCATTCCTTCTAAACTGTGATGCTTTTTGCTTTGCTTAAAAGTGTTTCTTTTTTTTTGTATTACAAAGGTAATTGTAGAACTGTTAAAAGATCGGATTAGGATGAGGTAGATCGATCATTTGAAATAAAACAGATTCATGGTGTAATTTTCTTTGATACTGTTTTCCAGAATAAAGGAAGCAGACTATGTCCTAATCCTGAAATGGATGATGAGTGTGGTCATAAGTTTGAGAAACCAGTGCATGTCCGTACAGTTTGGTTTAGTTTTGCTTTGGCTAACGCTAGTGTTGAAATAGTAAGCCTTATTAGAATAGGGAGAACAGCCTATTCCACCCTGAACCATGTTGCTTTATCGTTTTCATATACCGAACTTTTTATGTGCTTATAACTACATGAACTTGGATTTAATTTGAATTTACAACACAAACTATGAAAATTCGGTAGAAAACCTCAAATTGCTAGACGGTGTTACTGTTCCGTTAACAGCTGACTAGGATGATATATTTATAATTTAAAATACCACGTAATTATGTAGTTTCATTTAAACTAAAAACATTTGACACAAAATAATGCCAAGTCCGGATCGAACTCATGACCATTAGACCATGTACATGGGTGGTATTTCTAGAAAATCACAAGTCCAAAAATTATTTTTATATTGACAAAACAATTAGAATGAGCTTGATCAGTATCAGCCCAGTGATATTTATGATACCAATATCATCTGACGCGGCTTCTCCTGATTGGTTACATTTGTCAAAAGCAAAAAAAAAAATATATATTTATTAAACAAACATTATAAATCATATATATGAAAGTTGGTCAACTCTCTTCAAATGAATGACACATCACCAAACAAGAAAATGACATGTGTCATTCGATATTTTTTAAAGTAAAAATTAATAAAATTAAATAAAAAAATTAAATGTGTCATCAATACTACTCTTAATTGATTTCTTAATGATAGTTTATGAGTATCACCTATGAACATGCTCTTACGTTCAATAAAACACCCCGTTCATCTAAGCCAAGGTAAGTTTTTGACTAACACATACAGAGGTTATATATATATATATATACAAACTCAAAATTAAAAATAACAGACTTAACGAAAAATCAAATAGAAAATAGACAAATCCATCAAATGAAGTCAGATTAATCCGTCAATTGAGAAATCGTCTTGTTTCCTCTGCAACCCAACCTCTACAATATGTCGAATCTGCTTGTAAAACCTAAGATTTCGATCCAAAAGAGAAGCTGCTAAATGGAATCAAATTGAAAAAGGGGAAAAGTGAAAAGGCGAGAGTTTGAATCTAGAACAAGGAAGGTTCCTGAAGCAAGAAATTGAACGTATAGTGAGAACTTGAATGGTCGTAAAGTATTCATGAATATAAAGTAGGAAAAGGAAAAGGCTTTTCGTTTTGTTATTTTTAATATATATACATCTTTTCATTAATAAAATCTACTTGGTTCAGTTGGTTTTAAGTTCGATTAATGTTCTCAAAGGTCTTGGGTTCTCCCAGTAATTGTAATATTTTGTATCATTTTTATTTCATTTACTTAAATGAAACAACGTCGTTTCGTGATATTACGTGGCATCTTAGTCGGCATTTGTTAACGGAACAGTGATAGCGTCTAACGATTTGAGACTTTTCACCGGATTTACATAGTTTGTGTTGAAAATTCAAATTAAATCAAAGTTCATGTAGTTACAAGCACATAAGAAAGTTTGGTGTATGAAAGCGATAAAGCAAATTAGTTCATGGGGGAATATGCCGTTCTCCCTATTAGAATAAGCTAAAAAAATCGCCGGCACCAACACCTGAAGTAAACCGTGAAAAAGAAAATTAAAAAATTAGACTGGTTTATTTCGTTACAATTTTTCTTTCAAGTTTAATCCAATTACTTCAAATTATTCATCTCCAAATCTTATATTTTGTATTTAGCTTCATTGCAAATATTTCGAAGTATAGACTGAGTATGTTTCAAAAATTAGTTATTGGTTAAGTAATTTCTAACCAGTAATAGATTTTTTGCCGCCTTTTTTCCATCAAACATAACTTATATTAATTTGAAAGGTCTTTACACAACGATTTATTTTCCTTCTTTATAATTATATAAATAAGCATTAAACGAAATAAAACAGATTAAAGATCGCTAAAAACAAACAAACTAGAATCGACCAAAAATTCTCGTGATAGGAAAATTTTTGGTAAATTTCTCGTGATATTCTATCACAAGTTGGTTGGAAGTTTTAGAAACTTCTCGTATAAACTGAAAGTTTATTTGAAGACAATTTCTCCTGATAAATTTAGCTAAAATACATTTTACTCTAACTTCTGCCTAATTTTTACCAATTAAGTTGAAGGTTTAGTAGATCATATTTTATTCTTTTACACTAAACATTGTGTATACAAAGGTATAATGTTTCTATTTTCTTCTCTTACTATTAAGAACTGAAAAATAATTATAGTTACTTTTGGTTTTTATTCTTACTTTTCAGCTACTAATTAGATTTTTATTTTTACGTAAAACAATTTTGTACTGACACGGTCCAATATATATACATGTCTCTATTTAACACATTAGAGTATAAAAATAATTTTTAGTTAGAAAAAATATTTAAAAAATTAAAAAGCAACTTGTGTACCATCTACTGTACAAAACCAAGAGCAAAATATGTATATGTTCCACCTTGAACAATATAAACACTGGATAATGGAGGTGTTTTATGTGCGGTTCATATATATTATTTGTTTTATTTGATTTTACGTTTTTGCAAATCAAATTTATCAACTAATTCTTAAACTTTCTAAACATTTGACGGTTCTCTCTCTTTTCATTTTTTAATAAATATAAAATATAAAAATCATTTGTATAAGTTACACAAACAACTATGACCTATATCTTGAAATATTAAGACTATATATATTAAGCTAAAAGTTCTAAGATAGTGATTTAAAATATTTGAATTACATGTATTATATTTTTCACTTTCAATATCTAACTTTTTATCTTATTAATAATAATATGACTTTATAGTATTTTATAAATATTTTAGTAATAATAATTCTATATCTAACTCTTAGTAATAATAATTACATATCTAACTTTATAGTATTTTGTAAATATTTTATCTAGAATTAAAATTAATTTATAGATATTTTACTGTATTTATAATATTTTTTAAATACATGTTCAAAATATGTTAAATCAATGTTGCAAAAAAATTATTTTTTTATTATTATGTATAGTTTATAGAAAATTGATATTTCTTATAATTATAAAAATTTAATCTGCACCGCTTGATCCACTTTCACCATTCAACACATATAAAGCGTTTGAACAGGGTTTGAATGTAGGGCGCGTATCGAGTGGTTTAGGGACGGTTCAATTATTATGTTACCATTCAACATCACTTTATTATGTTATCTGTGGTTTGATAATTAAAAAGTAAAAAATAAAATAACACTGATGCGGTTCAAAAGTGTAATCGAAAAAACAAAACTGTAGTTATCAAATTATACGGCATATGTGGTTTCAAAACTTTTACGTGCGGTTACATTTTTTTATTAATTAGTTATTTTATTTTTAACAGATTTATAATATGGTAGCTTAATAATAGCTAAAAGATAAGGTGCATATTTCAAAACGCTCTGAAAACGCAGAAGATAGTTATGTTTATACATTATTTTATTATTTTATTAATCATAAAAGGGAAAAAAAAGGTTTTTGTCTATATAAAGATTGCATGCGTTCTATTAGTTCATCACAAAAAAACATTGACAAACACAAAACATATAAAAACAGCAAAACAAAATTCCTTGTCTGATTTATTCACTTATAAAGATAACATCAAAGTTATACAAAGCTTTCACTTTTAAAGGTAAACAATGTTTAATTATTTTTTATTCTATACTAAATTTAAATTCTAAACTATAACTATCAAATTATTATATTTATATATATTAAAAGCAATGACACTAGTCTTTTTAAGAGATATTATCATGTAAATTTATAGTAATTTCTTAATTATGTATAGTTAAATAATTTAAATTTATGTAATTATAATTTACAAGAATTGTTTAATCGATGTCATGCTTCACTACGTTCTATTATCGAGAGGACATTTGGAGTTTGGAAAAATTATGGAGGACTCTTTGTGATTTTCCAAAATATAGTATTCATGTTCAAAAGAGAATGGTAATGGCGACAATGAGATTACACAATTTCATCAAGATTTCAAATTTTTCTGATGCAGATTTTGCAGAAGTAATAATAGAGCCTGAAATAAACAACACTGATTGGGAGCATGATTTAGATGACATGGAAGTAGCTGAAGAAGCAGACAGAGAACATATGACATAAATAACAGATAATACTGCAGATATCTTGTGGGAAAATCAATATTTACGATAGTACTATTTTGCATTGTATTATTTTGATGTTGTTATATGTATTATTTAACCAGATTTTAATAATATTTTAAATCTAAAATAATATACGAAAGGCTTTTTAATCAATATAAAATAAAATATAACAATTTTAATTTTTAGTTACATTATATTAGTTTTATTTATAAAATATTTATACAGAACTGCTTACAATATTTTCACCATTCAAACATTTGTATTGAACCGCATGTTGTTTTTCACTATTCTAAATTATCTGCATTAGTAGATCCGCTTGATCCGCACATATTCCACATATTGCGTTTTTCCTTAATAAACCGCAGTTAAACCGCACCGCACTAGTAAATCTGCTTAATCCGCACTACTCAATCTGCTGTTTCCATTCGAAGCCTCAGGATGTGAATGTTTACGGCGTTTAGGTGCGGATCATTATATGTGTCACCATTTAACACTACTTTTTGTATTTCATTTTTATTTAGAAAAAAATAAAAATCCATAAAAATGGAAATGCACACTATAATATATGTGTTTAGAGAATTGTTCAAGCGTTTTTAGCTGTGGTGTCTTTGCATATATTTTTTTATTTTGTTAACTTAGAAAAAAATATAATTTAACATCATACTGTATTGTTTGATTTATATTAGGGGTTAAAAAGATAATAAGGCATAGAAGTCGAGATATTGTAGAATTTGGGAAGCGAATTAAGGAAATTATTTCTCTCTTCTGCCGTTCATAAACATGGGAAGATTGCGCCGGTGGGAAGACTGCGCATTAAATGCTCGTAAAATCTCTGTGGAAAGATTGCACTGGCGTTATGGGGAAGCGAAAGAATTTAGGAAAAGAAAATGATTACGGAGATATTTCTCGATTTGTGGGAGGAGCTGTATACAGAGTTCATATATTTATTATCGCCGTAGAGGCGTTGCCCAAACAACAAAACAAACACACCATAAAGGTTCTGAGACCAAGTTAATGAGACGAAGAACAAAGTAGAGATAGGAAGAATCTGGAGATCATTAAAGAGCATCAATAAATACGAGAAGGTATATATATATATATATATATATATATATATATATAGTCTCCCCCAAATCTTNTTAAT